>Ga0208328_1000226_pt1 | contig 29482 bp, 30 predicted proteins | sample DeeseametaMP2633_FD_184170 | JGI IMG/M metagenome (GOLD analysis project Ga0208328, IMG submission 184170) | Marine microbial communities from the Deep Atlantic Ocean - MP2633 (SPAdes) | ecosystem: Environmental > Aquatic > Marine > Unclassified | place: Northeast of Antigua and Barbuda, North...
GCTCTACCGCGGCATCGCGGTCGGCCTGCTCGGCACCGAGGCCAAGACCGACTTCCCCGAGAAGTGGACCGACCTGGCCAAGCAGCGCATCGTCGAGGGCCAGCCCTACCCGTGGATCCTGCTGGTCGTCGCGGTCCTCGCGATCGCCTTCGCGGTGCTGCTGCACTTCTCGACCTTCGGCCGCGGTGTCTTCGAGATCGGGCTCAACGACGAGGCCGCCCGCTTCTCCGGCGTCGACGTGGCCCGCACCAAGCTCGTGCTCTTCGTCCTGGCGGGGGCGATCTCCGCCTTCGCCGGCGTCTACTACACGCTGCGCTACGGCAGCGCCCGCGGCGACAACGCCACCGGCATGGAGCTCCAGGTCATCGCGGCCGTGCTCCTCGGTGGCGTGTCGATCTTCGGCGGCCGCGGCGCCCTGCACGGCGTCCTCGCCGGAGTGCTGCTGATCGGCGTCATCAACTCCGCCATGCGGTTCAACACCGACCTGGTCGACAAGATCCAGATCGTCGTCGGAGTGCTGCTCGTGCTCTCCGTCGTCTCCCCCAGCTTCCTCTCCCGGGCCTCGGGGCTCCTCCGGGCGAGGGCGGGCCTGCGCAGCAGGTCCACGGCAGCCACCGGCAAGCGGTCACTGCCCTGATCACCCCACGAAAGGTACGTACGATGACGTTCCAGAACCGACGGTTCACGGCGCTCGCCGCCCTGTCCCTCGTCGCCGGCCTGGGCCTGACCGCTTGCGGCAGCGACGGGGACGGCGAGTCCGCCTCCGGCGACGGTGACCTCTCGATCACCATGCTCCCCAAGAACCTGGGCAACCCCTACTTCGACACCTCCACCGGTGGTGCCGAGGACGCGGCCGGCGAGCTCGGCGCCTCCGTCGAGGAGGTCGGGCCCGACACCGCGACCCCCGACGCCCAGGTCCCCTTCATCAACACCGCCGCCCAGCAGGGCGCCGACGCGCTGATCGTGTCGGCGAACGACCCGACGGCGATCTGCGACGCGCTGGAGGAGGCGGCCGCCGCGGGCACCGCCATCGTCACCTTCGACTCCGACACCGACCCCGAGTGCCGCGACCTCTACATCTCCCAGGCCGACGCCGCGGGCATCGCCAAGGTGCAGGTCGAGATGGTCGCCGAGCAGATCGGCGGCTCCGGTGAGATCGCGATCCTCTCCGCCGCTGCCAACGCGACGAACCAGAACGAGTGGATCGCGCTGATGGAGGAGGAGCTCGACGCCAGCTACCCCGACATCGAGCTCGTCGACACCGTCTACGGCGACGACGACGACCAGACCTCCTTCGACAAGACCGCCGCGCTGCTGCAGAGCCACCCCGACCTCAAGGGCATCATCAGCCCGACCACGGTCGGCATCGCGGCGGCCGCCCGCTACGTCTCCACCTCGCAGTACAAGGGCGAGGTCGCGGTCACCGGCCTGGGCACGCCCAACCAGATGCGCGAGTACGTCGAGGACGGCACGGTCGCCGAGTTCGCCCTGTGGAACCCGGGCGACCTGGGCTACCTCGCGGCGTACGCCGCTGCCGCGATCGCAGGCGGCGACATCGAGGGCGAGGAGGGCGACACCTTCGAGGCCGGCAAGCTCGGTGAGTACACCGTCGGCGAGAACTCCGTCGTCCTGCTCGGCGAGCCCTTCCGCTTCAACGCCGACAACATCGGGGACTTCGACTTCTGAGCGGGGACGCGGAGCGGACGCGCTGATGGTGGGCGAGCGAGCAGTGCGACAGAGGAACGAGGTCGCAACCGGCGTGTCGAGACCCGGTCGAGGATCGGAACACCAGCGCTTCGCCCGCCCGTCGTTGAAACGAATCACCTCTGAGTGACACCCACCGCAGGAACAGGGAGCCCCCATGCCGCGCCACTGCTTCACCCTCCAGGTCCGCCCGGACCGGCTGGCGGAGTACGCCGAGCGTCACGCCGCGGTCTGGCCCGAGATGTGCCAGGCCCTGCACGACACCGGTTGGCGCGACTACTCCCTGTTCCTGCGGGAGGACGGCCTGCTCGTCGGGTACGTCGTCGCCGACGACCTCGCCACCGCGCAGGCCGCCATGGCCGCCACCGAGGTCAACGCCCGGTGGCAGGCCGAGATGGCCGACTTCTTCGTCGGCACCGACCGGCGCCCGCCCGACGAGAGCTTCCGGCTGCTGCCCGAGGTCTTCCACCTCGAGGACCAGCTGCCCACCCGTTCCGACCCCGCCGCACCCGCCAGCCCCGCACGACCGAACGAGAGCCAGTGATGACCACCGCACGCTTCGCCCAGATCGCCCCGCAGCTCGAGGGCCAGGCCATCGAGCTGCCGTCGTGGGCCTTCGGCAACTCCGGCACCCGGTTCAAGGTGTTCGGCAGCCCCGGGGCCCCGCGCACCATCGAGGAGAAGATCGCCGACGCCGCGACCGTCCACCGCCTCACCGGGCTGGCGCCCAGCGTGGCGCTGCACATCCCGTGGGACCTCGTCGACGACTACGCCGGCCTGCGCTCCTACGCCGCCGAGCAGGGTGTCGCGCTGGGGACGGTCAACTCCAACACCTTCCAGGACGACGACTACAAGCTCGGCGGCCTGACCCACGTCGACGCGAAGATCCGCCAGAAGGCGATCGACCACCACCTCGAGTGCCTGGAGGTGATGGCAGCGACCGGGTCGCGCGACCTGAAGATCTGGCTGGCCGACGGCTCGAACTACCCGGGCCAGGCCGACCTGCGCGGCCGCCAGGACCGGCTGGCCGACTCGCTGGCCACCATCTACGAGCGGCTCGTGGAGCTGGGGCCCGAGCGGCGCCTGGTGCTGGAGTACAAGTTCTTCGAGCCGGCGTTCTACCACACCGACGTCCCGGACTGGGGCACGTCGTACGCCCAGGTGGTGGCCCTCGGCGACCAGGCGACGGTCTGCCTCGACACCGGCCACCACGCGCCCGGCACCAACATCGAGTTCGTCGTCATGCAGCTGCTGCGGCTGGGCCGGCTGGGCTCCTTCGACTTCAACTCCCGCTTCTACGCCGACGACGACCTGATCGTCGGGTCGGCCGACCCGTTCCAGCTCTTCCGGATCCTCTTCGAGGTGATCCGCGGCGGCGGCTACGGCCCGGCCAACCCCGACGGGCACAGCGACGTCGCGTTCATGCTCGACCAGTGCCACAACGTCGAGGACAAGATCCCCGGCCAGATCCGCTCGGTCCTCAACGTCCAGGAGATGACCGCCCGCGCGCTGCTCGTCGACCGTGACGCGCTGGCCGCCGCGCAGGAGGCCGGCGACGTGCTCGGCGCCCACGAGGTCTTCATGGACGCCTACCAGACCGACGTCCGCGCCGACCTCGCCGCCTGGCGCGAGGAGCGCGGGCTGCCGGCGTACCCGATGAAGGCGTACGCCGAGTCCGGCTACCAGCAGCAGATCGAGGCCGCCCGCGTCGGCGGCATCCAGCTCAGCTGGACCTGACCCACCCCCGACCCAGCGCGCACCCCGACCCGAGAGAGAGCCATGAGCACCACGTCGAACCCGACCGCCGCCGACCTGATCGCCCGGTCCAACCGCCTGGGCGCGGACCCGAAGAACACCAACTACGCCGGCGGCAACACCTCGGCCAAGGGCACCGAGACCGACCCGGTCACCGGCGAGCCGGTCGAGCTGTTGTGGGTCAAGGGCTCCGGCGGCGACCTCGGCACCCTGAAGGAGTCGGGCCTGGCGGTGCTGCGCCTGGACCGGATGCGCGCGCTGGTCGACGTCTACCCCGGCATCGAGCGCGAGGACGAGATGGTCGCGGCCTTCGACTACTGCCTGCACGGCAAGGGCGGTGCCGCGCCGTCGATCGACACCGCGATGCACGGCCTGGTCGACGCCGCGCACGTCGACCACCTGCACCCCGACTCGGGCATCGCCATCGCCACCGCAGCGGACGGCGAGGCGCTGACCAAGGAGATCTACGGGGACAAGGTGGTGTGGGTTCCGTGGCGCCGCCCCGGCTTCCAGCTCGGCCTGGACATCGCCGAGATCAAGGAGCAGAACCCCCAGGCCGTCGGCTGCGTCCTCGGCGGCCACGGCATCACCGCCTGGGGCGACACCAGCGAGGAGGCCGAGGCCCACAGCCTGTGGATCATCGACACCGCCGCGGCGTACATCGCCGAGCACTCCAAGGCGGAGCCGTTCGGCCCCGCCCTGGAGGGGTACGCCGCCCTCCCCGAGGCCGAGCGTCGCGCTAAGGCCGCCGCATTGGCCCCCACCATCCGCGGCATCGCCTCGGCGGATCGCCCGATGGTCGGTCACTTCACCGACTCCGAGGTGGTGCTGGACTTCCTGGCCCACGCCGAGCACCCGCGGCTGGGGGAGCTGGGCACCTCCTGCCCCGACCACTTCCTGCGCACCAAGGTCAAGCCGCTGGTCCTCGACCTGCCCGCGACCGCGTCGGTCGAGGAGTCGATCGCCCGGCTGCAGGAGCTGGCGGTGTCCTACCGCGAGGACTACCAGTCCTACTACGACCGCAACGCCGCCGCGCTGGGCGGGGAGTGGCCCGCGATCCGCGGCAAGGACCCGCTCATCGTGCTGGTGCCGGGCGTCGGCATGTTCAGCTTCGGCAAGGACAAGCAGACCGCCCGCGTGGCCGGTGAGTTCTACGTCAACGCGATCAACGTGATGCGCGGGGCCGAGGGGCTCTCGACGTACGCCCCGATCGACGAGAGCGAGAAGTTCCGCATCGAGTACTGGGCGCTGGAGGAGGCCAAGCTCCAGCGGATGCCGCAGCCCAAGCCGCTCGCGACCCGCGTGGCACTGGTCACCGGCGCCGCCTCCGGCATCGGCCGAGCCACCGCCGAGAAGCTGGCCGCCGAGGGCGCCTGCGTCGTCATCGCCGACCTGGACCTCGAGAAGGCGCAGGCCGCCGCCGAGGAGATCGCCGGCGGCAAGGGCTCTGACGTGGCCGTGGGCGTGCAGGTGGACGTCTCCGATGCGGCCGCGGTGCAGGCGATGGTCGACGCGACGGTGCTGGCCTTCGGTGGCGTGGACCTGGTCGTCAACAACGCCGGCCTGTCGCTGTCGCGCTCGCTGCTGGAGACCACCGAGAAGGACTGGGACCTCCAGCACGACGTGATGGCCAAGGGGTCGTTCCTGGTCGCCCAGGCCGCCGCGAGGGCGATGATCGCCCAGGAGATGGGCGGCGACATCGTCTACATCTCGTCCAAGAACTCGATCTTCGCCGGCCCCAACAACGTCGCGTACGGCGCAGCCAAGGCCGACCAGGCCCACCAGGTGCGGCTGCTGGCCGCCGAGCTGGGCGAGCACGGCATCAAGGTCAACGGCGTGAACCCCGACGGCGTCGTCGCCGGGTCCGGCATCTTCGCCGGCGGGTGGGGCGCCAACCGCGCGGCGGTCTACGGCGTGGAGGAGAAGGACCTGGGCAAGTTCTACGCCCAGCGCACGATCCTCAAGCGCGAGGTGCTGCCCTCCCACATCGCCAACGCCGTCTTCGTGCTCTGCGGGCCGGAGATGACGCACACCACCGGCCTGCACGTCCCCGTCGACGCCGGCGTGGCCGCGGCCTTCCTGCGATGACCGGGGCTGGTCGCGCCGGGTCGTCGGGCTCGGCGCTGCGCGTCGCCGCGGTCGACCTGGGCGCGACCAGCGGCCGGATCATGGCCGGCACGGTCAGCGCCCGCTCGCTGCACCTGGAGGAGGTGCACCGCTTCCCCAACGGCGGTGTGCGCGTGCGCGACGGCCTGTTCTGGGACGTGCTCGGCATCCACCGCGAGGTGCTGAGCGGCATCCGCCGGGTCGCCGAGACCGGACCGCTGCACGGCATCGGCATCGACTCCTGGGCCATCGACTACGGCCTGCTCGACCGTGACGGGACCCTGCTGGGCAATCCCTACTCCCACCGCGACGCCCGCACCGACGGTGTGGCGGCCAAGGTCGCCGCGACCGTCGACCCGGCGCGGCTCTACGCGACGACCGGGCTGCAGGACCTGCCGTTCTCCACGCTCTACCAGCTGGTGGCGGCGCAGGGGACCGCCGCGCTGGAGTCCGCCGAGCACCTGCTGCTGCTCCCGGACCTGCTGGCCTACTGGCTGACCGGCACCATCGGGGTGGAGCGCACCAACGCCTCGACCACCGCGCTCTACGACCTCACCACCGGTGACTGGGCGCGCGACCTGATGGGCGACCTCGGGCTGCCGTGGTCGATCCTGCCGCCGCTGCGCGAGCCGGGGTCGATCATCGGCCCCGTGCTCGCCGAGGTCGGTCGTCACGCGGGCATCCCGAGGCGGGTGCCGGTCGTCGCGGTCGGCTCCCACGACACCGCCTCCGCGGTCGTGGGCGTGCCGGCCGCCACCGACCGCTTCGCCTACATCTCCTCGGGCACCTGGTCGCTGGTCGGTCTCGAGCTCGATGCCCCCGTGCTCACCGAGGCCGCCCGCCGCGCGGACTTCACCAACGAGGGCGGCGTCGACGGCACCGTGCGCTTCCTCAAGAACGTCATGGGGCTGTGGGTCCTCTCGGAGTGCCTGCGCACCTGGGCCGACCAGCGGGTCGAGGGCACCGGCCTGGTCGCGCTGCTCGCCGCGGCCGAGGACGCACCCGCGCTGCGGACCGTCGTCGACATCAACGACCCCCGGCTGCTCCCTCCCGGCGACATGCCCTCCCGCATCCGTGAGCTGGCCGCCGAGGCCGGCGAGCCCGTGCCGCAGACCCCGGTGCAGGTCACCCGCTGCGTGCTGGACTCCCTGGCGCTGGCCTACCGCCGGCACCTGCGCACCGCCCTGGAGCTGGCCGGCCGCGGGGTCGACGGGGTCGACGGGGTCGACGTGGTGCACGTCGTGGGTGGCGGCTCGCAGAACCACCTGCTGTGCCAGCTCACCGCGGACGCCACCGGTCTCCCCGTGCTCGCCGGGCCCTCGGAGGCCGCCGCGCTGGGCAACGTGCTGGTCCAGGCCCGCGCGCTGCTGCGGGAGCAGGGAAGCGCGGACCTGGCCGACCTGGCCGAGATGCGGGCGCTGATCCGGCGCACCCACGAGCTGCACCGCTTCGAGCCCACGCCGACGACACGCGGGGGAGCGGACTGGGACGCCGCTGAGGGGAGACTGGGCGGGTGAGGGTCGCGCTGAGTGTCACGTGCGTCAACGACGCGATGTTCCCCGACGTGGGGAAGGCCGTGGTGCGGCTGCTGCGCCGGCTCGGCTGCGAGGTCGACTTCCCGCGCGCCCAGACCTGCTGCGGGCAGCCGATGGTCAACACCGGCTACCTCGACGAGGCGGTTGGTGCGGTGCGGACCTACGTCGACGCGTTCGCGGGGTACGACGCCGTCGTGACGCCCTCGGGGTCGTGCGCCGGGTCCGCACGGCACCAGCACGCCATCGTCGCTCGGCGCGCGGGCGAGACCGGGTCGGACCCGGGGCTCGCCTCGGCCGTGGCCGCTGCTGCTCCGACGTACGAGCTGACGGAGTTCCTCGTCGACGTGCTCGGCGTGACCGACGTGGGCGCCTACTTCCCCCACACCGTGACCTACCACCCGACCTGCCACAGCCTGCGGATGCTCGGGGTCGGCGACCGGCCGCTGCGTCTGCTGCGCGAGGTGCGCGGGCTGCGGCTGCACGAGCTCCCGGCCGCCGAGCAGTGCTGCGGCTTCGGCGGCACCTTCGCGATGAAGAACGCCGACACCTCGGTCGCGATGGGCGCCGACAAGGCCCGCCACGTCCGCTCGACCGGTGCCGAGGTGCTGGTCGCCGGGGACTCCTCGTGCCTGATGCACGTCGGCGGCCTGCTCTCGCGAGAGCGCTCGGGTGTGCGGACGGTGCACCTCGCCGAGGTGCTGGCCGCGACGGAGGGAGACTCATGAGCCGCACGTTCGTGGGGATGCCGCCGTTCCCGACCGCCGCGCGCGAGGCACTCGGCGACACCCAGCTGCGCCACAACCTGGCGCACGCCACGGGGGTGATCCGCGACAAGCGGCTGCGGCTGGTCGAGGAGCAGGGGGACCTGTGGGAGCCGTTGCGCCTGGCCGGTGCCGCGGTCAAGCAGCGCGCGCTGGACGACCTCGCCACCCACCTCGAGCGGCTCGAGGAGTCGCTGACCGCGGCCGGTGCGACCGTGCACTGGGCCCGCGACGCCGAGGAGGCCTGCCGGGTCGTGGCGTCCGTGGCGCGCTCGCACGGCGTCGACGAGGTCGTGAAGGTCAAGTCGATGGCCACCGCCGAGATCGAGCTCAACGAGCACCTCGAGCGCGAGGGGATCGCCGCCTGGGAGACCGACCTCGCCGAGCTGATCGTCCAGCTGGGCGAGGACCTGCCCTCCCACATCCTGGTGCCCGCGATCCACCGCAACCGCGCGGAGATCCGCGAGATCTTCCTGCGCCGGATGGCCGTGGTCGGCCGTCCCGCGCCGGCCGACCTGACCGACGAGCCGGAGGTGCTGGCCGGCGCCGCCCGCGAGCACCTGCGCGAGAAGTTCCTCCGCGCGAAGGTCGGTGTCTCGGGGGCGAACTTCGCCGTCGCCGAGACCGGCACGCTGGTCGTCGTGGAGTCCGAGGGCAACGGCCGGATGTGCCTGACGCTGCCGGAGGTGCTGGTCAGCGTGGTCGGCATCGAGAAGGTCGTGCCGACCTTCGCCGAGCTCGACCCGCTGATGCGGCTGCTGCCGCGCTCCTCGACCGGGGAGCGGATGAACCCCTACACCTCGATGTGGACCGGGCCCTCCGCGCCCGACGGCACGGCCGACGGTCCGCAGGAGGTGCACGTGGTGCTGGTCGACAACGGGCGTACCCGCGCGCTGGCCGACGAGACGGGTCGACAGGCGCTGCGCTGCATCCGCTGCTCGGCGTGCCTGAACGTCTGCCCGGTCTACGAGCGCACCGGCGGCCACGCCTACGGCTCGGTCTACCCCGGCCCGATCGGCGCCATCCTCAACCCGCTGCTCACCGGCACCGGGGTGGACGAGCAGACCGACTCGCTGCCCTACGCCTCGACCCTCTGCGGCGCCTGCTTCGAGGCCTGCCCGGTGCGCATCGACATCCCCGAGGTGCTGGTGCACCTGCGCTCGAAGGTCGTCGACGGCCACCGCGACGACCGCCCGCCCAAGGCGGAGGCGGTGGCGATGAAGGCCGCCGGGTGGGCCTTCGCCGACGCCTCGCGGCTCGGGCTGGTCGAGAAGGCCTCGGGGCTCTCGGGCCGCGTCCTGGCCCGCCTCTCCCGTACGACGCTGCCCGGCGGTCGCCCGGCAGCCGGCCGGCTCCCGGGGCCGGCCGCCGCCTGGACCGGCGCACGCGACCTCCCCGCCCCGCCCGCGGAGTCGTTCCGCGCCTGGTGGGACCGCACCGACGGCGGCCGTTCGGAGCGTGGGACGTCATACGACCAGCAGCAGGGGACGTCCCGTCCGTATGACGTCCCGGAGGAGTCCTGATGACCGCCCACAGGTCGGCCAGGGACGAGATCCTGGGACGGGTCCGGTCGGCCCTGGCAGGCGTCGAGCCCACCCCGGAACCGGTCGTCGCGCCGCGGGCGGTCCACGACCCGCCCCGCAGCCACGCGCAGGTGGTCGACCTGTTCGCCGAGCGCGTCGCCGACTACCGAGCCGCCGTCGACCGGGTCGCGCCCGCAGACCTGGCCCGGCACCTGGCGAGCCTGTTCGCCGCGACCGAACGGGTCGTCGTACCCTCCGGGCTCGATGGCGTCCTGCGAGCCGCGGTCTCCCACCCGGTCGTCGACGAGGAGCTCTCCGCGGCGGAGCTCGACACGGTCGACGCCGTGCTCACCACTGCCTGCGTCGGCATCGCCGAGACCGGCACGATCGTGCTCGACCACGGCCCCGGCCAGGGCCGACGGGCGCTCACCCTCGTGCCCGACCGGCACGTGTGCGTGGTGCACGCCGACCAGGTCGTCCCCGACGTCCCTGACGCGATGGCCCGGCTCGCGACATCGGTCGCGAGGGGCCGCCCCCTCACCTGGGTCTCCGGACCCAGTGCCACCAGCGACATCGAGCTCACCAGGGTCGAGGGCGTCCACGGACCGCGGGTCCTCCACGTGGTCCTCGTCGGCTGAGGGGCCCCGCGGCCACGAGTGGCGCCCCCCGCCGCACCCTCATGCGGGCCTATGCCGCCCTCGGCGAGATCGGCCACGCGCTGCGTGCCTACGAGAGCTACCGCCGCTTCCTCGCCACCGAGCTGGGGGCCGACCCCTCCGTCCAGACCCAGGACCTGCACCTGAGGCTGCTCAGGAGCAGCGGCGGCGACTGAGCCCGGGCCCGGGTCCGCCGGGCGCGTGGTGCTCAGGCGAGCAGACCCTCGAAGAGCAGCCGGCAGATCGCGTCCCCCAGCGCGTCGGGGGCGATGGAGCCGTCGGGGGAGTACCAGTCGACGAGGGAGTTGACGGTGCCGAAGACCAGCCGGCTCACGACCTCGGGCGGCAGGTCGGAGCGCACGCTGCCCTCGGCGACGGCCTCGGCCACGAGGTCGGCCAGCTCGACGTCGATGCGGCGTCGGCGCTCGAGCGCGGCGATCTCCAGCGCGCTGTTTCCGCGGACCCGCAGCAGCAGGGTCACGGCCGGACGGTGCTCGGCCAGCAGGCGTACGGCGGCGAGGACCGTCGCCCGCAGCCGGTCGTGCGCGCTGCGGCCGTCGGTGGCGCGCGCGGCCTCGGCGACCGCGGCGTCCAGCCCCTCCAGTGCCTCGTCGAGGGCTGCGGCCAGCAGCGACTCCTTGCTGGGGAAGTGGTGGTAGACCGCCGACTTCGTGACCCCGAGCGAGGCGGCGAGGTCGCTGATCGACGTGGCGTCGTAGCCCTGGGCGATGAACAGGTCGATCGCGGCACGCAGCACCGCTGCACGGTCGTGCCCGGGCCGCCCTCGTCGGCGTGCCGCGGGCCCGGTGTCCGACCCCGGCGCGGGGGCAGGCTCCGGTGAGGAGAGGACCATGCGCCGATCCTGGCAGAGGCCCGTCCGTCGCCGGGAGGGCTTGTCCAGGGACGCGGGCCGTGTCACCCTTTCCTGAACGAACGGTCAGGAAAGAGGTGGGGCATGGTCGCGACGCTGGCGGACGAGGCGGACCTGCAGGCGGGCTTCGAGGCCACGATCGCCCGGCACGACCGGCTCGAGCCGCGCGACTGGATGCCGGAGGGCTACCGCCGGACCCTGGTGCGCCAGATCGCCCAGCACGCGCACTCGGAGATCATCGGCATGCAGCCCGAGGGTGCCTGGATCGGCCGGGCGCCGTCCCTGCGCCGCAAGGCCGTGCTGCTGGCGAAGGTGCAGGACGAGGCCGGCCACGGGCTCTACCTCTACTCCGCGACCGAGACCCTCGGCGTGAGCCGTGACGAGCTCACCGAGATGCTCATCGACGGTCGGCAGAAGTACTCCTCGATCTTCAACTACCCCACGCTCTCCTACGCCGACGTCGGCACCATCGGCTGGCTCGTCGACGGCGCGGCGATCTGCAACCAGGTGCCGCTGTGCCGGACCTCCTTCGGCCCCTACGGCCGGGCGATGATCCGGGTCTGCAAGGAGGAGTCCTTCCACCAGCGGCAGGGCTTCGAGCTGCTGATGACGATGATGCGCGGCACCGAGGAGCAGCAGGCGATGGTGCAGGAATCGGTCGACCGGTTCTGGTGGCCGGCGCTGATGATGTTCGGCCCGCCCGACGCCGACTCCCCGAACACCGCGCAGTCCATGGCGTGGGGCATCAAGACCCACACCAACGACGAGCTGCGGCAGAAGTTCGTGGACATGACCGTGCCGCAGGCCGCCCGGCTGGGCGTGACGCTGCCCGACCCCGACCTGCGGTGGAACCCCGAGCGCGGGCACCACGACTTCGGCCAGCCGGACTGGGAGGAGTTCGCCCGGGTGGTGAAGGGCCACGGCCCCTGCAACGCCCAGCGGGTCGCCCACCGCCGGCAGGCGTGGGAGGACGGTGCGTGGGTGCGCGAGGCTGCGACGGCGTACGCCGCGAGGCAGGAGGAGTCCGCATGACCGAGCCGAGCACCGGCCCCCGCGCCGAGTGGCCGCTCTACGAGGTGTTCGTGCGCGGCAACCGCGGGCTCAACCACGTCCACGTCGGCTCCCTGCACGCGGCCGATGACCGGATGGCGCTGCTGCACGCGCGCGACGTCTACACCCGCCGCAACGAGGGCGTGAGCATCTGGGTGGTCCGCTCCTCGGCGATCACCGCCTCCAGCCCCGACGAGAAGAGCCCGCTCTTCGACCCCAGCGGCGACAAGGTCTACCGCCACCCGACCTTCTACGACATCCCCGACGACGTCCCGCACATCTGAGGGAGGGCGAGCAGATGAGCCACGAGGACAGCGTGTACGACGGGTTGCTGGTCGACGACGCCCACTGGGCGTTCGGCGGCAGCTTCGAGGACCCCCTGGCCGGTGTCGACACGACGGTGCCGGAGGGCGCCGACCCGACCGCGCTGGGCACCTACGCGCTCATGCTCGGCGACGACGCGCTGGTGATGGCCCAGCGCCTGGCCGAGTGGTGCAGCCGCGCGCCCGACCTGGAGGAGGACGTCGCGCTGGCCAACGTCGCGCTGGACCTCCTCGGCCAGGCGCGGCTGCTGCTGGCCCGCGCCGCCGCGGCCGACCCGGGCCTCGTGCCGGCCCTGCCCGACGGGTCGCCGGTGCCGCCGGAGGACCGACTGGCGTTCTTCCGCGACGACCACGCCTTCCGCAACGTGCGCCTGGTCGAGCTGCCCCGCGGTGACTTCGCCGAGACGATGGCCCGGCTGCTGCTGTTCTCCACCTGGCGGCTGGCGCTGCTGGGCCGGCTGCGCGGCAGCCGGGACGCCGTGCTGGCCGCGGTCGCGGCCAAGGGGTGCGCCGAGGTCACCTACCACCGCGACCTCGCGGCCCGGTGGTGCGTGACGCTGGCCGGCGGGACCGAGGAGTCCCGGCGCCGGCTGGTCGCCGGGTTCGAGGGGCTGTGGCCGTGGTGGGGCGAGCTGGTCGAGTCCCACCCGGTCGAGGCGGCGGTCGCCGCCGACGGCGTCGGGGTCGACCCCACCACGCTGCGCGAGGAGTGCGAGGGCGTGCTCGACCAGGTCATGACCGCCTGCGACCTCACCCGCCCCGACGTCCCCTCGCGCGAGGGGACCGGTGGCGGCAGGGGCCGCGACGGGCGGCACACCGAGGAGCTCTCGAGGCTGCTGACGGAGATGCAGGTCGTGGCCCGTGCGCACCCGGAGGGCACGTGGTGACCGGGACGACGGGGACAGCGGAAACGACGGGGACGCCGGCGACCGGCACGCTCGAGCGCGCCCGGGCCCTGGCGGCCACCGTGACCGACCCCGAGCTGCCGATGCTGACCCTGGTCGACCTGGGGGTGCTGGGCGAGGTCGCCGTGGACGAGACCGGCACCGTGGTCGTCGCCCTGACCCCGACGTACTCCGGGTGCCCGGCGATGGCCACCATGCGCGACGACCTGGTCCGCACCCTCGGCGAGGCGGGCCTGAGGGCCCGCGTGCGCGTGGTGCTGGACCCGCCCTGGAGCTCGGACCGGATCACCCCCGCAGGCCGGGCGGCGCTGGCCGCGGCCGGCATCTCCCCGCCGGGGCCCGCGCCCCGCCACGACGGCCCCGTCCCCCTCACGCTGGCGCCCGTACGCCGCCGCGTGACCTGCCCCCGGTGCGGCTCGGCCGACACGGGGCTGACCTCGGAGTTCGGCTCGACCGCGTGCAGGGCGCTCTACCGCTGCGGCACGTGCCTGGAGCCCTTCGACCACGTGAAGGAGATCTGAGGTGGGCGTCCCGACCCAGGAGCTGGCCCAGGAGCCGGCCCAGCCGCGCTCGCGCAGCGGGTTCCACGCCCTCACCATCGCCCGCGTGGACGCCCAGACCGACGACTCCGTGGCCATCACCTTCGACGTGCCGGCGGACCTCGCCGAGGCCTTCGCCTTCGAGGCCGGCCAGTCGCTGACCGTGCGGCGGAGCGTCGACGAGGTGGAGCACCGGCGCAGCTACTCGATCTGCGCGCCCGCCGGCGCCGCTCCCCGCATCGGGGTGCGCGAGGTGCCCGGGGGCGTGGTGTCCTCGTGGCTGGTCCACGGCGTGCGGCCGGGGGACGTCGTCGAGGTCGGTCCGCCGACCGGCAGCTTCCGCGCGACACCCGGCCCCGGCCGGCACCTGTGCATCGCGGCGGGGTCGGGCATCACGCCGATGCTCTCGATCGCCTCGACGGTCCTGCGGGACCCCCGGGCGTCGGTGGCGCTGCTCTACGGCAACCGCACGACCGGGTCGGTGATGTTCGCCGAGGAGCTCGCCGACCTCAAGGACCGGCACGCCGACCGGCTCGACCTGGTGCACGTGCTCTCGCGCGAGCCGCGCGAGGTCGACCTGTTCTCCGGGCGCCTCGACGCCGACCGGCTGCGCCGCCTGCTGACCACGCTGGTGCCCACCGACGGCCTCGACCACGTGTGGCTGTGCGGGCCGTTCGGGCTGATCAAGGACGCCCGCGCGGTGCTCGGGGAGCTGGGTGTCCCGGCCGAGCGCGTGCACGTGGAGCACTTCTACGTCGACCAGCCGCCCCCGGTGCTGCGTCACCCTGACCGGGTCGTGGAGGGCGACACCTCCGAGGTGACGGTCGTGCTCGACGGACGGCGCACGACCTCGCCGATGCCGCGGGACGAGACGGTCCTCGACGCGGCGCAGCGGGTGCGCAGCGACCTGCCGTTCGCCTGCAAGGGCGGCGTCTGCGGGACCTGCCGCGCCCGGGTCTGCGACGGCGAGGTCGACATGGTCCGCAACTTCGCCCTCGAGCCGCACGAGGTGGAGCGCGGCTTCGTCCTCACCTGCCAGAGCTTCCCGGTCGGTGACGCGGTGACGGTGGACTTCGACGCCTGAGCATCCGGCTCGTGTGGTCCAGCGCGGTCGATGGCCCGCGCTCAGCCACACGAGGCGGCCGCTCTCCGCCACACTGGGCCCGTGCTGGACCGACTCTCCCGACGCGCCTACGCGGCGCTGGGCCCGCGCTACCCCGTCGCCGTGGTCGGCGTCGGGGTGCTGGAGGCGGTCTTCGTGGCGGTCGTCTCGGTCGTGGTCATCGCCCTGTTCTACCGACCGGACGTCCCTGCCGTGGTCGCGGTCGCCGCCGTGGCCGCCGTGATGACGGGCACCTCGGTCGGGCTCGCCGCCTGGCGGGCGCGCGAGGACCGCTGCCGGCTCGGGGACTGGATGGGGCTCGCCCGGCCGACGCCGCGGGAGACGGTGCGGGCGTGGGAGATCGCCACCACCTTGACCCTCGAGCAGTACCGCCGCTCCTCGGCGGTGGTCGTGCTCGTCTCGATCCTCCCCACCGCGGTCGTGGCGATGCTGCTGTGGGGGATCGGCTGGTGGGGGCTGCTGGCCATGACGGTCGCCGGGGTCATTCCCGGTCTGTACGCCACGGTGCTGTCATACTCCATCGGCGAGCGACTGCTGCGCCCCGTCGTCGAGCACGTCGCCTCCGAGCTGCCCGACGACTTCACCTTCGAGCCGCGCGGACTACCGCTGCGCAAGCGGCTGCTGCTGGCGGTCCCGGCGTACACCACCACCTCGGCGGTCCTCGTCGGCGGCCTGGTCGGGGTGGGGGCCGAGGACGGCTCGCCCTCGGCGCGGCTCGCGCTGACCGTCGCGCTCTCGCTCGGGGTGGGGCTGTTCATGTCGCTGGAGCTCACCGGCCTGCTGTCTAGCAGCATCACCCGGCCGCTGCTCGACGTGCGCGAGCAGCTGGCCCGGGTGCACGACGGTGACCTCACCGCGCGCGCCCCGGTAGCGAGCAGCGACGAGCTGGGGGAGCTGGCCCGCGACTTCAACACCATGGCCCGGGGGCTCGCCGAGCGCGAGGAGCTGCGCGAGCACTTCGGCACCTACGTCGACCGCGAGATCGTCCGGCTCATCCTGGCCGGGCAGGTGCCGCAGGAGGGCTTCGAGGTCGAGGTGTCGGTGCTCTTCGTCGACGTCCGCGGCTTCACCCGCTTCGCCGAGTCGGTGCCGGCGCCGCAGGTCGTGGAGACGCTCAACGGCCTCTTCTCCGAGATGGTGCCGGTCGTCGAGGCGTTCGGCGGCCACGTCGACAAGTTCATCGGCGACGGGCTGATGGCGGTCTTCGGTGCCCCCGAGGCCCAGCCCGACCACGCCGACCGCGCGCTGGAGGCCGCCAGGATGATCGTGGACGCGGTGCACCTGGGCAGCACGGGGCTGCGGGTCGCCGCCGGCATCAACTCCGGCACCGTCGTGGCCGGGCCCATCGGCGGCGCGGGGCGGCTGAACTTCTCCGTCGTCGGTGACGTCGTGAACACCGCGGCCCGGGTCGAGGCGGCGACCCGGGAGACCGGCGACGACGTCCTCGTCACCGGTGACACCCGCGGGCTGCTGACCCGGCCGCACGACCTGGTCTCCCGGGGCGAGGTCACGGTGAAGGGCAAGAGCCACCCCATCGAGGTCTGGGCGCCTCCCACCGTGACCGCCCGGGACACCGACACCGACGGGCAGGTGGTGGCCGGCTCCGCCTGACCGCCCGTGGGCGTCCGGGCGCCGACCACCACCCGGCGGACTCAGCGCTCGAGCATGGACTCCATCAGCTCGATCTCGGCGCGCTGGCTCTCGATGATCGACTCGGCCAGGTCCAGCGTCCCGGCGTGCTCGCCCTCGTCCAGCTCGACCTCGGCCATCTCGATCGCGCCCTCGTGGTGCTCGATCATCATCTGCAGCCACATCCGCTCGAAGACGGTGCCCTCGGCACCCTCGAGCTCGGCGAGTGCCTCCTCGCTCATGGCGCCGACCATGTCGCCCATGTCCATGTCCATGTCGCCGCCCATCGGGCCCATGCCCGAGGTGTCGGGGACGGGCTGGTCCCACTCCTCGAGCCAGCGGCTCATCTGCTCGATCTCAGGCGTCTGGGCGGCCTCGATGTCGGCCATGAGCTGCTCGGCCTCCGGCGTCAGGTCGCGCCCCTCGGCCATGTCGACCATGTGCAGCGCCTGCGCGTGGTGGGGGATCATCTCGGTCGCGAACCGCACGTCCGCGGTGTTGTGGTCGGCTCCCTCGGGCACCGCGGCCACGGGATCGGCGTCGTCGCCGCACGCGGCGAGCGTGGTGCCGCCGAGCAGGAGGACGGTCGTGGTGAGCGCAGCCCGGAGCGGTCGGCGGGTGCTGCGAGGGGTCGTGCGTGGGGTCGTGCGTGGGTGTCGCATGGTGGGTTCCTTCTCGGTCATCGGCTGGGTGGTGGGGTCGTGCCGGCGCGCGGCGCCGACCGGCCTCAGCAGCGTCGGACCGAGAGGGCGAGGAGGTCCGGTGGGGGCGGAGCGGCGCGGGCTCCCGGCGGCCGGGTCGACCGGACGGCGCGCGGCGCCTGGAGGAGGGCAGGGCGTTGCTGGCCGGTGACCCTCAGCAGCAGCAGGGCGGCGAGGGCGAGCAGGGCGGCCGCGCACAACGCGACCAGCCCGCCGGCGGGCGTCGGATCCCCGGGCGCCGGTGCGACGACGGCCTGCGCGCAGTCGCCGGCACAGGAGTGGTCGGCGGGCGCCGCCGCGCTGTCCTGCACGCCGCCGGACCAGGAGGAGCCGGCGTGCATCGCCCCCGAGAGCCCGGGTCCGGTGTGCCCGGGTCCGGTGTGCCCGGGTCCGGTGTGCCCAGGTCCGGTGTGCACGGCGGCATGGGCGGCGTGCCCCCCGAACCCGTGCATGAGCAGCAGCCCGAGGAGCATCATGGCTCCCAGGGTCAGTCTCATGGCGTGGCGTGCCTGCACATCGTCGATGCTAGGCACCCCAGCCCACCCGACAACAGGGGCCATGGGGCTCCCGCTGGGGGCCATCGGCCCGCTCACGGGGAGGGGAACGCGAACCGCGTGTGCACGCCCGGGCTGAAGGCCAGGTGGTCGGGCTCGCGGTCCGTGACGCCGGGCAGGCCGGCCGCGGCGACCACGTGGTCGTCGAGATCGAGGAGGGTCACGTCGTGCAGTGGCCAGGGGGCGTGGCTGTTGCGGATGTGGAGGGGGCGGCCGGCGACCTGCGTGTGCAGCGCCCAGCGCGCGGTGAGGAACACGTCGAGCTCGGTGGGCTCGCGACGGTCACCGACGACCAGGTCGATGCGGGTCCGCGCGCCGGCGGCGCCGGCCCGGGGCCAGCGCACCTGCGACGCCCAGTGGTGCCGCACGCCGAGCGCGTGCGGCAGCACGTCGTGCCGCATCCGGGCCCAGCGGTACGGCGTCCCGAACCCGCTCCGCGCGCCGAGCACGACCGCCAGCCGGTCGCAGTCCAGGCTCCGGAAGACCACACCGGGTCGGCCCCGCCGGTCCACGGAGTACAGGCGCACGTTGGTCTCCAGGAAGGTGCCGAGCCAGGGGACCGGCCGGTCGCGGCCGGGACCGGCGCCGACCATCGTGAACGGCACCAGGCCGACGTACGTGCGACCGTGCAGCACGTCGGGCGCCACGCCCGGGGGCAGCAGCGGTCGCACCCGGTCGGGGTCGACGGCCCAGTGCAGGAACGCCAGGTCCCGCCAGTCCTGGGCCATCAGCACCCGCCCGGGCAGTGGTGGTGGCCGGTCGTCCGGCCGGGTCGCCGCGTGGTTCACCCGGCGGCGCGCTCGGCCCCGCGCCGGGGCTGGGGGCGCTGGCGGCCCAGCTCGCCGCCCACGCGACCCGCGTAGGGGCGACCGTGGTCGGCGTACTCCTCGCGGGTGAAGACCAGGCAGTGCTCCCCGACCTCGAGCCGGGTCCCGGTGCGCAGCAGGCCCTCGGCCACGCGGGCACCGTGCACGCGGGCCTCGCCGTCGACGGCGTGCACGACGAACTCGTCGCGCTCGTCGTGGACGATGCGGCAGTGCCGATCCGCGAGCCCGGTGAGCCGGATGTCGCACCCGGCGCCGGAGCCGACCAGCACCTCGTCGCCGAGGTGGTAGATCGTGCGTCGCGACTGCGGGAGCGCGAGGTCGGGGGCCAGGACGAGGCGGGGGCTCCCGGCGCGCGCCGGGTCGTGGGTGCCGGTCACCCGGCGTGGCCTCGCGGCGAAGGTCGGCAGCATCGGCACCAGCGTCGGCGGCGGGGCCGACAGCAGGCCGGGCAGGACGGGGTCGCGGCCCCGGGCCCGGGCCTGGGCCGCGGTCCACAGCCCGCGCAGGCTGCCCACGCGCAGGTGCCGCGAGCGGGTGATGCGCCGCTGCCACCAGGGCGCGTGCACGTCGCCCAGGCGGACCAGGGTGGAGCGACCGTCGGTCACGCGTAGCTCCAGGTGCCGGGCCGCGAGCTCGCGGGCGACGTAGCGCACGACCGCCGCGTCACCGGCCCCGGCGAAGGCGCCGGGGTCGTCGACCAGCAGCGTCAGCTCGCCGCCGGTGCCGGTGAGGTGCCCCTCGACGCGGTGCCCCTCGGGGTCCTCGACGCGGAAGCAGAGGTCGGCGGAGACGGAGGTCCTCACGACGGGTCCGCGCCGCGTCGGGTGACCTCGTCGGAGGTGGAGACCGAGATCGTCCCGGCGAAGCGCCAGGTGGCGCGCGGCGAGGTCGGGCCGGTGTCGCGGGGGACCTCCACCACGACGTCGTCGAGGTGGTAGCTGATCTCGGCCTGCCGGCCGGTGAGGAAGTCCCACATCGTGCGTCCGAGCTGGGTCCAGTCGACGACGTCGTCGTCGGGGGCGCCGTCGAGCCGCTGCCGGTCGATGTGGATCTGGGGTGCCTGGGTCATGTCAGCCTCCGGGATAAACCTCAACACAGTGTTGAGGTGTCTCCTGCAACAGTGAACCCGTTGTGGAGGATTCTCCTCACTCGGAAGGGTGAGGTGGCGCGGCCAGCAGTGCGACCAGCCCGCGCAGCCCCGCGAGGATCCGTTCCTGGGAGTACGGCGGGGGGTCGCTCAGCAGCAGCCGGCCGAACTCCTCGGCGGTCGCGATCACCAGGTGCCCGAGCAGCTCGCTGTCGAGGCCGGCGCGGGGGCGGTTCAGCAGGCCTGTCGACAAGGCGGCGACCACGTGCTGGCGCACCACCTCCCGGGTGCCGGCGATCCGGTCCAGGACCAGCGAGGGTGCGCCGGGCACCATCCCGAGGATCGGGCGCCAGACCTCGGGCTCGGCCCGGACGGCGTCCATGGCCGAGGTGGCCACCCGCGCCAGCCACGCGTCCACGTCGTGGGGCGGCCCGGCGGCGTCGAGCACCTCGAGCAGCCGCTCGAGGGCACGGGTCTGGGTGCGGTCCAGCAGCGCCACGAGGAGGGGGTCGAGACCGTCGTACGCGCCGTAGACGACCGGGCGGGTGACGTCGGCCTCCCGGGCGATGGCCTCGATCGACAGGCCGGTGTAGCCGTCGCGGGACAGCACCGCCAGGGCCGCGTCGAGCAGCTGCTCGCGCCGGTCCTCGGGCGACATCCGGCGCGCGTAGCGGCGCTTGGGCTTCCCGGGGCGGTCCGGTCCGGTGGCGGCAGGCACGTGACAACAATATGACAGAGGTGTAGGTTCACGAACCTACAGTGGTGTAGCAATCAGCGGAGCCCTGCTCCGGAGAGGAGGCCGCGATGCTCGGCCTGACGTCCCGCGCGCGCCTCGCGCGCCAGTTCCAGCCGGCGGCGGACCACGGGTTCTTCGGGCCCGACTCGGTCACCTGGAAGGTGTGGGGCCACCCCACCTCCTACATCCTCGGCTTCGCGCGCTCGGTGACCATCGAGCACTTCGATCCCCACCTGGCCGCCGCCGTCGTGCAGTCCGGTGGCGTGAAGTACCGGCCGAGCACCCGCTACGGCCGCACCCTGCGCTACTTCGCCCTGGTCGCCTTCGGTGCCACCGAGGAGACCGCCCGCGCGGCCGACGTGCTGGTGAAGGTGCACTCGAAGGCGGTCGGCAACGACCCGGTCACGGGCAGCGTGTACGACGCCAACCGCGGGTCCTCCCAGCTGTGGATCCACATGACCGCCTGGCACTCGATCCTCTACTGCTACGAGACCTTCGGCCCCGGCCCGCTCACCGCGGCCGAGGAGGAGCAGTTCTGGGCCGAGTGCGCCCGCGCGGCCGAGCTGACCACCGCCGACGTGAGCACCGTGCCCCGCAGCCGCGAGGAGGTGCGCGCCTACTTCGAGGAGTGGCGCCCGCGGCTGGCCGCCTCGGAGGCCGCCCAGGACATGATCCGCTTCATCCTCGACATCCAGGTGGCCCTGCCCGTCGGCATGCCGTCCTGGCAGAAGCAGGCGCTGCGCCCGCTCACCTGGGTGATGAGCAAGGGCGTGGTCTCGACCTACCCGCGGCACCTGCGCGAGCTGGCGGGGCTGCGACAGGGCCCGGTCACCGACGCGCTGGTCCGGTGGCCCAACAAGGCGATCGTCTCGGTCCTCGCGCGGTCGATGAACCTGCGCCTGGCCGTCTTCTCGATGCTCGCCCCCCAGGCGCTGCCGGTGGCCGCCCCGGCGCTGCTCGCCATCCCGCCGCAGTCGCCGGTGACCATGACCCCGCGCGAGGCGCAGGAGGCCTACGGCCTGGCCGTCCCCTCCGAGGCCCACCACGACCTGCGCGCCAAGCAGCGCCGGCGGGTGCTCGAGGACGGCGCCGCACCCAGCGACGAGGGGCTGGTGGAGTCCCAGGCCCTCATCGGCTCGATGGACGTGCGTCAGCCGGCCGTCCTGGGCTGAGTCGCACGCGTGGCCCACCGTGGGGTGGGCCACGCGTGTCCCGTCGCGCCGCGGCTCGTTGGGCGGGCATGCGTCGTACGCCGATGACCGCCCTCGCCCCGGCCCTGCTCGCCCTGACCCTGCTGGCCTCCGGGCTGGTGGCCCCGTTCCTCGGGGCGGGCCCCGCCGCGGCCGGGGAGCGCGAGGACGCCGACTGGTCCGAGGTCTACTTCGACACCGGGGACGGCACGACCCTGCACGCCGACGTGCTCCGGCCGGCCGGGATGCCGGAGACCACCCGCACCCCCGTCGTGCTGACGGTCAGTCCCTACACCAGCCACTCCGGCGGCGCCTCCGCGCCGGACCCGACCGGCGCTCCCCCGAGCGAGCGGTTCCACGACTTCCTCGACCTCACCGGGGCCCTCGAGGACGGCTACACCTACGTGATGGTCGACCTGCCCGGGACCGGCGGCAGCGGCGGCTGCAACGACTGGGGCGGGCCCGCCGAGCAGTCGGCGGTCGAGGCGGCGGTCGAGTGGGCGGCCGACCAGCCCTGGTCCACCGGCAAGGTGGCCCTGCTCGGCAAGTCCTACGACGGGTGGACCGGCCTGATGGGCGTCTCGCGTCGCCCGCGCGGCCTGGCCGCGGTGGTGTCGATGGAGCCGGTGTTCTCCGGCTACAGCTACCTCTACAACCGCGGAGTGCGGTTCGCGAACTCCGTCGGCACGCCCGTGATCTTCCAGGTCAACGACCTCTTCCCCGGGTCCCTCCAGGACGACCCGGCCTACCACCTCAACGGCCTGCCGCTGACCCCCTGCCACGCCCTCAACGTCCTGCAGCAGCAGGACGACGCGGAGGACTCCGCCTTCTGGGCCGAGCGCGACCTCGTGCCCACCGCCCGTGGCTCGCGGCTGCCGGTGCTGCTCACCCAGGGCTTCTTGGAGACCAACACCAAGCCCGACCGCGCCTTCGACTACTGGTCGGCCCTGCGGGGACGGTCCAACATCGGTTGGTTCGGGCAGTTCGACCACGTCCGTGGCTGGGACACCGACGCCGAGGGGCGCTCGCAGACCGGTCGCGACCCGCGGGCCTTCGTCGCCCAGGTCGAGGCGTTCCTCGCCAAGCACCTGCGCGGTGAGCGGGGCCGCTCGGTCCGCGCCGCGAAGCCCGGGGTCCAGGTGCAGGACAACCTCGGCCGCTGGCGCCGCGAGCGGGCCTGGCCCCCCGCGGACGTGCGGGTGCGGCGTACGAGGCTGAACACCGGGTCGTACGCCGACGACGGCTCCAACACCGCGACCGGGCCGGACGCGGGGCAGGGCGTGTGGTCGGTCTCCGCCCCACTGCGCCGCCCGGCGTGGATCTCCGGGGAGCCGGTCCTCGACGTCACCGTCACGACCGCGCTGCCGCGCACCAACCTGGTGGGCCTGGTCTACGACATCGCCCCCGACGGCACCGCGACGGTCATCAGCCGCGGCACCCAGCTGGTGCGCAGCACCGGGACCTCCACCTGGTCGCTGCCGCTCTACGGCCAGGACTGGCGGCTCGCGAGGGGCCACCGCCTGGGCGTGCTGCTCACGGGCGCCGACGCCGACTGGTGGGTGCACCTGCCCACCGGCACCACGGTGGAGGTCGACGAGGCGTCGATCCGGCTGCCGTTCCTCTCCCGCGACCGCCGGTCGTTCCTGCGCGGGGAGTCCACCCCCCGGTTGGAGCAGCACCTCGCCGACACCGCGACCGTCGACGCCGCGGTGCTGGAGGGGTCGCAGGTGCGGTTCAGGACCCAGCGGCTGCGCCGACCCTGAGCTCGGTCCCGGCCTCGGGCCCGCTCCCGGGCCCGGTCCCGGACGCGAGGTGTGGGCGGACGTGGTGGCGCCCGATCGGCAGCACGATCGGGCGCCCGGACACCGGGTCGGGCACGACCTGCGACTCCATCCCGAACACCTCGCGCACCACGTCGGCGGTCAGCACGTCGGCCGGGTCGCCCGCCGCGTGCAGGCGGCCGGCGCGCAGGGCGACCAGCCGATCGGCGTACCGCGCGGCGAGGTTGAGGTCGTGCAGGACCATCGCGATCGTCGTGCCGCGCGCCCGGTTGAGGTCGGTGAGCAGGTCGAGCACCTCGACCTGGTGGGCCACGTCGAGGTAGGTCGTCGGCTCGTCGAGCAGCAGCAGGTCGGTCTGCTGGGCCAGCGCCATCGCGATCCACACCCGCTGTCGCTGGCCCCCGGAGAGCTCGTCCACGGCGCGGTCGGCGAGGCCGGCGGTGTCGGTGAGCTGGAGCGCCTCCGCGACCGCCTCGTCGTCCTCGCGGGTCCAGCGTGCCAGGGCGCCCTGGTGGGGATGACGACCGCGGGCGACCAGGTCGGCCACGACGATCCCCTCCGGCGCGACGGGTGACTGGGGCAGCAGGCCGAGGGTGCGTGCGACCTGCTTGGTCGGCATCGAGTGCAGGTCGCGGCCGTCGAGCACCACCTGCCCGCCACGGGGACGCAGGAGCCGCGCCATCGAGCGCAGCACCGTGGACTTGCCGCACGCGTTGGCGCCGACGACGCAGGTGATCCGGCCCGGCTCGAGGGCCAGGTCGAGGTCGGTGACGACCGTGCGGTCGGCGTAGCCGAGGGTCACGCCCTCGGCGACCAGCCGATGCCGGCTCGGGACGGGTGACGAGACGGGGGACGGGACGGCTGACGGGGTCGGGTCGGTCACAGGGAGCCTCCGGAGCGGTGCGTGCGGATCAGTAGGTAGACGAGGTAGGGCGCACCCAGCACGCCGGTGACGACGCCGACCGGGTAGCGGGCGTCGAAGGCGAACTGGCCGGCCAGGTCCGCGCCGAGGACCAGCAGCGCCCCCACCAGCGCGGCGGGCACCATGAGCGAGCCGCCCGGGCCGACCACGCGGGCGGCGATCGGCCCGGCGAGGAAGGCGACGAAGGCGATCGGGCCCGACGCCGCGGTCGCGAAGGCGATCAGCACGACCGCGGTGGTGATGCACAGCAGCCGGGTGCGCTCCACGGGCACGCCCAGGGAGGCGGCCGAGTCGTCGCCGTGCTGCAGCAGCTCCAGTGACCGGGCCTGCGAGAGCAGCACGGGAACGGCGACGAGGACCGCCACGGCGAGCGGGGCCACCTCCTCCCGGGTGGCGTTGTTCAGCGACCCGGTCAGCCACCGCATCGCGACCTGCAGGTCCCACTGCGCCGCCCGCACGATGACGTAGGCGACGACGCTGTCGAGCATCGCGGCCACCCCGATGCCGATGAGGATCAGCCGGGTGCCGACGACCCCGTCCTTGAACGCCAGCGCGTAGATCATCAGCGCCGTGGCGAGCGCCGCGAGGATCGCGACCACCGAGGTGGTGGTCGCCGACAGCTCGAGCACCACCAGCGCGACCACCGCGGCGGCGCTGGCGCCGGAGCTGATGCCGATGACGTCGGGGGAGGCCAGCGGGTTGCGCAGCATCGTCTGGAAGGTCACGCCGGCGAGGCCGAACGCGATGCCGGTCAGCACCGCCATGCTCGCCCGCGGCAGGCGCAGCTCCCCGACGGTGAAGGAGGCGCCCGGCACCGTCCCGCCGCGCAGCACCGCCCACACCTCGCCGGGCCCGTAGAACGTGTGGCCCACCATCAGGCTGGTCGCGTGCAGCGCGACCACGAGCACGGCGAGGACACCGGTGATCACCGCGCGCCGCCGGCGACGCCGTCGCCGCGCGCGGGCGACGTCGTGGCCGCTGAGGGTTCTCGACGCCCGCTCGCTGGCGCTCGCTGCTCGACCAGCGGGGAGGTAGGTCGTCACAGCGCACGCACCTTCTGTCGGCGCACGATCCATATGAACACCGGTGCGCCCAGCATCGCGGTCACGATCCCGACGTCGACCTCGGCCGGGCGGGCGACCAGCCGGCCGACCACGTCGGCCGCGGTCAGCAGCGCCGCGCCGAGGACCGCGGAGAACGGCAGCAGCCAGCGGTGGTCCACGCCCACCAGCAACCGGCACAGGTGCGGCACGGCCAGGCCCACGAAGCCGATCGGCCCCGCCACGGCCGTCGCCGCGCCCGCGAGCGTGACCGCCCCGACCGCGGCCAGCAGCCGGGTACGACCCACGTGCTCGCCCAGCCCGCGGGCCAGGTCGTCGCCGAGGGCCAGGGAGTTCAGGCCCCGCGCGGTGGCCAACGAGAGCAGGGCGCCGACCGCGAGGAACGGCAGCACCTGCAGGGTCTTCTCGGTCTGTGCGCCGCCGACCCCGCCGATCTGCCAGAAGCGGAAGGTGTCCATGACGTCGAGGCGGGGCAGCAGGATCGCGCTGATGAGCGAAGTGAAGGCCGCCGAGCACGCCGCCCCCGCCAGGGCCAGCTTCAGGGGCGTCGGGCCACCCCGGCCCAGTGAGCCGACGGCGTACACGAAGGCGGCGGCGAGGGCGGCGCCCGCGATCGCGACCCAGATGTACGACGTCGGGTCGGCCAGCCCGAGGAAGGCGATGCCCACCACGACGAACAGCGCGGCCCCGGCCGTCACGCCGAGGATGCCGGGGTCGGCCAGGGGGTTGCGCGTGACGCCCTGCATCACGGCTCCGGAGACCGCCAGGGCCGCCCCGACCAGCATCGCCAGCACGGTGCGGGGGACCCGCTTGGCGACGGCGGCCTCCCCGATGGTGTCGGTGCTGCCGAGCACGCCGTTCACGACCTCGTCGAGGCCGACCGAGCGGACGCCGAGGGCGACGGAGGCGACGGCGGCCAGGCCGAGGAGGACCAGGCCGGTCAGCATCCACAGGGCTCGGGACGACGCCGACCGCCGGGAGGTGGCGGTCGGCGCCGGGACCCGGGTCGCCGAGAGGGTCGTCATGGGGGTGGGTGTCCTCGTCCGGTGGTCGTGACCTGCAGGCCGGCGCTCAGGCCCGGCGCTCGGGCCCGTGCTCAGGCCAGCGCCTCGGCCAGCAGGTCGAGGTACTCATCGAGGTTGTAGGTGATCGACAGTGGCGTCGGGTTGGCCGCGGCAGCCAGCGGGGTGGCGTCCGGGAGCATCGCGATGGCACCGTCCTCGACGGCGGGGATGCGGGAGAGGAGCGGGTCGTCCTGGGCCGCCCGGGCGAGGCTCTGGTCGCCGTAGGTCACGATGAGGTCGACGTCGTCGAAGGAGTCGGCCCGCTCGGCGCTGACGGTCGTGTAGAACTCGTCGGTGCCCGCCGAGGACTCCTCGACCACCTCGGGCGTGCCCATGCCGTACTCGGTGAGGAAGCCGGGCCGGGTGTCCAGCGTGGTGTAGAAGCCGATCTGGCTGAGGTCGTTGGGGTCGAGGTAGCTGAAGACGACGTTCTTGCCGGCGAGCTCCTCGTGGTCGGCGAAGGCCTCGGTCACGGTGGTGTCGAGCTCCTCGACGAGCTGCTCGCCCTCGTCGGCGAGCCCGAGCGCGGCGGAGTTCATCAAGATCATGTCCTGGTAGGTGGTGCCCCAGGCGACCTCCGGGTAGGCGACCACCGGGGCGATCTTCGAGAGCGTGTCGTACTCCTCCTGGGTCAGGCCGGAGTAGGAGGCCAGGATGACGTCCGGCGCGGTGTCGGCGACGGCCTCGAAGTCGATGCCCTCGGTCTCGTCGAAGAGCACCGGGGTGTCCGCGCCGAGCTCCTCGAGCCGCTCCTCCACCCAGGGCAGGACGCCGTCGCCGTCGTCGTCGCCCCAGGTCGCCTTGCTCATGCCGACCGGCACCACGCCGAGCGCGAGGGGGACCTCGTGGTTCATCCAGGCCACCGACGCGACCCGCTCGGGCGCCTCCTCGATCACCGTCTTGCCGTAGACGTGCTCGATGGTGACCGGGTAGACGCTGTCGGAGCCGCCCGCCGTCGAGCCGGACCCCGTCGTGGAGGTGTCGTCGCTGCCGCACGCGGCCAGGACGAGTGCGGAGGCCGCGACGGCGGCCGTGGTGAGCAGGCGTGAGGGACGCATGGGTGGATTTCTCCCTGTGAGTAGGTAAGGCATGCCTAAATTAGCATTGCCTCACCTTGGTCGCGAGGGGGTCCCGGTCCAGACAGGGACCCCGCCCATGGTTGAAACGGGTATCACCGCGGGTATTCACTAGTGGATGGCCGGTTCCATGGGGGTGGGCGCCGTGCCGGAGAGTTCCACGGGAGGGACGAGATGGATCTCGTCGATGTACCAGCCAGCACGCGTCAGCTCGACCAGCACGAGCACCTCGACGTGCCGCACCGCCTGATCGCCGCGCCGCGCCCGCTCGAGGTCGGCCAGGTCGTCGTCCTGCGCGACCTGGACGGCCGGCACCGCTGGGCGGCCGTCGACCGGCTGCGCTTCACCGAGACCGACACGATCTACGAGATGCAGCTCGGGCACCCGATGCCGCTGGAACGTGCCGTCGAGGTCGGTGCCTACGAGAGTCGTCGGATGTCACGCCCCTTCGTGCGGGTGCCCGACGTGCACCGGATGCTCGACGGCATGCGAGAGCAGCGCGCCCGCGCCCGCGCCGAGGAGACCGCCCGCCGCTCCCGGGTGCGCCCGGCCTGACCCGGGGCGCCGCCGGCCCGCTCCCCCCGTCCGTCCCCCCGCCCGTCCCCCGACGGATCGACCCCTGATGGGGCAGGATCAAGACGTGCCTGCCGAGACGACCCGATACCCCGTGACCCACCCGGTCGCCTCCCCGCTCGTGCTGGGCGGGGCGCGACTGCTCCCGGTGGCCCCGCTGCGCGTGTACACCTGCGGGATCACGCCGTACGCCGTCACCCACGTCGGCCACGCCGCCACGTTCGTGTGGGCCGACGCGCTGGCCTCGGTGGCCCGGGCCGCCGGTGCCCAGCCGGTGCTGGCGCGCAACGTCACCGACGTCGACGACGTGCTCACGGCCGCCGCCGCCCGAGCGGGGGAGCCCTACGACGAGCTCGCGGTCGTCCAGGAGTTCCAGTTCGACCGTGACATGACGGCGCTGTCCGTGGCGCGGCCCGCCCAGACGCCCCACGCCCGGGGCCACGTCCCGGCCGTGGTCCGCCTCGCGGCCGCACTGCTCGACGCGGGCGCGGCCTACGAGCACGACGGCCACGTCTACTTCGACGGTTCCGGGGTGCCGGGCCGCGCCGGGCTCGACGAGGAGAGCGCCCTGCGTCTCTCCCGCGAGTACGGCGACCAGGACTCCGTGCCCGGTCGCCGCTCGCCCTTCGACGTGGCCGTGTGGCGACCCTCCAGCGAGGAGCAGCCGGCCTGGCCGAGCCCGTGGGGCTGGGGTCGGCCCGGGTGGCACGCCGAGTGCGCGGCGATGGCCGCGGCCTCCCTCGGGCACGCGATCGACGTGCTCGTCGGTGGCGTCGACCTCGCCTTCCCGCACCACGCCTACCAGGCCGCGATGGTCGAGGCGGCGACGGGCGTCGCGCCCTTCGCCCGCGCCACGGTGCACGTCGGCGAGGTGCGCCTGGGTGGGGAGAAGATGGCCAAGTCCACCGGCAACCTGGTGCTGGTCTCGGACCTGCTCGAGCGCTTCCCCGGCCCGGTGGTCCGGTTGGGGCTGCTGCACCGACCCGTGGGTGAGGCGTGGGAGTGCGAGGACGCGGTCTTCGCCGAGGCGGGCCGGCTGCTGGACCGGTTGCACGAGGCGGCCGGGCCGCCGAGCGGTCGCACCGAGGACCCCCAGGGACGCTCGGCCGTGCTGGCCGCCCTGCTCGACGGGCTCGACGTGCCGGCAGCGGTCGAGGTCGCGCTCGGCACCGGCGGGGACGCCGTGGGCTACCTCCTCGACGTGCTGAGGCTGCGCGAGCGGGCCTCCTGAGCACGTCTCGCACTGGAACGATCAAACGAACCCGCTCCCGGTGCCGCCCTCCCGCGCGGCTAGCGTGGCCGCCACCTGGCGGATCCCGGAAGGCGTAGGCGATGGTCGACAGCACCGCAGTGACGAACAGCGACGTGGAGAAGGTCCTCGACGAGGCGGGGGTCTCCAACCCGCACGTCCGGGAGTACGTCACCTACTG
>Ga0208328_1000227_pt1 | contig 29469 bp, 36 predicted proteins | sample DeeseametaMP2633_FD_184170 | JGI IMG/M metagenome (GOLD analysis project Ga0208328, IMG submission 184170) | Marine microbial communities from the Deep Atlantic Ocean - MP2633 (SPAdes) | ecosystem: Environmental > Aquatic > Marine > Unclassified | place: Northeast of Antigua and Barbuda, North...
ACCCGGTGGCGCTGGCCGCCATCGCGCTCGGCGGCGCGGCCTTCACGCTCTATTCCATCGGGCTGGTCTATGGCCGGGTCGCGATCATCATCCTGCTCTATTTCCTCACCCCGGTCTGGAGCGTCCTGATCGGGCGCTACCTGATGGGCTGGCACACCCCCGCGCTGCGCATCGTCGCCATCGGCATTGGCATCGCGGGGCTTCTGGTGATGCTGAGCGCCGGCGGCGAGGCGCCCCTGCCGCAGGGCGTGGGCGAGTGGCTGGCGCTGGTGGCGGGGGTCCTGTGGTCGCTGGCCACCACCGGCATCCGCGCAAGATCCGATCTCGGCGCGGTGCCCGCCACCTTCGTCTTCGCGCTCGGCGCGACCGCCGCAGGGCTGGCGCTGGCGCCGGTCTTCGACCCGTGGCCCGCCGAGGCGCTGGCGGCGTCGCCCGTCCGGCTGGGCGCGCTGGCGCTGGCCTGCGGCGTCCTCTGGTGGGGGCTGTCGCTGGCGGCGCTGATGTGGGCCACGGTGCGGCTCGACCCGGCGCGCGTCGGCATCCTCATGCAGACCGAGGTGTTGGTGGGTGCCGTCACCGCGGCGCTGCTCGCGGGCGAGCACCTGCACCCGCTCGAGATCGCGGGCGGCGCGCTGGTGGTCTCGGCGGGGCTGCTCGAGGTCTGGCCGGTGCGCCGATCTCGCGCGGGTACCGCGTAACCCTCTGAAACACCGCTGTAGTTTTCGTTTGACCTCAATGGCACTTGAGGTCCGATGCTTGTGACGTTCAGACCCAAGACAGGCAAAGGAGCCCCGAATGAACGCCACGCTGGAACACGTGAACATCGCCGTCCCCGACCCCCAGGCCACCGCCAAGGTCCTCTGCGACCTTTTCGGCTGGCGCATCCGCTGGGAGGGCGCTGCGATGGGCGATGGCTGGTCCATCCATGTCGGCACCGACGACGACTACCTCGCGCTCTATCGCCCCGGCGGCAAGGCCCTCGAACAGCCCGAGCGCTACGTGCGGCAGGGCGGGTTGAACCACATCGGCCTGGTGGTGCCCGATCTCGATGCGGCCGAGGACAAGGTGCGCGCGGCGGGCTTCCACCCGCACGAGCACGCGGATTACGAACCCGGGCGGCGGTTCTACTTCGACGGGCCCGATGGCGTGGAGTTCGAGGTCGTCAGCTACGCTTGATGTCCCGGCCCGCGCGGCGATACCGGCGGCGAACGGAGGCCGCCCGTGACCCATGTCGCCCGTCTGCGCGGGATCACCGTGGGCGGGGCCAAGGCCCCGCCCATGAAGGAGCTGCGCGGGCTCTGCGAGACGCTCGGCTGGCGCGACGTCGAGAGCTAGGATCTCATCTTCGACGCCGACGGCAGCCCCGAGGCGCAGGCCAGCGCGCTGCGCGAGGCGATCCGCGCGGCCAGGGGCCTCGACATTCCCGTGCTGGTGCTGACCGAGGCCACCCTGCGCCACGCCCGCGACGATTGCCCCTTCACGCCGGAGGATCCACGGCAGGTCCACGCCTGCTTCCTTTTCGGCGCGCCCGCGCCCGACCGCGCACTCTTCGAGGCGCGCAGGGCCGAGGGCGACGGGCTCGAGACGGGCAGGGGCGTGGCCTGGCTCTTCACGCCCGGGGGCTTCGGGCGCTCGAAACTGGCGGAGCGGCTCGAGGCGGTTGTCGGCTGCCCGCTCACCGCCCGCAACCTGCGCACCGTGGACCGGCTCGTCGAAAGGCTGGACGGACGGGGCTGACCGCGGTATGGGAGGCGCATGACCACGCAAGCAACCCTCATTCGGATCTGCTGCATTACCTGCTGAATTCTTCGGCGGGCCGGTCTTCTATTCCAATCCAGAAGTAGAGTTGCTAATCCCGCCGCGATCTTCGTGCGAAGGAGCGCGCCATGGATATTTCGCTGACCAATTCCCGCACCCGGAAGAAGGAGCCGTTCAGGCCCATCGACCCCGAGAACGTGCGGATCTACGTCTGCGGACCCACGGTCTATGACCGCGCCCACCTCGGCAACGCGCGCCCGGCCATCGTCTTCGACGTGCTCTTCCGGCTGATGCGCGAGGTCTACGGGGCCGACCACGTGACCTACGTGCGCAACTTCACCGACGTTGACGACAAGATCAACGCGCGGGCGAAGGAGAGCGGCCGGAGCATCGGCGAGATCACCGCCGAGACCACGCAATGGTATCTCGACGACATGGCCGCGGTGGGGGTGATGGAGCCCACCCACATGCCCCGCGCCACGCAGTACATCGCGCAGATGGTGGCGATGATCTCGGAGCTGATCGAGAAGGGCCACGCCTACGAGGCCGAAGGCCACGTGCTCTTCGCGGTCGAAAGCTACACGGCCTATGGCGCGCTCTCGGGCCGCTCGGTCGACGACATGATCGCCGGCGCCCGGGTCGAGGTCGCGCCCTACAAGCGCAACCCGATGGATTTCGTGCTGTGGAAGCCGTCCGAACCCGACCTGCCGGGCTGGGAGAGCCCCTGGGGCCGGGGGCGCCCGGGCTGGCACATCGAGTGCTCGGCCATGGCCGAGGAGTTGCTCTGGAAGACGCCGCTCGAGCAAGGCCGCCTGTCCGAGGCCGCGCAGGCGCATCCACACCTCTTCGACATCCACGGCGGCGGCAACGACCTCACCTTCCCGCACCACGAGAACGAGATCGCCCAGAGCTGCTGCGCCAACGGCGTCGAGCACATGGCGCAGACCTGGCTGCACAACGAGATGCTGCAGGTCGAGGGCAAGAAAATGTCCAAGTCGCTGGGCAACTTCTTCACCGTGCGGGATCTGCTCGATCAGGGTGTACCTGGCGAGGTGATCCGCTTCGTGATGCTTTCGACCCACTACCGCAAACCGATGGACTGGACGGCTGAGAAGGCTGACAGCACCATCAAGACTCTGCGAAACTGGTATAATCAGACTTTGGGTGAGCAGCCGGCCACAGAGTTAGATGAGGATTTTCTGAAATGCGTCTGCAACGACCTTAACACAGCAGGTGCTATTTCGCGGCTGCACAAACTAAGTGCAGAAGGACGCGTTTCGGATCTGCTCGCAGGGCTGGAATTCTTGGGGATCTCGCTTGATCAGGTGCCGTCTTGGGGGCTCCCGTCTGCTTGGGATTCTCTTTTGGTCCCGCTTGCTGACAGACTTGCTCAGGCACGGCAGATCGCCATGGAGAGCAAGGATTTCTCCGAGGTCGACCGGCTGAAGACCGCGCTGCTCGCGGCGGGGGTCGAGGTGCGCATGTCGAAGGCGGGGGTCGAGCTGCTGCCCGGCGCCGGTTTCGACGCGGCCAAGCTGGAGGGGGTGTGATGACCGTCAGCGCATGTACCCGTGACGGGCGCGGGAGGGGGGCTGTCTGCCCCCCGCTCGGGCAAGCCGAGCCCCCCCGAGGATATTTCGTGCCAATGGATGCGAGGGCGTGGAGATGACGGAGAAGCTCTACCTCTACGACACCACGCTGCGCGACGGGCAGCAGACGCAGGGCGTGCAGTTCTCGACCGCCGAGAAGCTGCGCATCGCGGCGGCGCTCGACGGGCTCGGGGTGGACTACATCGAGGGCGGCTGGCCGGGGGCGAACCCCACGGATTCGGCCTTTTTCGACGAGGTCGGCGCCACGCGCGCGGTGATGACCGCCTTCGGCATGACCAAGCGGGCCGGGCGCTCGGCCGAGAACGACGACGTGCTGGCGGCGGTGCTGAACGCCGGGACGCAGGCGGTGTGCCTTGTCGGCAAGACCCATGACTACCACGTCACCGCGGCGCTCGGCATCGAGCTGCCGGAGAACGTCGAGAACATCCGCGCCTCGGTCGCCCATATCGTGGCGCAGGGCCGTGAGGCGCTGTTCGACGCGGAGCATTTCTTCGACGGCTGGAAGGCGAACGCGCCCTATGCGCTCGAGTGCCTTCGGGCGGCGTTCGAGGCCGGCGCGCGCTGGATCGTGCTCTGCGACACCAACGGCGGCACGCTGCCGCACGAGGTCTACGGCATCGTCAAGCAGGTCATCGCGGGCGGCATCCCCGGCGACCGGCTCGGCATCCACACCCACAACGACACCGAGAACGCGGTGGCGGCGACGCTGGCGGCGGTGGATGCGGGCGTGCGGCAGGTGCAGGGCACGCTCAACGGGCTGGGCGAGCGCTGCGGCAATGCCAACCTGACCTCGCTGATCCCGACGCTGCTGCTCAAGGAGCCTTATGCCAGCGCCTATGACATCGGCGTCAGCCGCGCGGCGCTGGAGGGGCTGACCCAGACCAGCCGGATGCTCGACGAGGTGCTGAACCGCGTGCCGATGCGGCAGGCGCCCTACGTCGGCTCCTCGGCCTTTGCCCACAAGGCGGGGCTGCACGCGAGCGCAATCCTCAAGGATCCCTCGACCTACGAGCACATCGAGCCTTCGGCGGTGGGCAACCGCCGGGTTATCCCGATGTCGAACCAGGCCGGGCAGTCGAACCTGCGCCGCCGTCTCGCCGAGGCGGGGCTCGAGGTCGAGAAGGGCGATCCGGCGCTGGCCCGCATCCTAGAGGCCATCAAGGCGCGCGAGGCCGAGGGCTACACCTACGACACCGCGCAGGCGAGCTTCGAGCTGCTGGCGCGCGAGGAACTGGGGCGGCTGCCGGACTTCTTCGAGGTCAAGCGCTACCGGGTGACCATCGAGCGGCGCAAGAACAAGTATGACCGCATGGTCTCGCTGTCCGAGGCGGTGGTCGTGGTGCGCATCGACGGCGAGAAGAAGCTCTCGGTGTCGGACAGCCTCGACAACGAGGGCCACGACCGCGGCCCGGTCAACGCGCTCGCCAAGGCGCTGGCCAAGGATCTCGGGCCCTACCAGGCGGTGATCGACGACATGCGCCTCGTCGATTTCAAGGTGCGCATCACCCAGGGCGGCACCGAGGCGGTGACGCGGGTCATCATCGACAGCCAGGACGGTGCCGGACGGCGCTGGCAGACGGTGGGCGTGAGCGCGAACATAGTCGACGCCTCCTTCGAGGCGTTGCTCGACGCGGTGCGCTGGAAGCTGATCCGCGACTGCGGGGAAGCCGGCAAGGCATGACGCTGCCGCCCGAGTTCGTGGCGCTCTATGCGCGGCTCGACCGGCAGGGGCCGGGGCTGGCCGGGGACGTGCTCTGGGCGCTGGAGGTGCTGGGGATCGAGGGCACGGTGCGGGTCTGCGACGCAGGCTGCGGCACCGGCGCCGATTGCGAGACGCTGGCGCGGGCGCTGCCCTCGGGAGAGGTGGAGGGGATCGAGGCGATCCCCGCCTTCGTGGCGGCGGCCGAGGCGCGGCTTCGGGGCTTGCCCAATGCGCGGGTCTCCGTGGGCGACATGGCGGCGCTCTCGGGGCCCTACGACCTGATCTGGTCCGCGGGCGCGATCTATTTCCTCGGCGTCACCGATGGGCTGTGTGGCTGGCGCGAGGCGCTGGTCCCGGGCGGGGCGGTGGCCTTCTCGCAGGGCGTGTACCTTGGCGGGGACGAGCCGCAGGCGGTGCGCGACTTCTGGGCGGGCGAGCCAGCACTTCCCGACCGCGCGGCGCTGCGGGAGCAGGTCGAGGCGGCGGGCTTCGAGGTCATCGCCACGCGGCTGCTGACCGACGCGCCTTGGCAGGCCTATTACGACAGCCTCGCGCGCGAGGCGGCGGCGCTGCGGCCGGGGGCGACCGCGGAGATGGCCGCGGTGCTCGACGGTGCCGAGCGCGAGATCGCGCTCTGGCGGCAGGCGGCCGAGCGCATCGCCTACGAGCTGGTGCTGGCGCGCCCGCGCTGACCCTTTCCAACCGCGCGGCATCGGCATAGGTGCAGGGACATGGACTTCGATGACGATCTGACCGCCTGCGCCCGCCTTGTCGAGCGCGGCGACCCCGACCGCTTCGCGGCGGCGATGGCGGCGCCGGTGGCGGCGCGCGCCGTGCTCTTCCCGATCTACGCCTTCAACCTCGAGGTCGCGCGCGCGCCTTGGGTGACGAAGGAGACGATGATCGCCGAGATGCGGCTGCAATGGTGGCGCGACGCGCTGGACGAGATCCGCAGCGGCGGGCAGGTGCGGCGCCACGAGGTGGTGACGCCGCTTGCACGGGTGCTCGACGCCGAGGGGGCCGAGGCGCTCGACCGGCTGGTGGGAGCGCGGCGCTGGGACGTCTACAGCGACGGCTTCGAGGACGAGGCGCATCTGACGCGCTACCTCGAGGAGACCTCCGGCGCGCTGATGCTGGCCGCGGGCAGGGCGCTTGGGGGAATGCCGGCCGAGGTGGCGCGCGATGCGGGCTATGCCGCGGGGCTGGCGCAGTTCCTGCGTGCGGTCCCCGAGCTCGAATCCCACGGCCGGGTGCCGCTTGTCGACGGCCGCCCCGAGGCGGTGGCGGCGCTGGCGCGCGAGGGGCTGGCGAGGCTCACCAGGGCCCGCAAGGAGATGGGCACCGTGCCACGCCCGGCACGGGCGGCGCTGCTGGCGGGATGGCAGGCGGGTCCGCTGCTGCGGCAGGCGGCCGCGGAGCCCGGGCGTGTGGCCGCGGGGGCGCTGGAGCTTTCGGAGTTCCGCCGCCGCGCCGGGCTGATGCTGGCGGCGGCGACGGGGCGGATCTGAAAGCCCCTCTGGGGGCGTTGACGACCCCGGGGGCGGGTTACTCCGCGGGCTGCTCCTCGGGGCGCAGGATCAGCCAGATCAGCGCGCCGCCGGCAAGCACCAGGAACGGCGCCATCGCCATGTTGACCGCGGTCCAGCCCTCTTGAGCGCTGCCGCCCGAGCAGTTCATCAGCCCGCCCGAGGCCAGCGAGGCCATCGTCACGCCGCCAAACACGATCAGGTCGTTCAGGCCCTGCATGCGGCCCCGCTCGTAGGGCGCGTGCGACGCGGCGAGCATCGTGGTCGCGCCGATGAAGCCGAAATTCCAGCCGATCCCGAGCAGCACCAGCGCCAGGAAGAACTGTTCCAGCTCGACGCCGGTCAGCGCCACGCCGCCGGCGCAGGCGAGGATGAAGAGACCCAGTGCCACGATCTTTTCGACCCCGAAGCGGGCGATCAGGTGGCCGGTGAAGAAGGACGGCACGTACATCGCCAGCACGTGGGCGGTCACCACGTTGGCGGCGTCGCCGGTCTCGAACCCGCAGCCCACCACAGCCAGCGGCGTCGAGGTCATCACGAGGTTCATCAGCGCGTAGCTGACCATGGCGCAGATCACCGCCACCGCGATGCCCGGCGTGGTGATGAGCTCGCGGCGGCTGCGGCCGTGCGGCGCGTCCTCGGAGGGCACCGGCGGGCGCGGGATATCGAGGAAGAGGAAGAGCAGCGCGCCCACGAGGTTGATCGCGATCACCGCGGCATAGGTGCCGAGGAAGGGCACCACGAAGGTGTCGGCGGTGAGCTTCACCAGCTGCGGGCCGATGATCGCCGCGGCGAGCCCGCCCGCCATGACATAGGAGATCGCCTTGGGCCGGTAGGCGTCGGAGGCGGTGTCGGCGGCGGCGAAGCGGTAGAAGCCCTGCGCCGACATGTAGATGCCGGTGAGCAGGCTGCCCAGCAGGAACAGCGGGAACGACGCCGTGTAGAGCCCGAGCGCCCCGATCACGCCGCCCAGCGCGCCGCCGGCGGTGCCGAGCGCAAAGCCCGCCCGGCGCCCGAAGCGCTGCATGAAGGCCGAGACCGGTGTGGCGGCGCACATCGAGCCCAACACGATCATCGAGATCGGCAGCGTCGCGAAACACGGGTTCGAGGCCAGCGACTGGCCCGCCAGCCCGGCGATGGTGAAGATCATCGGCATCTGCGCGCCGAGAAGGGCCTGCGCCATCACCAGCACCACAACGTTGCGGCGGGCCCGGCTGTCCTGAACAACTGTCATGGTTGCATGGGTAGGCGCAGAAACCGGGTAGAGCAAGAGGCCGCAGCTGTGCCAGATTGGCGCTGACCGGCAGCCTGCCGGACGACATGCACCTGGAAAGACGAAAGGCCGGACGTGGTAGGACGGATCATCGAGAGCGACGCCTGCGTCGCGGAGGGCGTCACCTGGCTCTGCGGGGCGGAGCCTCGCTTTGCCCGGGCGCTGGAGCTCACCGGGCCATTGCCGTTGCGGCGGCGGCCCGACGGCTTCGGGCAGCTGCTCTCGGCCATCGTCAGCCAGCAGGTGAGCGTGGCCTCGGCGCGGGCGATCTGGGCGCGGCTCGAGGCGGCGGGGATGACCACGCCCGAGGCGATCCGCGCGACCGACGAGGAGGGGCTGCGCGCGCTCGGCCTGTCGCGGCAGAAGGCCTCCTACGCGGTGGCGCTGGCGGGGGCGGGGATCGACTTCGACGCGCTGCGGTTGGCGCCCACCGACGAGGTGGTGAAGACGCTGGTGGCGGTGAAGGGCATCGGCATCTGGACCGCCGAGATCTACGCCATGTTCTCGCTCGGGCGGGCGGATGTGTTCGCGCCGGGCGACCTCGCGCTGCAGGAATCCGCGCGGCTGCTCTTCGACCTGCCGGAGCGCCCGAAGGAGCGCGCCCTGCGCGAGATGGCCGAGGCCTGGAGCCCGTGGAGATCGGTTGCGGCCCGTGCCCTCTGGGCCTACTACCATGTGGCGAAACAGCGAGAGGGGATCGCATGACCCGCGTTCTGAACACCGGCCGCAGGGAGCCCGTCTCTGGCGAGACCCGCTCCTGCGTCGTCTTCCTTCACGGCTATGGCGCCAATGGCGCCGACCTGCTGGGGCTCGCGGACCCGATGGGAGAGCACCTGCCGGACACGCTCTTCGTGGCGCCCGACGCGCCCGAGGCCTGCGCCGGCGCGCCCTTCGGCTTCCAGTGGTTCCCGATCCCGTGGATCGACGGCTCCTCGGAAGAGGAGAGCATGCAGGGCATGGGCCGCGCGATCGAGGATCTGAACGCCTTTCTCGACGCGCTGATGGTCGACGAGGACCTGCTGCCGGAACAGGTGGCGCTCTTCGGGTTCAGCCAGGGCACGATGATGGCCCTGCACGTGGCGCCGCGCCGCGAGGACGAATTCGCCGGCGTGGTGGCCTTCTCCGGGCGCCTGCTGCAGCCGGAACTGCTGGCCGACGAGCTGGTCTCGCGGCCGCAGATCCTGCTGGTGCACGGCGATCAGGACGACGTGGTGCCGCCCGAGTCGCTGCCCGCCGCCGCCGAGGCGCTGCAGGGCGCCGGCTGGAAGGAGGTCTACGCCCACATCCAGAAGGGCACCGCCCACGGCATCGCGCCCGACGGGCTCGGCGTGGCGCTGGCCTTCCTGCGCGACAAGTGCGGGTTCTGAGCTGACGGCCGGCGGTGGGCGGGATGTCCGCCGCTGGTTTCGTATGCCGCGCGGGTCTTAGGGACGGGTTCTGGCAGGGCCCATGACCGGGGCGATGTGACGGTTCCGACGGGGCGCTGTCCAACCGCGCTTTGCGTTGACCTGCTTTCGGGATCTGGCTGCTCGCAAGCGTCCGCACTTGAGTCCTGGGACTGTGCGGGCGGTGACGGAGGAGGGGGCGCTGCCCCCGTCGCGCTTTGCGCGACTCCCCCGGAGTTTATCTGGCAAGATGAAGATGGGGCCCGGGTGGGGTGGGGCGTGCTGTTTTTCGCGGCGTGTGGCGCTTTGGCTGTATTGGGAGGCTGCCAATAGAGCTCATCCAATGCCAAATTTCTCCGAGCTGACTGCGCTTTGGCTCGAGCGGGAACGCTCAGCTCCGTGAGGCCGTGCCGGGGTGGGGAGACTATGGACCACGCCATTCGGAGCCGGAGTTTCTCTGCGGCTTGCCACGGCGTTCCGTGTCGGGGGCGGGATTTGTGCGTGTGCGGCTCTGGAGAAGGGAGGGGGGCTGTGAAAAGGAAAACGCCCGGCGCGGGGGGCGTCGGGCGTTTCCTTGTGACTGTGCCGGGCGCTTACGGCTGCTTCGACATGCGCTTGCGCTCGTGCGGGTCGAGGTAGCGCTTGCGGAGGCGGATGGCGTTCGGCGTGACCTCGACCAGCTCGTCGTCGTTGATGTAGGCGATGGCCTCTTCCAGCGACAGGGTGATCGGCGTGGTCAGCCGCACCGCTTCGTCGGTGCCCGAGGCGCGCACGTTGGTGAGCTTCTTGCCCTTGAGCGGGTTCACCTCGAGGTCGTTGTCACGGCTGTGCTCGCCGATGATCATGCCCTGGTAGACCGGGGCCTGGGCGCCGAGGAACATCTTGCCGCGGTCCTCGAGGTTCCACAGCGCGTAGGCCACGGCCTCGCCGTTCTCCATCGAGATCAGCACGCCGGCGCGACGGCCCTCGATCGGGCCCTTGTGCGGGACCCAGCCGTGGAACACGCGGTTCAGAACGCCGGTGCCGCGGGTATCGGTGAGGAACTCGCCATGGTAGCCGATCAGGCCGCGCGACGGCACGTGGGCGATGATCCGGGTCTTGCCCGCACCCGCCTGGCGCATCTCGACGAGATCGCCCTTGCGCACGCCGGTCAGCTTCTCGATCACCGCACCCGAGTATTCGTCGTCCACGTCGATGGTGGCTTCCTCGACCGGCTCCATGAGCTGGCCGTCTTCTTCCTTCATGATCACCTGCGGGCGCGAGATGCTGAGCTCGAAACCCTCGCGGCGCATGTTCTCGATGAGCACGCCCATCTGAAGTTCGCCGCGGCCGGAGACCTCGAAGGCCTCGCCGCCGGGGGTGTCCTTGATCTTGATCGCGACGTTGCCCTCGGCTTCCTTCATCAGGCGCTCGCGGATCACCCGCGACTGCACCTTCTTGCCGTCACGGCCGGCCAGCGGGCTGTCGTTGATGCCGAAGGTCACGGTGATGGTCGGCGGGTCGATGGGCTGGGCGTCGAGCGGCTCGTCCACCGCCAGCGCGCAGATGGTGTCGGCCACGGTGGCCTTCGACATGCCGGCGAGGCTGACGATGTCGCCCGCGCGGCCCTCGTCGATGTCGGCCTGGGCGAGGCCGCGGAAGGCCTGCACGCGGGTGACGCGGAACTGCTCGATCTTCTGGCCGATGCGGCTGATCGCCTGCACCGTCTGGCCGACCTTGACGCGGCCGGTCTCGATGCGGCCCGTCAGCAGGCGGCCGACGAAGGGATCCGAGCCCAGCGTGGTCGCCAGCATGCGGAAGTCGTCGTCCTGGTGCTTGATCTGCTTCGGCGCCGGCACGTGGTTCACGATGAGGTTGAACAGCGCCGAGAGGTCCTTGCGCGGCCCGTCGAGCTCGGCATCGGCCCAGCCGTTGCGGCCCGAGGCGTACATGTGCGGGAAGTCGAGCTGGTCCTCGTTGGCGTCGAGCGAGGCGAAGAGGTCGAAGCATTCGTCGAGCGCGCGGTCGGGCTCGGCGTCGGGCTTGTCGACCTTGTTCAGCACCACGATCGGGCGCAGGCCGAGGCGCAGCGCCTTGGAGGTCACGAACTTGGTCTGCGGCATCGGGCCCTCGGCCGCGTCCACCAGCAGCACCACGCCGTCCACCATGCTCAGGATGCGCTCGACCTCGCCGCCGAAGTCGGCGTGGCCGGGGGTGTCCACGATGTTGATGCGCGTGCCCTTCCACTCGACCGAGGTCGGCTTGGCGAAGATGGTGATGCCGCGCTCGCGCTCGAGGTCGTTGCTGTCCATCGCGCGCTCGGCCACGGCCTGGTTCTCGCGGAACGCGCCGGACTGTTTGAGGAGTTCGTCGACGAGGGTGGTCTTGCCGTGGTCCACGTGGGCGATGATCGCGATGTTGCGAAGGTCCATGGGAGTGCCTTTTAGGGAGTTTCGCGGGATCGCCTAGCGTCATGGGGGCCAAAAGGCCAGCCCTTTAATGTCCGGACGTGGAGGAAAACAGGTTGATCACGAGGATACCGGCAAGGATCAGCCCGATCCCGAGGACCGCGGGCAGATCCAGCCGCTGTCCGAAGATCACCAGCCCGATGATCGCGATGAAGACTATGCCGAGCCCGGACCAGAGCGCGTAGGCGATGCCGACGGGGAAGCTCTTGAGCACGATCGACAAGAGCCAGAACGCCAGCGCGTAGGCGATCACGACGATCACCGAGGGCACGAGGCGGGTGAACTGATGGCTCGCCTGCAGGGCGGCGGTGCCGATGGTCTCGGCCAGCACGGCGAGGGCGAGGACAAGGTAGGGCATGGCGAGGCTCCGGACGAGGGTCGCCCATTCCTGACCCGGAATGTCGCGTGATGCCAGAGGCTTTCGTCCGTGGCGCCGGCGACGCCGTGGCGGGCGGTCGGGGCGGGGCGGTTGCGAGGGCGGGGAGGGGTCGGGCGGATGACGGCGCGGGGGCGGCCATCGGCCACGAAACCGGGGCTCCGGAAATTCCGTGCTTGCGCTGTCATGCGTCGTTTACAAGAGTGTCACGAGAGTGACTTGAACCGGGTCTAACCGGCGATCCGACGGGCCCCGCGTGGCCCGCATTCCAGCAGAGAGGATACCAGATGACGATTTCCCGCCGCACCGCCTTGAAGATGACCGCCACCGCCGTTGCCGCGCCGGTGGTGCTGCGCGCCCATGACGCGCTGGCCGCGTCGGGCACCGTCAGGGTCCTCGCATGGCAGGATTACATCCAGCCCAACATCGCCGAGAAGTTCGAGGCCGACACCGGAATCACGCTCGAGCTCACCACCTTCGGCTCGAACAACGAGGCCGAGTCGACCATCTCCTCGGCCGGCGGCAAGGGCTTCGACGTGGTGTTCCCCTCGATCACCAACGCGCCCAACTACCTCGACAGCGACGGCAACAGCTACTTCATGCCGCTGCCCGCGGGCGTGAACACCGATGCGGTGATCCCGTCCTTCCTGCGCGACAGCGCCACGCTCGGCGGCATGCACAACGGCGAGCAGGTCGTGCTGCCCTTCGACTGGGGCACCGAGGGCATGACGCTCAACACCACCGCGGGCATCGACCCGGCCACGCTGTCCTACGGCGATCTCTTCGCCGACGGCACCGAGGGCAAGGCGGCGTTCCGCCAGAAATCGGCGCTGATCGGCATCGGCCTCTACCTCGACGCCACCGGCGAGGTGCCCTCGAACCGGATGCTCGACGTCTACAAGTCGGAAGAAGAGGCCCGCCGGGTCTTCGGCGCCGTCACCCAGTGGATCATCGAGCGCAAGGATCACTTCGGCGCGTTCTGGAACAACGCCACCGAGGCCACCGCCGCCTTCAAGGACGCGGGCTGCGTCATCGGCCAGACCTGGGACACCACAGGCCTGCTGCTGAACCGCGAGAACCCCGAGTTCATCTACCGGGCGCCCAAGGAAGGCATCATCACATGGCTCGACAGCTTCGGCATCATGCGCGAGGCCGAGAACGTGGACCAGGCTGTGGCGTTCATGAACTTCATGCTGACCCCGGAAGTGGGCGGCATGTTCTCGAACAACACCGGCTACAACTCGGCGGTGGCCGGCGCTGCCGAGTTCGCCAGCGAAGAGTTCAAGCGCCAGTTCAACGAGGTCTACACCCAGGAGGTGCTGGGCAACATGTGGTGGTGGCAGGCCGAGACGCCGTTCCTCGCGCCGACCCAGAACGAATTCTCGGAAATCATCACCAACGCCTGATTGCCGGACGGGGCGCGCGGCATCGTCCGCGCGTCCCGGCGGCCGCGCGTATTGCGCGCCGGGCGTTCCGCGCCCGGCGCCTTGCCCGTTCAAGGCCGACCGGCACGCACCCGCGCGCGCTTTGCCGCGCGCGCGATCGCCACGGAGAGAGCCCATGCGCGGCAAGGACGTGACGCTGGAAGGCGTCGCCATCACCTATCCCAACGGTTTCACCGCCGTGAAACCCACGTCGCTCAGGATCGAGGCGGGCGAGTTCTTCTCGATCCTCGGCCCGTCGGGCTGCGGCAAAACCACGATCCTGCGGGCGGTCTCGGGCTTCAACGAACCCTCCGAGGGGCGCATCCTCATCGGGGGCGAGGACATGGCGGGCAGGGGCCCCAACGCGCGGCCCACGGCGCTGATCTTCCAGAACCTCGCGCTCTTCCCGCTGATGCCGGTGTGGGAGAACGTGGCCTTCGGGCTCGAGGCGCGCGGCATCGGCAAGCGCGAGCGCCGGGCGCGGGCGCAGGAGCTGCTGGAACTCGTGGCGCTCGGTGACCAGGGCGACAAGCTGCCCTCCGAGCTGTCGGGCGGCCAGCGCCAGCGGGTCGCCATTGCCCGCGCGCTGGCGGTCGAGCCCGCGGTGCTGCTGCTCGACGAGCCGCTCTCGGCGCTCGACCTGAAGCTGCGCCAGCACATGCGCGCCGAGCTGCGGGCGATCCAGAAGAAGACCGGCGTCACCTTCATTTACATCACCCACGATCAGGGCGAGGCGCTGACCATGTCGGACCGCATCGCGGTGATGAACAACGGCGTGATCGAGCAGGTGGGCACCGGCGACGATGTCTACTCGCGCCCCCGCACCGCCTTTGCCGCAAGCTTCGTGGGCGAGATCAACCGCATCGACGGCCGCATCGAGAGCGTCGACAACGGCACCGCGACCATCGCCACCGATCTCGGCCGCTTCCGCGCCCGCAACCCCGAGCAGCTGGCGCCCGGCGCGCAGGCCATGCTCTTCGTCCGCCCCGAGGCGGTGATCCCCGAGCATGGCGAGAACCGCATCGCGGCGCGGCTGGTCCGGCGCGATCTCGAGGGGGCCTTCCTCAACCTCTTCTTCGAGGCGAAGGGCGTCGAGCTCGCCGTGCACGTGACCAATGACGGCACCGCGCCCGAGGTCTCGGGCGACGCGCCGGTCATGCTGGGATTTGCGGCGCAGCAGGCGGTGATCCTGCCGACGGGACCGCTGGCGCGCACCGGGCAGGAGCTCGCGGCGCAATGAGCGGGCTGTTCCGGGGATACGGCAAGGGGCTGACGCTGGTCTTCTTCCTCGCGGCGGCGATCTGGGGGCTGATGCTCATCGTGCTGCCGCAGCTCACCATGCTGGAGCGCGCGCTGACCGCGCCGCCGCGGGCCGCCGACAGCGCCGTGGTGCAGATGGTCGAGCGCGACGCCCGAACCTGCGTGTCGATCCTGCGGACCTACGACACCCCGGCCGAGAGCGACCAGGGCTCCGGCGGGCTCGCGGTGCCGTCGATGTCCGGCGGCATGGCCGTGCCCTCGATGTCGGGCAACGCAGGCGGGGCCGAGGCGGCTCCCGCGCGGCCCTACATCCTGCAATGCGCCCGCGCCACCACGCACCGGGCGCTGGCGCGGAGCGAGGCCGAGACGGTCTGGCTCGACGAGGCCTACGAGCTGCCGCTGCTCGAGGTCTCCGAGACCGTGCCGCTGGCCGACCAGCAGGCCGCCGCGCAGGAGATCGCGGAGCTCGCGAGCCAGCTCTACGGCGAGCTGCGCGCGCAGGAGGCCAATGCCACGCCCTACACGCTCGAGAACTTCGCGGCGCTGGCCGAGGCCCGGCACATCCCGATGTCCGACACCCAGCGCGCGCTCGAGGACGCGAAATTCTCGAACCGGCTGCTGTCGCTGACCGGGCTGCGCTTCGAGCGTGACGGGCAGGTCTATCAGCGCATCGCGCTCATAACGCTGGCGCGGACGCTGGTGCAGGCGGTGATCGCCACCGCGCTGGCGCTGCTGCTGTGCTATCCCATCGCCTACAAGGTGGCGCTCGCGACCCCGCCGAAGCGGGCGGTCTGGCTTTTTCTCGGGCTGGTGATCCCCTATGCCATCGTCGAGCTCATGCGGATCTACGCCTGGACCACGATCATCGACAACGCCGGGCTGCTGAACGGCCTGCTCGAGTGGCTGGGGCTGATCGACAGGCCGATCCAGTTCAAGCGCTTCCCCGGCACGGTCTTCCTCGTGATCGTTTACACCTACGTGCTCTTCATGGTCTTCCCGATCTACAACGTCATGAGCACGCTCGACAAAAACCAGATCGAGGCGGCGCGGGACCTCGGGGCCTCGCCATGGCGGGTGCACTGGCGGATCATCATCCCGCATTCCAAGCCCGGCATCGCGGTGGGCACCATCGCCACCTTCATGCTGGCGGCGGGGGCGTTCTCGGTGCCGCGCATCATCTCGCGCGGGCTGCAGGCCGAGTGGTTCAGCCAGACGATCTACAACAAGTTCTTCGAGAGCCCCAACGCCAACAGCGGCGCGGCCTACAGCTTTGCCTACACCATCGTCTGCTTCGTGCTGGTCGCGCTCTTCATGTGGATCATGCGGACGCGGCTCAAGGATTTCGCGAGGGTGCAATGACCGATCTTTCCGACACCGGCGCCCGTCCGCGCCGCGCCCGCGGGCCGCGCTTCCTGACCGCCGACGGGCTTCTCACCGCCTACGCGTGGGCCTTCCTCGCCTTCATGTTCGTGCCGCTGCTGCTGATGATCCTGTCGTCCTTCAACGACGCCTCGCCGCCCACGGTGACCGACTGGCGCGGCTTCACCGGCAAGTGGTACGCCTTCTTCTGGATGCCCGAGGAGGCGCTGCGGGCCGACCCGGTGCTGCGCGCCATCGACCGCGAGCGCTTCATCGGCTGTCTCGGCAACTCGCTCTACGTGGCGGCCATCGTGGTGCCGATGTCGCTGATGCTGGGGCTCGCGGGGGCGGTGTTGCTGACCCGCTGGCGCTCGCGCGCGAACGGGGCGCTCTGGTGGGTGCTGCTGTCGCCGATGCTGGCGCCGGGGATCGTGCTCGGCCTCTCGGCGCTGGTGTTCTGGAACCGGCTCGGGGTCGATGCGGGGCTCTTCACCATCATCATGGCGCAGGTGACCTTCATCTCGGGCTACCCGATGCTGATCCTGATGGCGCGGCTGCAGCGCCAGCCGGTGGAGCTCGAGGAGGCGGCGCTGGATCTCGGCGCGACGCCGTTCCGGGTGTTCCGGCGGCTGACGCTGCCCTATCTGGCGCCGGCGCTGGCCTCGGCGGCGGTGATCGCCTTCATGGCGAGCATGGAGAACTACAACACCACCATGTTCGCCAAGGGCGCGGCCTGCACCTTCGCCACCGAGATCGGCGCCATGGCCCGCAACGCCAACGGCCACCCGCCGGTGATCAACGCGGTGGGCACGGTCATCATCCTGCTGACGGTGGCGGGCGCGGTGGCGCACACGCTGCTGAAGCGGAAAGAGCTGGGGCGGTAGGGCGCGAAGAGGCCGCGCGTCGCCGGCCCGCGGGGTGGCGATGCGACGGTCGACCCTCTCGATTTATCCCCACCACGTCCGAAGGACCTCGACAGGTCGCGCGGGCGTCGACAGATCGCCAGCCCGAGGGGGCGGGCCGGCGATGCGCGGCGGCCTGCGGCCTTGATTCCGCGCGGGTGCGTCGCGTTCAGGTGTCGGAGTTGGGAGGCGTCTTCGGCCCGACCCTCAGTGCCCGCGCCAGATCCAGCCGCCGCCGAAGATGCGGCTGCTCTCGGTATCGTAGAACACGCAGGCCTGACCCGGCGAGACACCTTCCTCGGCGACCACCAGCTCGACCTCGGCCTCGGTCTCCGAGATCGGACGGATCACCGCCTCGCGCGGGGGACGGGTCGAGCGCACCTTGACCGACACGTGCCATTCCTTGCGCGAGGTGAAGGGCTCGTCGCCCAGCCAGTTGATCTCGCGCACCGGCACCGTGCGGGTGGCGAGCAGCTCCTTCGGCCCCACGATCACCTGCTTCTTGTCGACGTCGAGCTTCACCACGTAGAGCGGATCCGACAGCCCGCCGATCCCCAGCCCCCGGCGCTGGCCGATGGTGTAGTGGATCACGCCGCGGTGCTCGCCGAGCACGCGGCCGTCGACATGCACGATCTCGCCCGGCTCGGCCGCACCCGGCCGCAGCTTCTCGATCACGCTGGCATAGTTGCCGTCGGGCACGAAGCAGATGTCCTGGCTGTCCGGCTTGTCCGCCACGCTCAGCCCGTATTTCGCAGCCAGCGCACGGGTTTCCGCCTTGCTCTTCAGGTGGCCGAGCGGGAAGCGCAGGAACGACAGCTGCTCGGGCGTGGTCGAGAACAGGAAGTAGCTCTGGTCGCGGTTGGCATCCGCCGCCGAGTGCAGCTCGGGGCCGCGATCGCCGACCATGCGCTGGATGTAGTGGCCGGTCGCCATGCAGTCGGCGTCGAGGTCCTTGGCGGTCTCCAGCAGGTCCTTGAACTTCACCCGCTCGTTGCAGCGGATGCAGGGCACGGGCGTGGCACCGCCGAGATAGCTCTCGGCGAACTCGTCGATGACGGCGTCGCGGAAGATGTTCTCGTAGTCGAGCACGTAGTGCGGGAAGCCCATCTGCTCGGCCACGCGGCGGGCATCGTGGATGTCGATGCCGGCGCAGCAGGCGCCCTTCTTGGCCAGCGCCGCGCCGTGGTCGTAGAGCTGCAGGGTGACGCCGACGACGTCGTAGCCTTCCTCGGCCAGCATCGCCGCCACCACCGAGGAATCGACTCCGCCGGACATGGCGACCACGACCCGCGTCTCGGACGGGGGCTTCGGCAGGCCGAGCGAATTGAGTTTCGGGGAATCGAGGGGCATGACGGACTCCTGGGGAATTGGCCCGGAATATAGGAAAATGCGCTGCACTCTCAAGGGGCGGTTTTAGATGCCGTTAAATTGAGCAGGGTCAAATACGCCCCAGCCGGAATGACTGGGACGACGACGATGTACCTCAAGAAGATCGATGGCCCCCGTGCGGTGAACCTGCCGGACGGCTCCATCATGACCCGTGCCGACCTGCCGCCGGTCGAAACCCGGCGCTGGGTGGCCTCGCGCAAGGCCGCCGTGGTGAAGGCGGTGCGCTTCGGTCTTCTCTCGGAAAAACAGGCGCTTGACCGCTACGGCCTCAGTTCCGAAGAGCTGTCGGAATGGATGCGCGCGGTGGCCTGCCACGGCGAAGAGGCGCTCAAGGCGACGCTGGTGCAGCGCTTTCGCGCGCCCGGTCACGAAAGTTCTGATCAATAGGTCACAAGAGGCAACCGCAAGTTGAAATTGCTCCATTACCGGCTACAGTAAAGAAGCATTAACCTATTTCCGACAGGGTCGGGTCAATGGGACAGAACAAGCGGAGAACAGCTCAATGCGCATCCTACTGGTGGAAGACGATCCGACCACGTCGAAGAGCATCGAATTGATGCTGACGCATGCCAATCTCAACGTTTATGCCACCGATCTCGGCGAGGAAGGCATCGACCTGGCCCGGCTCTACGACTACGACCTGATCCTGCTGGACCTCAACCTGCCCGACATCAACGGGCACGAGGTGCTGCGCCAGCTCCGGATGTCCCGAATCAACACGCCCATCCTGATTCTCTCCGGGGCCGACGACACCTAGAACAAGATCAAGGGATTCGGTTTCGGCGCCGACGACTACCTCACCAAGCCCTTCCACCGCGACGAGCTGGTGGCGCGCATCCACGCTATCATCCGCCGCTCCAAGGGGCATTCGCAGTCGGTCATCCGCACCGGCAAGATCTCGGTCAACCTCGACGCCAAGACGGTCGAGGTCGGCGGCAAGGCGGTGCATCTGACCGGCAAGGAATACCAGATGCTCGAGCTGCTCTCGCTGCGCAAGGGCACCACCCTGACCAAGGAGATGTTCCTCAAACATCTGTATTCCAACTTAAGATGTTGAAATGATTTGATATGTTTCTTGCGTTTCAGCGGCGTTTCAGTGTTCGCGTTTCGTATTCGTTCTGTCCCGGCGCGCCTTCTGCGCCTCTTCGGCTCGCGCCCGCTGCACGGCGGCGCCAGCGTAGAGCCGGATCATGGCTGCGTCCGCGTGGCCTGTGATTGCCTGGATGTGCTCATTCGTCATGCCAGGGATGGAAGCGATCTCCGTCGCGGCGGCGTAGCGAAGCGCGTGAATGTCATAGTCTTCCGCGCCGATCGTCTTGCGCACTGCCATGATGTCCTTGTGCGCAAGCTGGTAGCTGATGCGTCGTCCGTCCTCGTGGCTGATGATGAACAGCCCCTTTCGCTTCTCAGCATCAAGAACGGTCCGAAGGCGGTCTGTTAGGGGGATGTAGAGCTCTTTCTTCGTCTTCCCCTGAGTGAGGGAGAACCCGTCCCCCTCGAGATCGGACCAACGCAGGGACAGCACGTCATTGATGCGTTGTCCGGTCCCTAGCAGCATCTCGAAGAGGAGCAGCGTTCTGCCTTCCGCTTCCGCACGGAATGCTTCTATGAGGTCGACTGGCCAAGGCTTGCGCGTCCTTCCGGCCGGGTCCAGCCGTTCGACACCATGCGCCGGGTTGCGGTCAAGCCATCCGATCTGGATTCCGTAGTTCAGCAGCGCCACGAGAGTGTCGAGCTTCCTGTTCGCATCGGTCGGCTTGTCTGCCAGAGCATCCCGCATCTCATAGACATGCACGGTTCTGAGCTTGGACGGGTCTACATTTCCGGCTGTCTCACTGAGATAGAGTAGGTGGCGCTCGTGCCCGCGCCTCGTGTTGTGCGCGTACTTCGCCCACTTCGGCGAGCGCATCCAAAGTTCAATCAGCTTGGATATGGTCTGCGTCGGCGTTACGAGGCGCCCCCGCATGAGGCGGGCGTAGTCTGCGGCAAACTCCGCGGTCCCGGGCTCGCTGTGCATGCGCTGGCAGACCCCGCCACGGACGAAGTAGAGATAGCCCTTCTTGCCTCGGGCGTAGACGTAGGCGGGTAGGCTTCTCTTCACTTCCGGTTCCAGTTCACGAAGTCAGGCTCGTCGCCGTTCCGCTCGGCCACGGTGGGTGCTATCTTGTAGACGTTGCCGCCCCGCTCGATCGTTATGGTCACGCCCATAGCATTACATACCTGCGCGGCCTCGGTGAGCCATTTCGGCGGTTCTGGTGCGTGAGGCGCTGGCATCACTCTCCCCCTTGCTGAGAGTATGGCGGGGCGGAGAACCCAGCGCCGCTTACCCCGCAGCCGTGGGTAAACAGTCCCCAGAACACGCACCACGCCAGCGTCCTGATGCTGGCCGGCAGGTCGCCACGGGCCCAGTCCGGCATACTACGCGCTCCCCTCTGTTGAGTTCATGTCGAGGTCGACCTGAGCCAGAAGCTTCGCTACCGCGGCCCGGCGCCTCCGCTCGGCGTGCTCTTTCTTCTTCGGTGGTGCCTTCGGATCGTAGAGAATCGTCAGCGCGTCGAGCATCTGGGCGGTGGCGCGGTAGTCGAGTTCGGCCAGTTCGTCGGTCCATATGGCCAGCCCGAGGATCACGAAGGATGCGCCGGTCGTGCCAGTAGCCTGAGCGCCCTTCTTGGTGCATTCGCGGAGGTGATCATACGCGATCTTGCGGAGTCTCACGCTCTCGGCTTCGTCGGGTTGCATGATCGGCTTACGCGGGTCAGCCATGGTTCGATCCTTCCTCAATGATACGGTCCAGTTTCTCGATGCGTGCAGCGTGGTAGCAATCGCAGCAAAGTGCACGGCCTTCGTGCTCGTAGCACTGGGTCGGCTCCCAATCGTTGCACGCATCGCAAGGCACGTAGTAGCCCTCGCGCATCCACGCGGATTTCGGCGGCTCCACTGCCAGGCCGAACGCCTCCCAGGATCTAAAGCTGTGTGCTTCAAGCCAAGGCTGCGGCGCGTCCAGGTCTGCGTTGTGCTCGGTACAGTCCGCCTCACCGCAATCCGGGCAGCTTTCTCCAACGACGGCGTCGTGTTCCTGGGCGTAGAGCTTCACCGCCTCTTCTGCCGTCTTGGCCCAAAACGCGTAGTGCATTTCTCCGTTGCCGACGGCGAACCATCGACCGACCGAGGCCGCGGGCTCGGGAAGGGCGGGCAGGGGCATGGCCGAGGCAAGAGCGGTGCCGACGGCTGTGGTCAGGAATTCACGGCGGTTCATCCTTTCTCTCCTTGTGAGAGTGTGCGGTCCTGAGCGGCTTTCTCCTTGGCTGCGTCAAGGGTCGGCAGAACGTGGCCGTATCCGTCCATGGTGCCCTTGAGGATGAAACGACCGTGAGGGCCTCGTTGCTGAAGGATGGTGTAGCATCCAGCGCTCCACGCTCTCAGGGAGTGCGCGATGCCTTCCAGGGGCCCGTTGTCGTCGTCGGTGGAGATGACCGAACCTTGGATCCATTGCAGCTCCGCCTCCCGCACCGTGACCTCGCGCGCCGGGGCGAATGCGCAATCGGCAAGCGCAAAGTCCCGATCCGATGCCTTTTCTAGGTCGTAGGCAGTCATCAACCATCCGGGCTCGGGGTGCCATTCCGTGGTGCCAAACCAGAGGCGTTTCGGGACCGCCGTGCGCTGCGCCGTCTCGCCTCGCCAGTTGGTGTAGGTGAAGGTCACGGGCTGCCCGAGACTGGTCATGTCGCCTTCGCGCGCCGGGGCGTCGGATAGGGCGCGGCGAAGCGCGGCCGTCAGGTCACCGACTAGCGACGTCTGAATCCGGAGCTCGCGACACAGCGCAGCGTGGGCGCGGTCGCCCTGTTCCAAAAGCTGCGTCGCGTCTGTCACCATCGGCTTTCCGCTCAAGGGAGGACAATCCAGCCGCTCGACCTCGGCCCACGCTTGGCAGCCATGGCAGTTCGCGTCGAAGTCCGGGCACTTCTCGCCGAAGGTCTCTGTCACGGCTTCCTTGATCCGCTCAAGCATTGTGGTTCTCCTCCTTGGCGGCACATGCCGCACACGCCGCGTCTCCGGCGCTGTCGATGGTGGTGGTCGGGTCCGCGCAGATCTCACACCGCGCGTCCGCTAGCTCCACGAGGCGCTCGAGCTCCTTCACCCGATCGGCCGCCGCATCGCGCTCGGCCGTCACGGCCCGCAGCGCGTTGGTGATCTTCTTCACCCGGCTCGGTGTCGCGCCGTGCTCGGAGATGTCCGCGATGAGCCGCTTCATGCGGTTGGTGGTGGTGTTGGTCATGGCTGCGGCTCCCACGCGATCAGCCGCCCGGTGAACGGGAGGCCGTGCGTGTCTCGGAACCATTGCTTCATGTGGTCGAAGTCGCGGAAGCCATCGGCCCGCGCGAAACCGTCAAGGTCTCGGGGTGCGATGTCACCGACCAGAACCGCGTCCTCGCGGATCTCGCATCCATCCGAGGCCGTGCAGACCCCGGTGCCGAGCTGGCGGCAGGCCTTCGTCCGCATCCCGGTGTAGAGCTGCACCATCTCGCCGGGCTGCGCGTGGCGGCGCTTCCCGTCCGATCGGATGGTCTGCCGCTTGCGACCGGCTTCGACGTCTGGCGCGAATTGCGTCTGAAAATTGTAGGCAACCATGGGGCCTCCGGGGTTATTCGGACTGGGTTTCGATCCGATCGGTGGTGGGCATGATTTTGCCTTTGTCGCCCATCGCCTCAATGCCAGCCGTTTCGCTGTAGAGCTGCACGATGGTCCTCTGGTTTGCGATGTGCGCTTCGATGATCGGTCGGCACATCGCAAACGGCACATTGAAGAGGCGGTGCCCGGAGCCCGAGGGGACGCCAAGCTGCAAGCCATCTTGCCGACGCCCGAAGGCATCGCGGATGTCCTTCTGGTCGAAAGATGACTTGGCCATGGCCGCCTCGACATCTGCGAGCAGCTTTTCTGCTGTCTCAATTTCGCGGTGCGCAAATGCGATTGCCCGCGCTGTTTCCATGGATACCGGCATGGTTTCTTCCTTTCGGGGGTTAGCTGGACGGGTTGCTGCGACCGCAGATGTCGCAGATCTCGCCGGGTTGAAGGTGACACTCGCCGCACGGTTCTTCGGCCATGTCGTCGTCTTCTGTGATCACGTCGATCACTCCTGCCGAGGCCGCGAGGACGTCTCTCGCGTCCTCCGGGATCCGCTGATCCATCGTCATTCCACGAAGCGTGTTCGCGATGCTTTCGAGGGCTTCGATTTCTTCGTCAGTCATGAAGGCGCTCCTGATGGATTAGCTGGACAGCGCCCGCAGCGCGGTGGCCGCGGGAGGGATGGTGTCGAGGTGGAGGCCGAACGGGAGGTTCCCGCGCAGCACCCAGATGTGGAACATGTCGGCCTCGTCGATCACCTGATCGCGCGGCGGGTAGACCTCGATGGCTGTCGCATCGCGGCCTGCCAGCTCGTCCTTGATCCGCTGCATTTCGTGCCAAGTCGGCCGCGTGCCTGACAGGCTGCTGACAGCGAGGTGCCTGACGCCAGCCTCGGCCTGCCGGTCGAGGACGCTGAACACCCTGTTTCGGTGCGCGGTCGTGATGAAGGCAGCCCATCCGCTACCCGCCTGCCCCGGCATGAAGGTGATGGTTTCCCACTCGCCCCATTCGCCGGTCCGACGAAACTTCCGCTCGCGCGCCAGCAGGGCGGCCTGGTCCTTCTTGGCAAGGCTGTTCATGGCTCTGTTCATGGTGCCTCCTGGGTCAAGCTTCGAGGCGGAAGCCAGCAGCATTCCGGTGCCCGCCGCCGCCGTTCTTCTTGGCGATTTCGGACACGTCCATGCGGTCATCCATCGAGCGGAGGGAGTAGCTGACGCCGTCGTAGGATCGCACGATGCAGGCCGCGAACGGCGCCGACGGGTTGCGGTTGAGCAGCTCGTGCGCCGTCTCGCTGACAAAGTCATATGAGCAGGATGCGACCGGCACGGTGTGGCCGTCGATCTCTTCTTCGAAGGCGGTGTCGCAGATGTTGCTGACGATCATGTCGACGTAGCGACGGATTGCCATTCCGTCGTGCGCCAAGTGCTCGGCGGTAAACGTGTCCCAGAGATCGAACGAGCGGGGCAGGGATCTGATCGCGATGCAGATCTCCCTCGTACCGCTCCGAGAGAAGCGCCACAGGTCTCTGTCCTCAACGGCAGCGAACCAGTCCGGCATTGGCTCATCGCCGAAGCAGTATTCCCACGCGAGGCGGCAACCGGACTTGTCCATGTCGAAGCACACGCCGATCCCGTCGATCATCGCGTCGGCTACGCGCTTCGTGAGGGGGCCGTCGGTGCGCATCTCAAGGAAGTCGGAGAGCTCTTCCCTGGCGCTCTTGTGGTGGTCGAGCACAACGATCCGCCGCGCCTTTTCGCCCATGGCCTGCATCACGTCCTTCTTGAACGAGAAGTCGACCATGAGAACGTCCTTACCCGTCACGTCGGGTGCGTCGTTCCCATACTGGCAGGGGATGAATTTGACGCCGTCTCCGAAGCGTTTCCACACCGCGTAGGCGGCGGCGAAACCATCGTCGCAGTTGGCGTGATAGATGCAGATGTCAGGTGCCATGTCTTCCTCCGTTCGTTATCCGCGCGGCGTCAATCGAAGAACCCGGCCCGGCGGGCCCTGGTGTTCGTGGCTGCGGACAATGCGTCCATGGCGCGGCGGGCTGCGGCGCGCTTCTTGCCGTTTGAGCATCCCAACCCTTCGTTCTCAGCCTCCGCTGCAAGATCGAGAAGCGCGTGAGCCTCAGCGTTTGAAAGCGTGAGCGTCACCGAGTCCCGAGCCGCGTTGTTCGCGATGTACGTTGCCATTACGTCCGTTCCTTTCCGCATCCGTCGCAGATGATGGGTTTCGCGGGCAGCAGGCGGAGCGCCACACAGCCGCAGTGAGGGCAGGGGGAGAAGCCGGGGATCACGTGACTGTCTCCTCGGTCTGAAATTCCCGCGTCAGCGATGCGCGGAAATCAGCGCGCCACCAATGGATAGGTTGCAGTGACTGACCTGTCACAAAGCCGGACTCGACAGAATCGCGTATGTTTTTGAAGTTGGGCCTTGTCCGTGAGTGGGCGCGTGCGTGCGAGTGACCCTTGGAGGGAAGTGCCGGTTTATTGAGATCGGAGCTGGGGGATCGTTTTTGAATTGAAGATTGTATTTCATGATTGCCATCTACCCCGGTCGTGTGTGTCACCACGCCCGGGGTAATTGGTTTGAGCATGCGTCTCATGCTACCACCTCTTCGCGAGTTGCCACCAAGTGCCCGCAATTCGCCCCTGCCAGCGCCTCGGCCACCGGCGGGCACACGCTGTTCCCGCAGCAGCTCACCTGCACGTCCTTGGTGAACTCGCGCCAGGTCCAGTCGCCGCCGTTCTCTTCCCAGACGCCCTCGATCACGTAGTCGGGCGGGAAGCCCTGCGCGTTGAAGAGCTCTCGCGGGGTCAGCATCCGCATGCCGATGTCGATCACCACGAAGGTCTCGCCACCACGCTCGAGCGTGACGTACTCGCCGCCGGGCCATGCGCCATGCTTGCGGAGGAACTCGGCCACGGCGCGGGCGCGGTCGTGGTGCTCCGGGCCAAAGCTCGGCGCTGCCAGCTCGGCCTGCACATGGCCGAAGCGATCCTGCACGGTCACGGTGTGCAGGGGCTCGTCCATGTGGGCGCCATCGCCGGTGCCGTAGTATTTCGCGAAGAACGCTGCGATGGGCGTCTGGTTGCTGCCGCTGGCCGTGATCGTGGAGAGCGGCTCAGCAGGGTGGTGCCCGGCGTGGGCCTCCATCCTCGGGCCGCTATTGTGCTGGGCGATGTAGGCCGCGCATGCGGCGTGCTTGATCCCGCCCGCGACGGCGGTGCCGAGCGGCTTGCCGAGGTCGAGGACACGCGGTGCCTGGCCGGGACGCTCGCCGTAGCCGGTCTGGATCATCGTCGGGATGATGACGGCGTTCTGGTCCTTCCGGCTGGCGCAGATGGTGTGATGCGGCTCGGAGATGTCGCGGCACCGGCCGCCCTGCTGGGCGTAGGTCAGCAGGGGCGCGATGACCGCGCTGTGACCGCCGCCCGCCAGCACGGTCGGATGGGGCGCCGTGGCCGCGCTGTCGCGGCGCGCTGTGCCCTTGAGCGACATGAGCGACCGGGCGATGACCGCGTGCTGGATGCCGCCAACGGTGACGGTGCCGAGCGGATCCGCGAGCGGGTATTCCCGACGCCCGCCGCTGTCGCCGTGCGCGATGCTGGCGAGGTAGGGGGTAAGGATGCCGAGGGGCGCCGCGCCGCCGGGCCGCTTGATGTAGCTGTTGGCGGTGACGGTGGGCATGGGTGCCGTCATGGGCGATCCCGTGGCGCCGCTGTTGAAGCGCGTGATGCTCGGCGCGATCACCGCCTTTTCGCCGCGGTGGGCCCCGGTGATCGTGCGGAACGGTTCGGTCGCGCTCTCGGTGCGCCCGCCGTGGGTCAGGTTCACGAGGAACGGCTCGTCGGCATCGAGCACGTAGCGCTTCATCCCGCGCGCCACCCGGGCCAGCGTGTTGGTCGCGAGCGGGCGCTTGGCGCGCAGGCCGTGCTTCTCCCAGATCTCGGCGGCGCTCTCGAAGATCGAAGGGCATGGCAGGGACCAGTCGATGCACTCGGCCGCCGTGCGCCACGGCTTGAGCTTGCCGGACTTCACCGCCTCGCTCGCCGGGTCGCCGTGGGTCGGCGCCGGCCAGACGATGGGTCGCCCGTCGAAGCGTATGATGACGAACAGGCGCTTGCGGATCGTCGGGGCGCCGTAGTCGCAGGCGCGCAGCTCGCGGCGCTCGATCCTGCCACCGAGCTTGCGCAGCGCGTTGCACCATTTCAGGAAGGTCTGCCCCTTGCGCTCGGGGCAGGGCATCAGCCCCTTCTCGGTTTCGACCAGCGGGCCCCAGCCGGCGAACTCCTCGACGTTCTCCATCATCACCACGTCGACCTTGCCGCCGCTCTTCTGGATCCGTTCGATCCAGCCGGGAATGATCCAGGCGAGATCGCGGATGTTGCGGGCCACGGGCTTGCCGCCCTTGGCCTTGGAGAAGTGCTTGCAGTCCGGGCTGAACCACATGAGCCCGATGTGCCGCCCGGCGAGATGGTCGAGCGGGTCGACCTTGTAGACGTTCTCGCTGAGGTGGATGGTCTCGGGGTGGTTGGCCGCGTGCAGCGCCAACGCGGCGGGGTTGTGGTTGATCGCAATGTCCGGGCTGCGGCCGAGCGCGAGCTCGATGCCGGTGCTGGCGCCGCCGCCGCCCGCGAAGCTATCGACGATCATCGGCGCGCCGACATCCTGCCGGGGCTGCGGTTCAGGGAAGTTGAAGAGGTCGCGCATCAGTCCGCTCCCCCCGTGGTGGCGCGGTAGATCGCGCGGGAAATGAAGACCCATTCTGCGGCGCCGATGACGATTACCGGCAACAGCCACCAGCTCACGGTTGCGAGGCGTTCTGTGATGCGGCGGATCATCCGTCCCACCCCGCCGCCTTGATCGCGGTCGCGATGAGCCAGCCGAGGCCGCCGACGGTAGCGGCGAGGGTGAGGAAGCCTCCGATGAAGAGCACTAGCGCCAGCAGGCCCGTCGCTCTCTCCGGCTCGGTGAGCCAAGCGCGATGGCGGTCATCGCCTTCGATGCCGCGGAGGTCGCGCCCTTGGGCTTCGCCGTCCGCCATGTAGTCGGGGAAATTGATGTCGCTGGGCATGGATGTCCTCCTGCGCTGGTGACCATCACAACGCCCCGCTGCCGGGGCGCTGACATGGGCATCAGGGGTTGCTGGTGCGGCCGAACATCAGCGCGAGGCCGGTGCCCTCGGAGATGCGGTGCGCGATGGCCTGAAACTCGGCTTGGCGCCGGTACTCGACGCGCCGCCAGACGAAGCCGAGCTTCAGGCCGCTGGGGTTGACGCGGAAACGGAAGCTCGCGGTGATGTCGATCGGCTCCTCGCCGACGAAGAGCGGGATCTGGATCGTGAACTGCGTCGGAACCGTCATCTCGCCCTTGGTCAGGGTCTCGGTCTCGTAGGTGATGCAGCGCTCACCAGTCTGCAGGCGGGTGCTGGCCTTGAAGTTGACGCCTTGGGTGGCCTCGAGGTCGCGCGCGATCTCGATCATCGTGGCCGGGTCCGGGGTGACAATGTCGGATGCGTTCTCGTCCAGGAACTCGGCGAACTCCATCTGGTCGAGCATCGTGTTCTGGATCGCGTTCCACCGCTTGAACTCCTCGCTCTCGCGGAGCTTGAGTGTCGCGGTGTGCTTGCGAGCGCCCGGTGCCAGCAGCTCCTGGTTCTGGTTGTCCTTGTGCCAGTCGAGGCAGGTGTGGACGCACAGGGCGTCGATGTCGGCGATTATCACCGATGCGGGCGAGCTGAACCGGTTCGCGTAGCGGATCAGCGATTCCGCATCATCGACCGTGACCGCCTGAATGATGTGCGGCGGCAGCCGGTGGGCCGAAGGGATCTCTGTCAGCTTGAACTCGGGCGGCGTGAGAACGAACCGCTGGCCGTTGTCACCTGCGACGACGGGATCTGAGAGGCGAGCCGAGGTCAGCGCGACCTCGAGCGCGGAACGCGGGTCATACGGCGGTTCGATCTCCGCGATTTCGGGAAGGTCGTTCATGTTGGTCTCCTGTGGTGGTTAAGGTGTGCGGACATGAGAGATCCACCATCCGGGGGCGGTCGCGTATCGCAGCAGGCAAACGGCGACGCGCTCGGCATCGTGGCCGAAGAAAAAGGCCTTCTGCGTCATGGCTTCGATCTCAGCGCGGTCGAAGACGACCTCAAGCGAGGGGTCGTCCGGGGTGTTCATCGCTAGGGCGTTCCAAGACCAGTCGGTGACCTTGGAAGGGTCAAAGCTGACGTGAATGCCTGCGTTGGTAGTTGCTTCAATTGTCATGCGGCTCACTCGGCGGCGCGGTCGCGGCGCGCTTCCATGTCGTCGAGCCAGTCCTGCTGGTTCGGATCGCGTCGGGTGAGGCGCGCGTCGTCGTTCAGGAAGTAGATGCCGGCGCCGAGCTCGCGCTTCGGCTTCTTGGCGGTGATCTGCGGAACGCATTCGATCTG
>Ga0208328_1000228_pt1 | contig 29391 bp, 24 predicted proteins | sample DeeseametaMP2633_FD_184170 | JGI IMG/M metagenome (GOLD analysis project Ga0208328, IMG submission 184170) | Marine microbial communities from the Deep Atlantic Ocean - MP2633 (SPAdes) | ecosystem: Environmental > Aquatic > Marine > Unclassified | place: Northeast of Antigua and Barbuda, North...
GCCAGGAGTCACAGAAGTCGCAAAGCGCTCCAACATCCCGGCCCGCCAACAACAAGCCTACGAGCCGCCAAGTGGCTTGACGTTCCTTAGGAACTCAGAGCCGCGTGGGAGAATCGAACTCCCGGCATTCGCATTACAAGGGCGACGCTCTGCCAACTGAGCTAACGCGGCATGCCACCCGGAGGCGACGTCGCGATCTTAATGGCGATCGTCGTGGATCAGCCCATGCCCCCGTCGAAGGCGACGACCGAGCCGGTGATCATCCGCGCCTCGGCGGAGGCGAGGTAGACGATGGAGGACGCGATCTCGTCGGGGGTGATGGCAGCGCCGGGCAGCATCATCAGCAACCGGTCCTGGACCCGGGCGTCGAGGTCGGCGGGGTACGACGCCGCGACGCCGTCCACGAGCGGGGTCGCCACGGTGCCGGGGCAGACCGCGTTCACGCGGATGCCGTCGGGGGAGAGCTCCAGCGCGAGCGCCTGGGTGAGCTGGGTCAGTCCGCCCTTGGCCGCGGAGTACGCCGCGGAGTACGGCTGCGGGATCCGACCCGCCACCGAGGAGACGTTGACGATGTTGCCCCCCGCCGCCCGCAGGTGCGGCAGCGCGGCCTGCATGAGGAAGAACGGCCCCTTGAGGTCGATGGCGAGGGTGCGGTCGAAGACCTCCTCGCTCACGCCCTCGAACCGGCCGAACTGCACGACGCCCGCCACGTTGGCCAGCACGTCGATGCGGCCCGAGGCGGCGCAGGTCGCGATCGCGGCGTCCACCGCGGCCTTCGAGCCGACGTTGCACTCGACGTAGGTGACCCCCTCGGGCACGGTCGGGGCGATGTCGAGCCCGAACACGGTGTCCCCGAGGTCGCGGAAGCGCTCGGCGGTGGCGAAGCCGATGCCCGAGGCAGCACCGGTGACGACGACGACTCTCTCACTCACACCCGAAACCTAGAACACGTTCTAGTGTGGCGGCAACCACCTGGGCCCCCACGGACCCGGCGGGTCGGGGAGCATGGCGCCATGAGCCTCCTCCACGAGCCCCACCACGACGGCTCCCCGCTCTACCTCGACCACGAGGTCCCCGCGCTCGACAGCACCGTCGGCGTCCGGGTGCGCACCCGCGCGGGCGACGTGGCGCAGGTCTGGCTGCGCACGACGTACGACGCCGAGCCGGTCTTCCACGAGGCCCGGCCGTCCCGCGACGGCGACACCACCTGGTGGCACGCCGACCTCCTGGTGCACAGCCCCGTGACCCACTACCGCTTCCTGCTGTCGTACCCGGGCGGGCGGCAGGCGTGGCTGACCGCCGCCGGGCTGGTCGAGCACGACGGCTCGGATGCGTTCGACTTCCGGGTCAGCACCCACGCCCCCGCCCCCGCCTGGGGTCGCGAGGCGGTGGTCTACCAGGTCTTCCCCGACCGGTTCGCCCGCTCGGCGGCCGCCGGCGACCGGCCGACACCGGCCTGGGCGGTGCCGGCGGACTGGGACGACGAGGTGGTCTTCGAGGGCAGCGACCCCCGCACCCCGCTCCAGCTCTTCGGCGGTGACCTCGACGGGGTGACCGAGCACCTGGACCACGTGCGGGCCACCGGGGCGACGGTGCTCTACACGACGCCGGTCTTCCCCGGCGAGAGCAACCACCGCTACAACGCCTCGACCTTCGACCGGGTCGACGACCTGCTCGGCGGGGACGCCGCCTACGCCCGCCTCGCCGACGCCCTGCACGCCCGCGGGATGCGGCTGCTCGGCGACCTGACCTCCAACCACACCGGTGACACCCACGAGTGGTTCCGTGCGGCGCAGGAGGACCCCGGCTCCCCCACCCGCGACTGGTACTGCTTCCGGCCCGACGGGGGCTACGAGACCTGGATGGGCCACCACACGCTGCCCAAGCTCGACCACACCAGCGCCGAGATGCGCGCGGCGATGGTCGAGGGCCCGGAGTCGGTCGTCGCGCGGTGGATGCGGCCCCCGGTCGCGCTCGACGGCTGGCGCATCGACGTCGCCAACATGACCGGCCGGCTCGGCCCGGTCGACGTCAACCACGACGTGGCCCGCGCGGTGCGGCGTACCGCCGAGGCCGAGCACGCGGACGTCTGGGTGATCGGGGAGCACAACCACGACGCCTCGGGCGACCTGGACGGCGACGGCTGGCACGGGACGATGAACTACTCCGGCTTCTCCTGGCCGGTGTGGTCGTGGCTGCGCGACCCCGACTCCCCCGCCCGCGCCTTCGGCCGGCCGGTGCCGGTCGCGCGGCGCGGCGGACCGCTGGTGCAGCGCACGCTGCGCGAGTGGCTGGCGCGCTACGGCTGGCGGGCGACCTGCCAGTCGTGGAACATCCTGGGCTCCCACGACTCCGCGCGCATCCGCACGCTCACCGGCTCGGGGGTGCTGCACCGGGTCGCGGCGGGCCTGCAGTTCACGCTGCCCGGCGTCCCGATGCTCTTCGCCGGCGACGAGATAGGGCTCGAGGGCGTCCTCGGCGAGGACTCCCGGCGCCCGATGCCCTGGCACCGCCGCGAGCAGTGGGACGAGCAGACCCTGGCGACGTACGCCGCCCTGGCCGCCGCCCGCGACGAGTACCCCGCGCTCGTGCACGGCGGGCTGCGGTGGGCGCACGTCGACGAGGACTGCCTGGCGTTCCTGCGCGAGCACCCCGAGGGCGACGTGCTGGTCGTGGCCCGGCGAGCGGCCGGGAAGCCGCTGGACCTCGGGCTGCCGGGCACTCCCGAGCTGATCCTGTCCACCGAGCCCGACGGGTCGACGGACGGGCCGTCGGTCACGCTCTGGCGCCTCTGAGAGGGGCCGGTCGGCGTACGCTGCCGGGCATGCGGATCGTCGCCGCGCGCCCCCACCCCGACCTGGTGCGCCTGCCCTGGTCGACCCCGCTCGAGGAGTGGGGCGACGACGTGGTCGTGCCGCTGCCGCGCGGGTTGTCCCGGCACGTCGTGCGCATCGTGCGCCAGGGCGGCCGGGTGTACGCCGTCAAGGAGACCGTCGAGGACATCGCCTTCCGGGAGTACCGCACCCTGCGCGACCTGCACCGGATGGGGCTGCCCGCCGTGGTGCCGCTGGGGGTCGTCACCGAGCGCAGCGATCCCGCGGGCGAGCCCCTGCCCGCCTGCCTGCTCACCGAGCACCTGCGCTTCTCCCTGCCCTACCGCAGCCTGTTCAGCCACGGCGCCACCGCGCAGAACCTCCCCTCGTTGGTCGACGCGCTCGTCGTGCTGCTGGTGCGGCTGCACCTGGCCGACTTCTACTGGGGCGACGTGTCGCTGTCCAACGTGCTGTTCCGACGCAGCGCGGGCGGGTTCGCCGCCTACCTCGTCGACGCGGAGACCGGGGAGCTGAAGGACCAACTCTCCGACCGGCTGCGCGAGCACGACGTGACCGTGGGCACCGAGAACGTCTTCGCCGAGCTGCTCGACCTGCAGGCCAGCAACACCGTCACCGGGGAGGTCGAGGCGCACGAGGTCGTCGAGCTGCTGCAGCGCAGGTACGACGAGCTGTGGGGCGAGCTGACCGGGCAGGAGGAGTTCACCACCGAGGAGATGTGGCGCATCGGCCAGCGCATCGAGCGCCTCAACGAGATGGGCTTCGACGTCGAGGAGCTCGACATCGTCACCGACCTCGACGGGGACAAGGTCCGCATCCAGCCCCGGGTCGTCGAGCTCGGCCACCACCGGCGCGAGCTGCAGGCGCTGACCGGGCTGGACGTGGAGGACGCCCAGGCCCGGCGCCTGCTCAACGACCTGGCGTCGTACACCGCCCACCACGACCTGGGCCGCGAGGACCGCGGCATCGTCGCCTCACGCTGGCTGACCGAGATCTACGAGCCGGTCACCTCGATGGTCCCCGCGGACCTGCGGGCCAGGCTCGAGGCCGCGGAGTTCTTCCACGAGGTGCTCGAGCACCGGTGGTACCTCTCCGAGCGGGCCGGCCACGAGGTCGACATCTTCGACACCGCGCAGGACTACATCGACACCGTCCTGCGCTCCAAGCCCGACGAGGCCCTCGCCGCCGAGTGAGGGTCCCCGGGGGTCGGTGCGATCGTGGGCAGCGCGTCGTCCGGTTTCACCACCCGGGTGGTGAAACCGGCACTCGTCTCACGGAACTCCGGTCGACAGGCGGCAGTTTCGTGAGACCAGCAGCCCTGTGCCCACGGCAGGGCGGCCTGGGCACGGCCCGCGAGCCGTCCACAGGTCCCCGTTCTGTCCCGTCATCCCCAGGTGCTCCGCGAGGGCCACCATCAGGCTTGCGATCCCAGCAGCCTCGGTCGCATGGTGATGGAGCTCGTGGACCCCGACGGCATCCTGCTCCGCCGCGACGTGATCGCTGCGGGCTACGACGACAAGGCGCTGCGCCGCCAGGTGACGGGGCATGCGCTCGCGCGCATCCGTCAGGGCGCCTACTGCTTGAGATCCACGTGGGAGTCCTCCTCCCGCGAGCAGCGCCACCTGTTGATGGTGAAGGCGGTCTGCCGGCAGTACGGCGACGACGTCTCCGTCTCCCATCTCAGCGCCGCCCTGTGGTGGGGCGCACCGCTGGTGGGTGTGCGCGCTGATGCGGTGCACCTGACCCATCTCGATGGTGAGGCGGGGCGACGTCAGGCCGGAGTGGTCCACCACCGCGGAGCGTGTCATGTGGGCGATGTGACCCGCGCCTCGGGACACTGGGTGACCAGCCCGACCCGGACCGCGCTGGACAGCTGCCTGATCCTGCCGCGGCGCTCGGCGGTGTGCGTGCTGGACTGGTTCCTGCACCAGTCCCTGACCACGATCGACGAGCTGCGCCAGCGAGCCATCGGAATGGGCAACTGGCCCGGCTCGCTTCCGCTGATGCACCTGCTCGCCCTGGCCGACTCGCGCGCCGAGTCCCCCGGGGAGACGCTGGTCCGTCTCCTGATCCACGAGAGCGACATCCCGGACCCGGTGTCGCAGCTGGACATCACCGATGCTGGTGGCGCATGGCTTGCCCGGGTCGACTTCGCGTGGCCGGAGAAGATGGCCCTGCTCGAGTTCGACGGGCTCCGCAAGTTGACGACCGACCTTCGAGAGGGCGAGACCGCCCTCGACGCCGTCGTCCGTGAGAAGCGTCGGGAGGACAGACTCCGCGAGGCCGGATGGCTCGTCATCCGTGTCACCTGGGACGACGTCATCCACCACCCAGCGAGGACGGTCCAGCGGATCAGGGCGTTCCTGGCGATGGCGGACAGGCGCCCGTGCACTGGGTGACCGAAACTGCCGCTTGTCTCACGGAGTTCCGGTCGACCAGTGCCTGTTTCACCACCCGGGTGGTGAAACAGCCGCGCGGATCAGGGCTTGCAGACCCGGCAGGGCGTGAGGTGGGCGGCGTCGGGGCCGGCGGGGCGCAGGTCGTCACGGTGGGCGACGAGCGAGCAGTCGCGGCGGTGCAGGGTGGTGCCGTCCCCGGCCACGACCGGCAGGGCGGCGGCGTCGGTGACGGGGGCGGAGACGGCGGCGGCACGCGAGGTGACGTCAGCGAGCACCAGCAGGGTGTCGGCGAGCCGCTTGGAGGACTCCCGACCGTCGTCGGCGATCCGGGCCAGCCACGCCCCGAAGTAGAGGAACCCGCCGGTGAAGGTCAGGCCCAGGCCCAGCAGACCGCCCGAGACCAGGTAGGAGATCTGGTCGTACTCGTACGGCGTGTTGGCAGCGCCGTACCAGCCCAGCACGATCACGACGAGCCCCAGCGGCAGCAGCACGGCGCCGGCCCAGAAGAGCACGACCTGCAGCAGCCGGTAGTTGTTGTTGACCAGCGGGGCCGCACCCGTGCCGCGCGACCCGGCGCGCGGCATGGCGGCGCCGGCGCCGAGGCGGGACCCGGAGGCGGGGGCGGAGACGGTGGTGTCGGTCATCGGGGACTCCGTTTCGAGCAGGGGGACGAGGAGGGGCGGGAGGGTCAGGCCTTGCGGAGGTCCGGCAGACCGGACTCCAGGCCGTGGGCGCAGCTGGTGCCGCCACCGAGGGCGAGCAGGCCGAGCCGGCGCAGGTAGGACCCGAGCACGGTGGCGCCGAGGATGCCGCCGAAGAACAGTGCCCCCGGGATGGAGAACAGCTCGGGCAGGCCGGCACCGACCGGACCGGCGTCGGTGAGCGTGCCGGTGTCGCCGATGGCGGGCTCACCGCCCGACGGAGCCGGCTCGCCCACGGGAGCGCCGCCGCCGGACCCGAGGTCGCCGCCGGACCCGGCACCGGAGCCGGTGTCGACGGGGCTGCTCGGGTCGTTGTCGGTGTCACCGGGCTCGACGTCGGGGATCTCGATCTCCGGGCTGGTGTCGACCACGGCGCTGGCGTTGCCGAGGGTGATGACGAACTTCGGGGAGAGGTTCAGGGCGGCACCGAGCAGGCTCTTGAGCTGGGCGGCCTCCTCGGGGAAGGGCAGCCCGGCGATCGCGTCGGCGATCGCGTCGATGGGCAGCCCGCCGTTGATCAGCTGGGTGCGCAGCACGGTGGCGTCGATCACGACCTGCAGGCCGCCGACGGCGACGGTGCCCTTGTCGCCCTCGCGCTCCTCGGTGGGCTGGGGCAGCAGCAGCTGCACGCCGAGCGCCTCGAGGGCCTGGTTGGGGTCGGCCGGGAGACCGGGGAGGTCCTGCGGGGTGCCGGCGGCCTCGAAGCCCTCGGTGCCGTAGCGGAACCGCTGGCCGGCGATGGTGAGGGTGCCGTAGTCGACCACGCCCTTGACCACGGCCTTGTCGCCGTCGCTGACGGTACGAGCGGTGGCGACCATCCCGTCGAGGGTGATGATGCCGCCGAGCAGGCTGACCTCACCGACCGAGGAGCGCGAGACCGCCTTGACCCGCTCGATGCCGTCGTCGTCGACGCCGCGGGTCACCGTCGAGCTGGCGCCGATGCCCCCGAGGTCGATGACGGCCGCGAGCTGCGCCGGGATCTGGCACTCGACCTCCTCCTCGGCTGCCTTCGCGCCGGCCTTGGAGCCCTGGGCCTTCGAGCCCTGGGCGCCCTTGCCCGACAGCGCGCCGGAGGTCAGCGTCGTCACGGTCTGGTCGAGGGTCGAGGTCAGCGCCTGGCCCAGTCCGGGGATGCCCGGGAACGGCAGGTCCGGCAGGCCGGGCAGGCCCGGGATCGGGCCCTCGTCCTCGCCGCCGTCACCCTCGTCGGCCGGTGCCGCGTCGGGCTGGCCGAGTCGGCAGTCGGTGGAGTAGCCGGCCATGGCGGTGGTCTTCTCCGCCGAGGCGCTGGTGCGCTGGATGCTGCCCGGGAGGTCCTCGCTGGACTCCGACGCCGGGCCGGCCGGGTGGTTGGAGTTCACCTGGACCGGGTAGCCCTGCGCAGCGATCGGGCCGGCCAGCTCCGGCGGCAGACCGAGGTTCTCGATGATGGTCTTGAAGCCCTCACCGACCGCGTCGCCGGGCCAGAAGAAGGACGCCCGGCCGCGGGAGGTCGAGGAGTCGGCCTTGACCACGGAGTAGCCCAGGTTGAGCTCGGCCTGCGGGCTGGCCGGGATCGGGATCGTCGGCTCGTAGATCTCGATGCGCACGGGGGTCGCGGAGGTGGTCGCGGCGTACCCGGCGAACTCCGGATCCGCGGCGCGCACCGCGCCGGCGACGTCGGTGGACACCGGGGCCGCGGCGGCAGGGGCCGCCGCCGGGGCGGCGGAGCCGGTCGTGACCGGCAGCGCGAGCGAGACCAGCGCGGCGGCCGCGAGGCCTGCGCCGAGCCGGAGGGCCGGGCGGGTGGTGGATGTACGTCGGCCGCTCATGCGGCACCTCCCAGGATGACGTCGGACATCGTCTCGAGGATCTCGTCGGGCTCGCCGGTGGCGACCACGCGCCCACCGGACATCACCGCGGCGTAGTCGGAGATCTTCAGCGCCGTGCGGGCGAACTGCTCGATGCACAGGATGGACACGCCGGTCTCGGTGATCCGACCGACGGTCTCGTAGAGCTCGTCCACGATCAGTGGCGCGAGACCCATGGACAGCTCGTCGAGCAGCAGCAGCGCCGGGTCGGAGGCCAGCGCCCTCGACATCGCGACCATCTGCTGCTCACCACCCGACATGGTGCCGGCGAGCTGCTTGCGGCGTTCCTTGAGCCGGGGGAAGTAGGCGAAGGCGGTCTCCAGCACGGCCTCGGCCGGCACACCGGCGTACGACATCAGCAGGAGGTTCTCCTCGACCGTGAGGTTCGGGAAGACCGAGCGTCCCTCGGGGATGGTGCACAGACCCAGCCGCGCGAGCTCCTCGGGGCCAGAGGCCTTCACGTGCACCCCACCGAGGTGGATGTCGCCGGAGGTCTGCTTCTTCTGCCCCGAAATGACCTTCACCAGCGTGGACTTGCCGGCGCCGTTGGGTCCGAGGAGCGCCATCACCGCACCCTTGGGCACGACCAGGTCGACGCCGCGCAGCACCTCGATGCGGCCGTAGGCCGCGTGCAGGTCGACGATCTCCAGGATCGGTACGCCGCTCATGCCTCGGCTCCTTCGCGTACCGCCGGGATGACGAGGGTCTCGTCGCTGACTGCCGGCAGGTCGGTCGCTGTGTGGTCCTCGTCGTCCTCGTCGGAGTAGCCGAGGTAGGCCTTCTGCACCGCCGGGTCCCGGCGGATCGCGGCCGGCTCGCCGGAGGCGATGATCGAGCCGAAGTCGAGGACGTGGATGGTGTCGCAGACCGCCATCACCAGGTCCATGTCGTGCTCGACCATGAGGATCGCCCGCCCCTCGGAGGCCAGGTCGCGCAGCAGGTCGCCGAAGGCGTCGGTCTCGGTCTCGTCGAGGCCGGAGGACGGCTCGTCGAGCAGCAGCAGCTTGGGGTCCCCGGCCAGGCAACGGGCCAGCTCGAGGAGCCGCGCCGTGCCGGTGGGGATGGAGTCGGCGCGCTCCTGGGCGTACGCCGCGATGCCGACCCGCTCCAGCAGTGCGTCGATGTCCTTGCCGCGGCCGCCACCGGGCAGCAGGCCGGTCAGCACCCCGCGGTGGATGTCGGCGGCGACCCGCACGTTGTCGCGCACCGACAGCGAGCCGAAGGCCTCCAGCCGCTGGAAGGTGCGGCCCATGCCCCGCTTGGACCGGCGGTGCACCGGCATGGACGTGACGTCCTTGCCCTGGAAGCGCACCTTGCCCCGGGTGGGTCGCTGCAACCCGGAGATCACGTTGAAGCAGGTCGTCTTGCCCGCGCCGTTGGGGCCGATCAGGCCGGTCACGGTGCCGGGGTCGGCGGTGAAGCAGGCCTCGTTGACGGCCGTCACGCCACCGAACTGGACGACGACGTGGTCGACCTCGAGCAGCGGGCCGCCGCGGGCGTCGGCACGGTGGCCGCCGCCCTGGGGGACAGGACTACTGGACACCAGCGGTCTCCTTCCGGCCGTCGGTCCCCTCGGGACCTGGGGCACCGCCGAGTCCGACGGTGTCGAGGGTGTGGTCGGCGTGCGCGTTGGCGTCGTGCTCGGCGCGCGCGATCTCCCGCATGCCGCCGATCGACCCACCGGGCACCGGGAGCACCGGGATCCGCTCGCGGACCCGGGTGCCGTAGCGGCGGTCGAGCATGTTGCCGAGCCGGAAGAGCTGGTTGGCCAGGCCGTTGGGGTCGCGGGCCAGCAGGATCGCGCCGACGGCGATGACGACGAAGAACAGGCCCGCGATGCCGGGGTAGTCGGCCTGGAGGACCGGCAGCATCATCAGGCCGATCCCGCCGAGCGCGGCGCCGGTCACCGAGGTGACACCGAAGACCACGGCCATCAGGAGCAGCGTGAAGGAGCCGAAGAACTGGAACTCCGCGGCACCGACGGTGCCGCGCAGGCCGGCGTACAGGGCACCGGCCACCCCGGCCATCCCGGCGGAGACGGCGAACAGGCCGACGCGGAACCAGCGCTGGTCCAGCCCGAGCGTGCCGCAGGCCGCGGGGCTGTCACGCAGCGCCACGAGCATCCGCCCCAGCGGGCCGGCCCGGACCACCAGCAGCCCCAGGCCCATCACCACGAAGAACAGCGCCATCACCCAGACGTAGGCTCCGGTCGTCTCGACCTGGAAGGTCAGGATCGAGAGCCGCTCGGCGTTGAGCGAGCCGTTGAAGCCGAACGCGAAGCCGGCCTGGAAGATCATCTTGTCCATGATCACCGCGAAGGCGAGCGTCGCCAGCGCGAGGTAGAGGCCCGTCAGCCGGATCACGGGGAGCGCCACCAGGGCGCCGACACCGGCAGCCACGAGACCGGCCATCAGCACACCGAGCAGGTTGGGCTGGTCGACCTTGATGTAGGCCAGCGCACCGACCCCGACGAAGGTGATCTGGGCCAGCGAGACGTGCCCGCCGTACCCGGTCAGCAGCACCATCGAGAGCATCACGATCGCGTACGTCGCCGCGGTGCCCACCAGCAGCAGGTTGGCCTCGCTCATGCCGCTGGCCAGCAGCATCACGCCGAGCAGCAGCGCACCGGACCAGCCCAGCGCCTTGAACGGGCTGGGCAGCGGCGCGGCGACGATGCCCTTGACCTGGCCGATGCGCAGCTGGGCCTGCGGCATGGCGACGATCACGGCGAAGAGGAAGAGCGCGGGCACGACGTTGCGCACCGAGTTGAGCAGGCCCTCGGTGGGCAGGTAGCCCGAGGCGTAGGAGGTGAGCAGGCCCAGCGACATCGCACCGACGAAGGTCAGCGGCAGGTTCTTCAGCCGGCCCAGGATCGCCGCGGCGAAGGCGTTGATGACCAGCAGCAGCAGGGCGTAGTAGTCGAGGCCGATCGTGGAGACCAGCAGCACGCCGGCCAGGGCGGCCAGCGAGGTGCCGATGGCCCAGGACAGGGCCGCGACCCGCTCGGGCTGGCCGCCGAAGAGCTTGAGCAGCTCGGGGTTGTCCACCGAGGCCCGCATGGCGGTGCCGATCCGGGTGCGGTTGAGCAGGGCGTACAGGCCGATCGCCACCACGAAGGACAGCACGATGGTGAGGACCTGGTGGGCGGTGATGAAGAAGCCGAACATCTCGAAGGAGGTCCCGGCGAAGAACGGCTGCACCGAGCGCGCCTCCGGCGGCCACACCTGCTGGGCCAGGCCCAGCGTCGCCACCAGGATCGCGACCGTGACGACCAGCGAGACCGACACCGGCGCGTCACCCAGGTCGCGGGCGACGAAGCGCTGCAGGAACCAGCCGATCGCGGGGGCCACCACCAGCAGCACAAGGGCCAGCGCCAGCGGCGTCGGCATCCCCTGGCGGACGCTGAAGTCCCAGAACACGAAGGACAGCAGCATGCCCAGCGCCCCGTGGGCGATGTTGAACACCCGGGTCGTGGAGTAGGTCAGCACCAGCCCCGAGGCGGCGATGGCGTACGCCGCTCCGGAGACCAGCCCGAAGATGGTGAAGGCGAGGAACGAGCTCATCAGTTGACCACCGTGACTCCGGAGCAGATGTACTTGGTGCCGCCGACCGGCACCCACTTGCCGCCCTTGACCTGCACGAAGCGCCAGCAGTCCCCGGTCTTGCGGGGGCCCACGTGCTGCGGGGAGTGCATGCCGTTGGCGGTCCAGTTGTCGACCTTGGTCAGCGCCGTGACCAAAGAGGCGCGGCTCAGGTCACCACCGAGCTTGCTGGCCTGCTCGACGAAGAGCCGGGCGGCCGACCAGGCGAAGAGGCCGAAGAAGTCCGGCTTCGCGCCGGGCTTGGTCTGCTGGAGCCAGCTCAGGTAGAGCGCGGTCTCCGGGCTCGAGGAGGCCTCCTCGAAGGGCACGAAGTTGATGAAGGCCGTCGCGCCCTCCGCCGCCGAGCCGGCGCCCTCGATGAAGTCGGGGTGGTAGGCGGTCGGGTCGAACATGAACACGTCGGGCTTGTAGTTCTGCTGCTGCATGGTCTGAGCCACGCGGATGAACTGCGGGATGCCCCCGAGCACCTGGGTGTGACGGGCGCCGCGGTTCTTCAGCTCCTGGACGAACGGCGCGTAGTTGAACTCCGCGACGTCGATGCCCTGCTCGTAGACGAACTTCATCCCGCGCTGGGTCTGGGCCTGGGGCTGGATCTTGCCGTTCTCCTGGGCCGCGCCGGCGTTGATGTAGAGCATCGCGGCCTTCTGCGCGGCGTCCGGGAAGTTCTTGAGGATGTAATCGGCGACCGCGTTCTCGAACTGGTTGGCGATCGTGGACTGGGCCCCGAAGCAGGTCTTGCAGGCCTGCCGCTCGCCGGTGACGCCGGCGGAGCGGAGGTCGGGCAGACCACAACCCTCGGCGGTCTTCGCCCCGCCGGAGTCGAAGGCCGACATGGAGCCGACCGCGGCGAAGACGTTGTCACACATGTCGAGGTAGTTGCGCTGGTCGGCGCTGGCGTCGGTGCGGCTGTCGTAGTTCTTCAGCACCAGCGAGCGGCCGCAGATGCCGTCGGGGTTGGTCTTGTTGTAGTAGTTCACGAACGCCTTGACCGCGTCCTGGGCCGGCTCGAACAGCCCCGGCACCGGCCCGGACACGTCCGAGGCGTTGCCGATGGTGATGGTGTCGTCGGTGATGCCCGTGGAGTTCTTGAAGCCGTCGCAGCTGCCGGTCGGGATCGGCTCGCTGGAGTCGCCTCCCGAGGACCCGCTGCCGGAGCCGCCGCCCGAGCCGGAGGAGCCGCCGGAGCCGCTGGAGCCGGTCGAGCCACCGCCCGTGGAGCCGGTGCTGCCACCGGTGGAGCCGTCCACGGAGCCGGTGGTGCCACCGTCGGCGCTGATCACCTCACCGTCGGCGCCGACCACGACCCCGCCGGAGCCGACGGTCCCGCCGGCCACCGCGACCTCGCTCGGGTCGAGCTGGGAGCCGCAGGCGGCCAGGAGCAGGGCGAGGCCGGAGGCGGCGAACGCCAGGGACGTGCGCCGGGCGCGGGGGGTGTAGCGGGGGGACCGCACGACGGTCACCGGACCTCCAGGGGGGTGAGAACTAGAACGTGTCCTACTGGGTAACGAGCGCCACATCGGAAGGTGACGCGCCACACACATGCAACGGTCTGACACCCCGGCTCGTATAGACCGTCTCGACAGGTGGAACACGTTCTAGTTCTTCACGGCGGCACTGCCGACTCGAAGTGTCAGACCACTGACAGATCACCGGGCACGGCCCTACTGTGCGGCCATGAGCCACCTGCCGCCCCAGCACGTCGTCGACTCCGCCCTGGACTCCCAGTCGCGGCCGGTCCCCTACCCGCGACCGGCGCAGGGCGCCCCCAACGTGGTGATGATCGTGCTCGACGACGTGGGCTTCGCCCAGCTCGGCTGCTTCGGCTCGGGCATCTCCACCCCGCGCATCGACGAGGTCGCCGAGCAGGGGCTGCGCTACCAGCGCTTCCACGTGACCGCCGTGTGCTCCTCCACCCGCGCCGCCCTGCTCACCGGACGCAACCACCACGCGGTCGGGATGGGCGTGACCGAGGAGGCCGCCCTCGGGTTCCCCGGCTACACCGGGCGGATCCCCCGCAGCGCGGCGACCCTGGCCCGGGTGCTCAAGGACACCGGCTACAACACGATGGCCGTCGGCAAGTGGCACCTGGTGCCGCGCACCGAGACCTCCGCCGCCGGGCCCTTCGAGCGGTGGCCGCTCGGCGTCGGCTTCGAGAAGTACTACGGGTTCCTGGGCTCCGAGACCAGCCAGTGGGCCCCGGAGCTGGTGCGCGACAACCACCACGTCGACCCGCCGGCCACGCCGGAGGAGGGCTACCACCTGACCGAGGACCTGGTCGACGAGACGATCCGGATGATCCAGGACCAGCAGCAGGCCACGACCCGCAAGCCCTTCTTCGCCTACCTCGCCACCGGCGCCGCGCACGCCCCGCACCAGGTCACGCCGGAGTGGGTCGAGCCCTACCGCGGCGCCTTCGACCACGGCTGGGAGGCCTACCGGGAGGAGGTCTTCGCCCGCCAGGTCGCCGCCGGGGTGGTGCCCGAGGACACCGTGCTCACGCCCCGCCCCGCGTGGGTGCCGGAGTGGTCCACCCTCTCGGCGGACCAGCAGCGGCTCTACGCCCGCTACATGGAGGTCTTCGCCGGGTTCATGACCCACACCGACCACCACCTCGGCCGGCTCTTCGACTTCCTCGAGGAGATCGGGGTCGCCGAGGACACCGTCGTGATGATCCTGTCCGACAACGGTGCCAGCGCCGAGGGCGGCCCGACCGGCACCCCCAACGAGGCGGCCGGCTGGATCGGCCTGCAGGCCGACGAGGAGACCGCGCTCGGCCAGATCGAGGACCTCGGGGGGCACGACGCCTCGAACCACTACCCCTGGGGCTGGGCGTGGGCGGGCAACACCCCGCTGCGGTTGTGGAAGCGCTACTCCTGGCTCGGTGGTGTCCGGGCGCCGCTCGTGCTGCGTTGGCCCTCGGCCGTGCCGGACCCGGGTGCCGTGCGCGGGCAGTTCACGCACGCGGTCGACCTGTTCCCGACCATCCTCGAGGCCGCCGGCGCCGTCGTCCCCGAGGCCGTCGACGGCGTGGACCAGCAGCCCGTGGACGGCACGTCCTTCCTCGCCAGCCTGCGCGACGGCGACGCGGCCGAGCACCGCCGGATGCAGTACTTCGAGATGATGGGCTCGCGCAGCCTGTACCTCGACGGCTGGAAGGCCGTGACCGACCACGTCGCCAACCAGTTCGGCGAGCGCGAGCACCTCACCGGCAGCTTCGACCATGCCACCGACACCTGGTCGCTCTTCGACCTGCGCACCGACTTCTCCGAGCACCACGACCTCGCCGCCGAGCACCCCGACCTGGTACGCCGGATGGAGGGGCTGTGGTGGGCCGAGGCCGGGCGCAACCAGGTGCTGCCGCTCTTCGAGTTCCCGAACTCCATGCTGCACCTGCACCCCGGTGAGTTCCCTCCGCCGCAGGAGGCGACCTACCGCCCCGGCGGCTCCCCGGTCATCGAGCCGATGCTGCCGGCGGCCGGGGGCGGGTTCTCGCTGCGTGCGCACCTCGACGTGCCGGACGCCCACGCCGAGGGCGTGCTCGCGGCCATCGGCGACTCCCAGGGCGGCTGGGGCCTCTACCTGCTCGACGGGCGACCCACCGCCTGCTTCGCGCTGCTCGACCACACCGACCGGGTGCAGTCCGAGGTGGCCGTGGGCCCGGGGAGCCACGTGGTCGGTCTGGACTTCCGGCCCGCCGACGCCGACGGCCCGCAGCGGCTGGACCTCAGCATCGACGAGGAGGTGGTGGCGACCGGGCCGGTCCGCGGCACGTTCTTCCTCCCCCAGCTCTCCTCCGCCGCCGTCGGGCTCACCATCGGGCACGACCGCGGCCTCCCGCTGTGCTCGGACTACGCCACCCCGTTCCCCTTCACCGGCGACCTGGACCGCGTCGTGATGCGCAGCGGCACGGGCGCGACCTTCGAGGTCCCCACCGAGGAGAAGCGGGTGCGGGCCGCGATGTCCGGGGACTGAGGTGAGCGCCACCGACCGCTCCCCCGGCACCGCCACGCCGGCCCCGGCACCCGGGCGCCGGGAGCGGCGCAAGCGCACCACCCGGCAGGCGCTGGAGGAGGCGGCGCTGGTGCTCTTCGCCCGCGACGGATTCGATGCCACGACGGTGGAGGCGATCGCCGAGCGGGCCGAGGTCTCCCCCCGCACCTTCTTCCGCTACTTCGCGGCCAAGGAGGAGGTCCTCGACATGGGCTGGGCCGAGCGTCGCGAGCGCCTGGCCCGCCTGGTGCGCGAGGCCCCCGCGGACGCCGACGACCTGACCGCGGCCGTGCACGCGCTCGAGGGCATCGCCGTCGACTTCGAGGCCGAGCGGCACCGGGTGACCCTGCGCGCCGCCGCCGTCGCGACGTCCTCGGCCCTGCGCGGCCGCACCACCGACACCCTCACCGCCTGGGAGGCGGCCCTCGCCCGCGGGCTCGCCGCGCGCCGCGGGCTCGCCGCGCCCGACGAGGAGGCCGCCGTCGCGGCCGCGGTCGCCGTCGCGCTGTGGCGGTGGGCGATCCGCCAGTGGGCCGGCACGCCGGGGGCCGGTACGCCGGCGACGGGTGGACCCGCGCCCGACGCGCCCGGCGGCGTACCCCTGCGCGAGCTGCTGCAGCGCGCCGCCGCCCGCCTCCGCGCCGACTGAGCCCGTCCCGCGGCGTGGGTGTCAGCTGACGGTGGTGGTGCCGCTGCAGGTGTACTTGGTGCTGCCGAGCGGCACGAACCTCCCGCCCTTGACCTGGATCAGCCGGAAGCACTCGCCGGTGCGCTTGGGGCCCACCCGCTGAGGGGCGTGCATGCCGTTGCCGGTCCAGCTGTCGGTCCGGCGGATCGCCTCGATGAGGCTGGCTCGGCTCAGGTCGCCGCCGAGCTTGGCGGCCGTCTCGACGAACAACCGGGCCGCCGACCAGGAGAAGACCCCGAAGAAGTCCGGTGTCGCGCCGGGCTTCGTGGCCTGCAGCCAGTCGAGGTAGAGCTTGGTCTCGGGGTTGCTGCCGGCCTCCTCGAACGGCGTGAAGTTCATGTAGATCGTCACGCCCTCGACGTCCTTGCCGCCCTGCTCGAGGAAGCCGGGCTCGTAGGCCGTGGGGTCGATCATGAACACGTCGGGGTCGTAGCCCTGCTGGCTCATCGCCTGGGCGAGCCGGACGAACTGCGGGATGGCGCCGGTGATCTGGACGTAGCCGACGCCCTCGTCCTTGAGCTGCTGGACGTACGGCGCGTAGTTGAACTCAGAGACCTCGATGCCGCGCACGACCGTGAACCGCATCCCGCGCTTGGTCATCGCCTTGGGCTGCAGCTGGCCGTTCTCGGCGGCGGCGCCGGCGTTGATGTAGAGCGAGGCGGCGTTCTGGGCGGCGTCGGGGAAGTTCTTCAGGACGTGGTCGGCCACGACGTTGTTGACCTCGCCGGCGATGGTCGACTGGGTGCCGAAGCAGGTGCTGCACTCCTGCCGGGGGCCCGTGACCCCCGCCGAGCGCAGGTCGGGCAGGCCGCACTGCTCGGTCGCCGCGGCACCGCCGGAGTCGAAGGCCGACATCGAGCCGACCATGGCGAAGACGTTCTCGCAGGCGTCGATGTGGTTGCGCTGGTCGGCGGCGTCGTCGGTGCGCGAGTCGTAGTTCTTCAGCACCAGGGTGCGCCCGCAGATGCCGTCGGGGTTGGACCTGTTGAAGTAGGCGACGAACGCCTTGGTGGCGTCCTGGGCGGACTCGAAGAGCCCCGGCACCGGGCCGGAGATGTCGGAGGCGTTGCCGATGGTGATGGTGTCGTCGGTGATGCCGGGGCCGTTCTTGAACCCCTCGCAGGAGCCGGCCTTCACCGGCGGACCCTCGGGTCCCGCGTCGGGGCCGCCGTCGGTGCCGCCCTGGGGGCCGGGCCCGGAGTCCGAGCCGGTGCCGCCACCGGACGCGTCGCCCCCGCTGGTCGTGCCGCTGCCGGTGTCGGTCGTGACCGGGCCCGCGTCGTCGCCGGTGACCACCGGCTGCCCGTCGGCGCCGACCACGACGCCTCCCCCGCCGGTGGAGCCCCCGGCAGCCACCACGTCGGAGGGGGCGAGCTGGGAGCCGCAGGCGCTGAGCAGCAGCATGGCGAGCGCGACGGAGGCCGTCGCGACCCTGGTGCGGGACCGGGACACCGGACCTCCTCGTGGACGCGTTGGCTGCTCAACGAGCCACGGGGACCGAGGTGACGCAGGTCACGAGAACAAGTTCTAGTCCCTGTCCCGAGGGGTCCCACCCCGCCGAACCGGCGTATCGACACGCCGGCTCGGCAGGACAGGCACGTCGAACCGGCGTATCGGTACGCCGGCTCGGCGTCAGTCGATGTCGTCGCCCGGGTCGGGCGGGCTGCCCGGCCGTGACGGGCCGGTCGCGGGGCCGGAGTCGGGGCGCTGGCTCGGGGTCGGGAGCTCCACGTCGGGCGTCGCGCCGTCGGGGCGGATCAGCTCGGTGTAGTCACCGAGGTCCCAGCGGCCGTTGGTCTGCAGGAACACCGCCTGCAGGCCCACCGGTCGGCCCTCGCGGTAGGTGACCAGGGTGATCTGGGCGACCCGGCGCGGCTTGCTGCCCAGCGCGAAGGCGTACGCCGCCCCGCCGGTGGTGCCCATCGTGTAGCGGTACCCCACCTGGCCCTCGGGGCCCGTGATCGCCTCCGGACCGTCCTCGACGTGCAGGTGCCCGCCCAGCACCAGGTCGGCGCACCCACGGGTGAGCGTCTCCGTGGCGAGGTTGGCGTCGTGGACCAGGACCGTGCCGATCGGCTCCCCGTCCTCCGCGGCCTCGCAGGCGACGTCGGCGAGCCGGCCGCCCACCTCCTCGAAGGACAGTCCCGTCTCGTCGCGCCAGCTGCCCAGGCCGCTGGAGCGCGGGTCGGCGACCCCCAGCAGCGTGCCGCCGCCGGGACCCTCGACGACCTCGCCGTCGAGCATCGTCCAGCCGTGCTCGGCGAGGTAGTCGGCCACGAAGTCGCCGTTGTCGTGGTTGCCCGCGACACCGAACCGGTCGTAGCCCTCGAAGGCCGCGCTGACCGAGTCCAGCGAGAAGGCCTCCCAGGTGCTGCCGGTCGAGGTGTCGTCGCCGCCGTCGAAGACCGCGGTGGCCCCCACCCGGTCGCCGACGGCGCGCGCCACCCGGTCCATGCCGATGTTGTCGTGCCGGTCGGAGACGAAGACGACGACGGTCTCGTCCTCCTCGGGCATCCGCAGCTCCAGCGCGCCCGCCTCCTCGGCGGCGTCGGCGTAGAACCCGCGGGACTTCTCGTAGGTGTTGACCGCGCTCTCGACCAGGCGGCGGGTCTGGTTGGTGGTCACGTCGCCGCGGACCTCCACCCCGACCAGCTCCTCGGGGACGGGCACGTCATCGCCCAGGAACTCCTCGAGCGTGATCCAGGTGCGGTCGTCGTCGACCGAGTCGACGTCCGGCGTCCACGGCTGCCACCACGCCACCCCGACCGCCACGACGGCGGTGACGGCGACCGCGCCGCGCCGGGTGGGTACGCCGCGGAGCAGCTCGCGTCGGCGCGCGGACCCGACCAGCACCCACACCAGCACCGGCACCGCGCCGACGGCGGCACCGCGCAGCGCGGCCCGGGCGGCCATGTCGACGACCGCCTCCTGGACCCGCGCCTGGGCGCCCTCGGGACTGGAGGCGATGACGGCGTAGCGGTCGACGAGCTCCTCGGTGGAGCTGGCGTCGGTCTTGCCCAGCGTGATGGCCACGCCCAGCGGAGCACCGGAGTCCAGGCGCAGGTCGGGCAGCACCGGGCCGGTACGCACCACGACGTGGCGGCTCAGCGTCGGCTGCACGACGGCGTCGTGGCTGGCCAGCGTCAGCTCGCGGGAGGAGCCGAGGAACAGCGTGAGCCCGGCGAGGACCGCCAGCCCCGCCCAGGCACCGAGCAGCGCCAGGCCGTGCAGCCCGCGGCCGGTGTGGTGCAGGAGCGTGCGGCGCGGTCGGGCCGGTGCGCCGTCGGGCGGGGCGGCACCACCGTCGGCGGTGTCGCCCTCGGTCCCCGGTCCGCCCGGGGGCTGGGTCGGGGTCACCCCGGTCAGTCCCGCGCTCTCGCCACGGCGTACAGCGCGACGCCGCAGGCGACGCCGGCGTTGAGCGACTCCACGGAGTTGGCCATGGGGATCGAGACGAGCATGTCGCAGGTCTCCGCGACCAGCCGGGAGAGCCCGTCGCCCTCGGAGCCGACCACCAGCACCAGCGGCCCGTCGGCGAGGTCCAGGGCGGGCAGCTCGACGTCGCCGTCGGCGGCGAGGCCGACGACCATCAGGCCGGCCTCCTGGTAGGCCTTGAGCTGGCGGGTGAGGTTGACGGTCTGCGCGACCGGGATGCGGGCCGCGGCACCGGCGCTGGTCTTCCACGCGGCGGCGGTCATGCCGGCGGCGCGACGCTCGGGGATGACGACCCCGTGGGCACCGAAGGCGGCCGCGCTGCGCACGGCGGCCCCGAGGTTGCGGGGGTCGGTGACGGAGTCGAGGACGACGATCAGCGGCTTCTCGCGCGCCTCGGCGGCCAGCGCGAGCAGGTCGTCGGGGTGGGCGTACTCGTAGGCCGGGATGCGCGCGGCGAGGCCCTGGTGGACCGCGCCCTGGGTGAGCCGGTCGAGCTCGTAGCGGCTGACCTCCAGCAGGCTGATCCCGCCGTCGGCGGCGAGCTGGAAGGCCTCACGCAGCCGGTTGTCGCGCTCGGCACCCTCGGCCACGTAGATCGCGTTGATCGGCACGCCCTCGCGCAGCGCGTCGACGACCGGGTTGCGCCCGGCGATCCACTCGGCGTCGTTGGTCTTGCGCCGGGGACGCTGCCCGGCCTTCTCGGCGCGCTTCGCGGCCTTGTGGGCCGCGTGGTACGGGCGGTCCTTGGCCTTCGGGGTCGGACCCTTGCCCTCGAGACCACGGCGTACGCGGCCGCCGGACCCGGCGGTCGGGTTGCCCTTCCCCGTCTTCTTGATCGCGCCCTTGCGCTGTGAATTTCCAGCCACGTCAGTGTCCTATCCGGTGGTCGAGCAGCGAGGAGCGCCAGCGACGAGCGGGCGTCGAGACCGCCATCAGGCGAGGCTCCACTTCTGTCCGTCGGGGGTGTCGGTGATCTCCACGCCGGCCTGCTTGAGCCGGTCGCGGATGGCGTCGGCGGTCGCGAAGTCCTTCTCGGCGCGCGCCGTGGCGCGTTGGTCCAGGAGCCCGGAGACCAGGGCGTCGACGACGGCGGTGAGCCGCTCGTCGCCGCTCGCGGCCGGGCCCCAGGCGGGGTCGGCCGGGTCCAGGCCCAGCACGTCGAGCATCGCGCGGACCGAGGCAAGGGTGCCGCGCAGCGCGGTCGGGTTGCCGGTGCCGAGCAGCTTGTTGCCCTCGCGCACCACCTCGTGCAGGGCGGCGACCGCCGCCGGGGTGCCGAGGTCGTCGTCCATCGCCTCGACGAAGTCCGCGCACGCGATCCCGGGGTCGGGCAGCTCGCCCAGCTCCTCGACCGCGCGCTGCACGAAGGCCTCGATGCGCCGGAACGCCACCGCCGCCTCCCCCAGCGCCTCGAAGGAGAACTCGACCATCGAGCGGTAGTGCGCGGCGACCATGTAGTAGCGCAGCTCGATGCCGCGGTGCTCCTGGAGCACCGCGGGGATCAGCAGGCTGTTGCCGAGGCTCTTGGACATCTTCTCGCCGGCGGTGGTGATCCACGCGTTGTGCATCCAGTACGACGCGAAGCCGTGACCGGCCGCGCGGGACTGGGCCAGCTCGTTCTCGTGGTGGGGGAAGCGCAGGTCGACCCCGCCCCCGTGGATGTCGAAGGCCTGCCCGAGGTACTTGCCCGCCATCGCGGAGCACTCGATGTGCCAGCCGGGACGCCCCGGGCCCCACGGGCTCGGCCAGGCGGCGGTCTCCGGCTCGGTCGCCTTCTTCCACCCCTTCCACAGCGCGAAGTCACGAGGATCCCGCTTGCCGCGGGGGTCGGCGTCCTCGGCCGCCTCCATGTCATCGATGCGCTGGTGGGTCAGCTCGCCGTACTCCGGCCAGCTGCGCACGTCGAAGTAGACGTCACCCGAGCCGTCCTCGGCGGCGTACGCGTGGCCCCGGGCGATGAGGTGCTCGATGAGCTCCAGCATCTCGGGGACGTGCCCGGTGGCGGCCGGCTCGTAGGTCGGCGGCAGCACGTTGAGCGCGGCGTAGGCGCGGTCGAGCTCGCGCTTCATCTCGTAGGCCAGGTTGTACCAGGGGCGCCCCTGGGCCGCGGCCTTGGTGAGGATCTTGTCGTCGATGTCGGTGACGTTGCGGATGAAGGAGACCTCGAGGCCGCGGTGGGTCAGCCAGCGTCGCAGCACGTCGAAGTTCACCGCCGAGCGCACGTGACCGACGTGCGGCTCGGACTGGACGGTGAGGCCACAGACGTAGACCCCGACCTTCCCCTCCTCGAGGGGGACGAAGTCACGGACCTCGCGGGTCGCGGTGTCGTACAGCCGGATGCTCACCCGCCCATCGTAGGGACGCCCGGGCCGTGGGGCCGAACCCTCGCGCGCGGGGCCCGCGCCCGCGACCCCTCGACCACCCCCCGCGCGACCTGTGACGGATGTGACGGGAGTGACGTACCCTCGTGGGGTGCGTCGCCTGCTTCCCTCCCTGCTCCCCGGCCTCGTGCTCACCCTGGCCGCCCCCTGGGCGCCGGTCGTCCTCGCCTCCGGGGCGCCGGCCGAGGCCCGTGCGGCCGGCAAGATCCAGAGCGACCTGACCGGCTGGACCGGCGAGCAGCTCGTCGACGGGCGCACGGCCGGCACCGTCGTACGCCAGGGTCGGGTGTTCCTGAAGAGCCCCGTCACCACGACGCGGGTCGACGGCACGACGTACGACGTGGGGCGCTGGGTCTCGCGCTGGGCCCGCCCCGGGTTCGGGTTCACCGAGCTCGTCGCGTCGTGGGAGGCCAAGACGCCGGGCGACTCGATGATCGAGGTCGAGGTCCGCGGGCGCGACGCCTCGGGGCGCAAGAGCTCGTGGGACAGCCTGGGGCGCTGGGCCTACGGCGACAAGTACTCCGAGCGCACCAGCCTCGGCAGCCAGGACGACGACCTCGCCCGCGTCGCGACCGACACCTGGCGCACCGCGTCCTCGGCCGGCCTGGAGCGCTGGCGGCTCCGGGTGTCGCTGCTGCGGCGTACCGGTGCGAGCACCAAGCCCCCGAGCGTGGGTCACGTCGCGGCCACCACGTCGCGGCGCCCCTCCAGCAGCCCGGCGACGTCCAAGCCCGGCAAGGTCGCCCGGGCGGGCGGGGCCGTGCTGGACGTGCCGCGCTACAGCCAGATGGTCCACCAGGGGCACTACCCGCAGTGGGGCAACGGCGGCGAGGCGTGGTGCTCGCCCACCTCGGTGTCGATGGTGCTGGGCTACTACGACGCGCTGCCGAAGGAGAAGGACTACGCCTGGGTCCCCGAGGGCCACGGGGCGCCGTGGGTCGACCACGCCGCACGCTCGACCTTCGACCACGGCTACGACGGCACCGGCAACTGGTCCTTCAACGTCGCGTACGCCGCCCGGCTGGTCGGCCGGGCCGACGTCTCCCGGCTGCCGGACCTGCGCGCGGTGGAGCGGCTCGTGGCCGACGGCGTGCCGGTGATCGTCTCGATCGCCTTCGGCGCCGGCGAGCTCTCCGGCGCCCCGATCAGCGCCTCCAACGGCCACCTGCTCGTGGTGGTCGGCTTCACCGCCGACGGCGACGTGGTCGTCAACGACCCGGCCGCGGACTCCCCCGCCGGCGTGCGCCGCACCTACGACCGCGGCCAGCTCGAGCGCGCGTGGCTCGACGCCTCCACCGGCACCGCCTACGTCATCCGCGACTGACCCTCGGGTGGTCGAGCAGCGAGCGCCAGCCCCACCCGCTGGTCGAGGTGCGACGAGCGCCAGCCCCACCCGCTGGTCGAGGTGCGACGAGCGCCAGCCCCACCCGCTGGTCGAGGTGCGACGAGCGCCAGCGAGGAGCCTCGAGACCCCTAGGCCCCGTAGCCGCCGTCGACGTCGAGCTTCTGGCCGGAGATGAAACCGGCGCGGTCGGAGGCCAGGAAGCAGACCGCCTCGGCGACGTCGTCGGCGGTACCGAAGGTGCCAAGCGGGATGTTGCGGCGGGTGACGTCGAGGGCCTCCTGCGAGAGCTCGCCGGAGCCGATGAGCCGGGCGGCCATGCCGTCGGTGAGCATCCCCGGGCCGACGGCGTTGACGCGTACGCCGTAGCGCCCCTCCTCCACCGCCAGGGCGCGGACCATCGCCTCGACGGCCGCCTTGGGCGCCGAGGAGAGTCCGTCGCGCTTGGGGAACCGGGTGGTGGCAGCCGTCGTGACCGCGACAACCGCGCCGTGGCTCTCGCGCAGGGCCGGCAGCGCCGCACGGACGACGGTGAAGAACCCGCCGGCGTCGTCGTGCAGCTGGGTGGCCATCTCCTCCGCGGAGACCCGCCCGAGGTGGACCATCGGCACGTGCGGCCCGGCCGCGTGCACGAGCGTGTGCAGCGCCCCGTGCTCGGCGAGCACGTCGCTCACGACCCGCGCGGCCTGCGCGGCCGCGTCGGGCGAGCCCAGGTCGAGGTGGTGGGAGGCCACGCCCTCGGCCGGCGTACGCCGGTGGGTGACCGCGACCGTGGCGCCCCGCTCGGCGAGCATCGCCGCGACCCGTGCGCCGATGCCCCCGTTGCCGCCGACGACCAGCGCCGCCCCGCGGCGGCCGGCGAAGTCCTGCCCGGGCGCGGTCACGCCGACTCGGCGGAGAAGTCGACCAGGTCGTGACCGGTGGCCCCGTCGGGGAGCACGTCGCGCTCGACCGGGGTCTGCACGACCCCGTCGGCGTCGGTGGCGCGGACCCGCAGCAGGTGGTCGCCGGGGCCGACGTCGATGGTGCCGCCCCACTGCACCCAGGTGTCGGCGCTGGGGACCCGTCCCAGCTCCATCGGCTGCCAGGGACCGCCGTCCAGCGAGACCTCGACGGCGGAGATGCCGGTGTGCTGGTGCCAGGCGACGCCGCCGACACTGAGCGGGCCGGCGGCCACGGTGGTGCCGGAGCGCGGTACCTCGATCCGCGAGGCGGTCTTGACCGGGCCGAGCTCGCTCCAGCCGCGCTGGGTCCAGTAGGCGTCGACGTCGGAGAACCGGGTGACCTCCATGTCCACGACCCACTTGGTCGCCGACACGTACCCGTAGAGGCCGGGCACGACCGTGCGGACGGGGAAGCCGTGCTCGATGGGCAGCGGGCTGCCGTTCATCGCCAGCGCCAGCATCGCGTCGCGGTCGTCGGTCAGGGCCTCGAGCGGCGTGGCGCAGTTCCAGCCGTCCTTCGAGGTCTGCAGCACCGCGTCGGCACCGTCGAGCACCCCGGCCTCGGCCAGCAGGTCCGCGGTGCGCACCCCACTCCACCAGGCGTTGCCGACCAGGGGTCCGCCGACCGGGTTGCTCACGCAGCACAGGGTGACCCAGGCGTCGGTGAGGCCCCGGTCGAGCAGGTCCTGGTAGCCCAGCACGACCTCGCGCTCGACCATCCCGTGGATGCGCAGCGACCAGTCCGAGGGCTCGATGGCCGGCACCACGATCGCGGTGTGGATCTGGTAGAAGTCGTCGACCGGGGTCTGCCAGGGGCTGAGCCCGGGCACGTCGGGGTGGGCGCCCACCGGCACCCGCGGCGCCCGCACGTCCAGCCGCAGCAGCCGCCGGGTCTCCTCCACGTGCCGCCGCCCGCTGCCGACCAGCCGACCGGCGACGCCCGCCACGACCGCGGCCGCACCGAGCAGCCCGGCGCGCACCAGGAACTGCCGCCGCCCCCGCGCGTACGACGCCGCGTCGGTCGGGCCCGGCTCGGACCCCGCCGCGGCCTCGGCCCGCCGCAGCGGCTCGGTCAGCAGCGACAGGACGACCAGCCAGGTGACGTAGCCGACCGCCACGGGCAGCAGGTCCACGCCGGACCAGTCGGCCGAGAGCAGCACCGCGACGGCCGCGAGCGTGGCCATCAGCGAGTAGACGAGGACGGGCACCCACCACCGACGACGGGCCCAGGCACCGACGTACCAGAAGAGCACGACGGTGAGGACCGCCATGACCGACAGCAGCAGCGTCTTGTTCCAGGCGCCGAGGAACTTCAGCGCGAACGCAACCACCGGCCCAGGCGTCGAGCGCACGACCAGCTCGGCGATCGCCACGACGGGCGTCTCGCGGATGGTGAGCACCATCGCGGCGGCGTAGCTGGTGAGCAGTCCGGCCGCCCCGGCCACGAGCCCGGCGAGCGGCCACACCAGGGCACGCTGCTCGAGCGTGGGTCGGGGAGCCATGCCGCCATCATGACGCAGGGTGCGCCACCGACCGGGACGGCAGGTGTGACGGTCCGGTGACGACTACCCTCCCCCGGGTGAGCGACCGATCCCCCCTGGGCTTCCCCCGCGTCGGTCTCGGCACCGACGTGCACCGGCTCGTCCCCGGAGTCCCCCTGCACCTGGCGGGCCTGGCCTGGCCGGAGGAGACCCACGGCCTCGAGGGTCACTCCGACGCCGACGTCGCCGCCCACGCCGCGTGCGACGCGCTGCTGTCGGCCGCCGGCCTGGGCGACCTCGGCTCGAACTTCGGCACCAGCGAGCCCGAGTGGTCCGGGGCCGCGGGCTCCACGCTGCTGGCCGAGACCGCCCGCCGGGTGCGCGCGGCAGGCTTCGAGATCGGCAACGTCGCGGTGCAGGTGGTCGGCAACCGGCCCAAGATCGGGCCCCGCCGGGCGGAGGCCGAGGCCGCGCTCGCCGCCGCCGTCGGGGCCCCGGTCACGGTCAGCGCCACCACGACCGACGGGCTCGGCCTCACCGGCCGCGGCGAGGGTGTCGCCGCGATCGCCACCGCCCTGATCGCCCCCACCGCACCGGAGGTGTCCCGATGACCGCCGCCACCCACAGCCTGCTCGCCGACGACGGCGCCCGGCTGCACGTCACGACCTACGGCCGCGAGGACGCCCCGGTGACGCTGCTGCTGGCGCACTGCTGGACCGCCGACGAGCAGGACTGGCACTACCAGGTGCGGCACCTGCTCGCGACCTACGGACCCGACCTGCGGCTGGTGACCTGGGACGCCCGCGGCCACGGCCGCTCCGAGGTCGCCCCCGAGCGCGACTGCACGGTCTCGCGGCTGGCCTGCGACCTGGGCCACGTCGTCGACGCGTACGCCGGTGAGGCACCGCTCGTCCTGGCCGGCCACTCGATCGGCGGCATGACGATCATGGCGCTGCCCGAGGAGCGGCCCGACCTGGTCGAGCGCGTGGCCGGGCTGGTCCTCGTGGCCACCTCTTCCGGCCGCCTCGACACCATCACCCTGGGGCTGCCGGAGATGGGCCCGTTCCTGCGCGCCCGGCTGCCGCGGGTCCTCGCGACCCGGGCCCGGCTGCTCAGCCGCGCCGAGCGGCGTCGTACCCCCTCGATCGAGCGGATGGTCGTCAACCGCTTCCTGATGGGCTCGCCGCTGCGGCTGCGCGACGCCGGCCTCGTCGTCGACCAGCTCGTCAGCTGCTCGCCGGCCACGATGTCGGGCTTCTACCGCGACATCATGGGCCACGAGCGCACCGCCGGGCTGAAGGCCTTCGACGGCGTCCCCACGACGGTGATGGTCGGCAGCGCCGACGTGCTCACCCCGCCCGCCCACGCCCGCCGGCTGGCCTCGGCCATCTCGGGGGCGCGCATGCTGGAACTGCCCGGCGCCGGCCACTACCTGCCGCTGGAGCGTGACGAGGCGGTCTCGGCCGAGCTCGTCGCCGCCGTCGAGCGGGCCCGCGCGGCCGGCTGATCGGCACGGTTCATCGGCCGGCCGACAGACCCTGCCACGGGCCGATGAAGCTTCGTCGTCCCACGTCCAGGTTCATCGGCCGGCCGATGAACCACCCGGCCCGCTCAGGCCGCGTCGGCCTTCCGGTGCCCGATCTGGACGACCCCGTCGACCACCCGCACGTCGTAGGCCGGCACGGAGACGTGCGCGTCGTCGAGGCACTTGCCGGTGCGCAGGTCGAAGCCGTGCCGGTGCAGCGGTGAGGCCACGAACGGCACGTCACCGCGCCGGCCCACGATCCCCTTGGCGATCATCGAGGCCTTCGAGAACGGGTCGTGGTTGCCCAGGGCGTAGACGGTCTCGTCGGGCATCTTGAAGATCGCGACCGCCTGGCCGTGGACGAGGGCGGTCGCGCCGCGCTCGACCTCGAGCTGGTCGAGGCGGCACACGGCGTGCCATTCCTCCGGGTCGCGGTGCCGGGTCATGGCCGGGCTCCCGGGGGCACCCCGAGGACCGCGCTGTTGCCGTGGCGCATCGGACCTCCTTCGCGTTCTGAACGTAGGAGGCGCCGGGTACCAGCGAGGTTTCTGCATGTAACAGCCGTGGAAACTCCTCCCCCGGCGGCCCGCTAGCCTGCGCCGGTGACCTCCCCCGTGCCGGCCACCCCCTCCTCGACGCCGGTCCCGCCGCGGCCCGGCGTGACCGTGGTCGTGCTCGGCGCCGGGGCCGGCAACCGGGTCGGCGCCGGGGTCAACAAGGTGCTGCTGCCGCTGGCGGGGCGCCCGCTGCTGGCCTGGTCGCTCGCCCACGCCCTGGCCACCACGGGCGTCGATCGCGTGGTCGTCGTGGCCGCGCCCGCCGAGCACGACGAGGTCGCGGCCGCGCTGTCGACGTACCTCCCGGCCGACGGCGGCCCCGAGGTCGCGCTGGTCCCCGGCGGCTCCTCGCGCCACGGCTCGGAGTGGGCTGCCCTGCAGGCGGTCGCGGGCCACGTGGAGGCGGGGCGCACCGACGTCGTGGTCGTCCACGACGGTGCGCGACCGCTGGCCCCGCCGACGCTCTTCGACGCCGTGGTCGCCACCGCCCGCCGGCACGGCGGCGCGCTGCCCGCCACGCGGACCCACGCACTCGTGAGCGCCGACCTCGCCCCGGTGGCGCCCGGGCTCGTCGGCGTCCAGACCCCGCAGGCCTTCCGCGCCCGACCGTTGCTGTCGGCCTACCGGGCCGCCGAGCGCGACGGCTTCGAGGGCACCGACACCGCGGCCACCTTCGAGCGGTATGCCGGGCTGCCGGTCGTCGCCGTGCCGTCGACCGCGGCCAACCTCAAGGTCACCTGGCCCGAGGACCTCGCCCTGGCCGAGGAGCTGCTCAGCGCGCGGTGAGCGCCTCGAGGACGCGCACGTCGTCCTCGTCGCCGACCCGGCGCCCCTCGGGCGGGGCCTGCATCGTGACCACCGGGTAGCGCGAGGCCAGCTCGGCGGCGAGCGTCGCGAAGTCGGTGCTCGGCAACCCCTCGAGGCCCGCCACGACCGAGGCGGGCAGCACGATCGGCGAGGTCACCTGGCGCATCGTCTCGCGGTCCACGGTGCCCTCGACGACACCGTCCCCGTCGACGCTCTTGAGCGTGTCGGTCACGGGGCGTACGGCGACGACGACCGCCTGCGTCGCGGCGCACCGCTCCACGCACGAGGCGATGAAGTCCGCGGGCGTCATCGGGCACAGCGGGTCGTGGAGCACCACGGGCTCCTCGGCCTCGACCAGCGCCGCCCACCCGGTGCCGATGTCGACCTGGGTGACCCCGGCCTCCCCGAGCGCCCAGGCCGCGCAGGCGACCAGCGCCTCCCCGTGCAGCAGCACGAAGGGCAGCGACCCGCGCTCGGTCTCGACCACGACCCCGAGCGATCCGTCCTCGTCGTACAGCACGTCCTGCACGCTAGCCCCCTGCTGCCGGGAGCGGTGAGTCCTCAACCCCTCGCCGTGGTCAGACGGGTGATCAGGCACCGCCCCCAGCGGGAGCGGTGGATGCTCAACCGTCCCAGGCGCAGGAACGGTTGAGGACTCACCGCTCCGGGGGCCCGGAACAGCACGAAGCCCCCGGGACCGTCCCGGGGGCTTCGAGTGCTGCTGTGGTGAGGAGGCTGCCTCAGGAGGCGAGCACCTCTTCGAGGATGGCCTCGGCCTTGTCCTCGTTGGTGTGCTCGGCCAGGGCCAGCTCGGAGACGAGGATCTGGCGCGCCTTGGCCAGCATCCGCTTCTCGCCG
>Ga0208328_1000231_pt1 | contig 29189 bp, 31 predicted proteins | sample DeeseametaMP2633_FD_184170 | JGI IMG/M metagenome (GOLD analysis project Ga0208328, IMG submission 184170) | Marine microbial communities from the Deep Atlantic Ocean - MP2633 (SPAdes) | ecosystem: Environmental > Aquatic > Marine > Unclassified | place: Northeast of Antigua and Barbuda, North...
GGCCATCAGATCGGAGAAGGTTTCGTCCGCCCTCTGGGCGTCTTCAATTCGGACCTTCTGGAGGGTGCGCGCCGCTGGATCCATTGTGGTCTGCCAGAGCTCCTCAGGGTTCATTTCCCCAAGGCCTTTGTAGCGAGAGAGCTGAGCTCCTTTCAGGCCGGATTGCTGAATTGCCTCAAGGAAGCTGAGCGGACCCGGGCAGAGCACGTCGGCCACTTTCGCATCTGCCGCTTCGCAAAGCCCGGCCTTTTCCGCGGCAGCCCGCATTGTTCTGAGGCGCCAGGACCCAAGCAACTCCTTGCTCAAGATGAAGTCGTCGGCAACGCCATCTTCAACGCGCTGGGCATGAACTCCGTTTTCATCAATGGAGACATCCCAGTCTGCTTCGGTGTCATTTTCGGAAAGGAGTTTGACAGCACGCTTCTCGGCTCGAGTGCGAGCAGCTTGAGAGGGATCCTTCCCAAGACCGAAGAGACCGCCAACCCCTGGCACCCCGAGGAGGGTGTCTGCGAGAAGAGGATGGCCGATAACGAGACGTGCTGCGGAGACGTTTTCGCTCTGGCCGATGAGATCGGAGAAGTGCTCCCTGGCGCCGCTGCCATGGAAGACCGTCCCACCAATCTCGATCTTCTTCTGAGAGAGGTTTCGCTCAAGGAGGGTCTGGATGAGTTCCCGCTCGTTCCGAATGAACAGGTCTTCCTCGCCCTTGCGGCGAATACGGTATAGCGGCGGCGCTGCGATATACAGATGCCCTTCTTCAACCAGCGGCCGGAGTTGCCGGAAAAAGAACGTCAGGATCAGCGTGGCGATGTGGGATCCGTCGACGTCCGCGTCTGTCATGACGACGATCTTGTCATAGCGCATTCGCTTGAGATCCAGGGTCTTGCCAATGCCAGCTCCGATGGTCTGGATCATTGCGGCGATCTCTGCATTTTTCAAAACGGCTGATTGTTTTGCGCGCTCAACGTTCAGGATCTTCCCTCTCAGGGGAAGGATTGCCTGCGTTTCGCGATCACGGCCCTGTTTTGCGGAGCCGCCGGCAGAGTCGCCTTCGACGAGGAAGAGTTCGCGACGAGACGTATCCTTGGAGGAGCAGTCCGCGAGCTTCTCGGGAAGGGAGGCCGAAGAGACATTGCGCGTCTTGCGGCTGTCGCGCGAGAGCTCGCGCGCCTTTTTCGCCGCCTCGCGGGCTTCGGACGCGGCTTTCGCGCGTTCGATGATGGCCCTCGCATGGTCCGGATGTTGATCAAGCCACAGAGGGAGTTCACGGCCGACAATGGCCTCTACGGCTGTGCGAGCCTCGGTAGAGATGAGTTTCTCCTTTGTCTGGCTCGAGAACGCAGGGTCAGGATGACGCACGTGCAAAGCAACGGCCATGCCTTCACGGATGTCGTCGGCCGTCACGCGGGTGGTCTTTTTGATAATTCCGACCGACTCGCCATAGTTCAGGACGGCCCTCGTCACCGCTCCGCGGAACCCGGTCACGTGTTGGCCACCATCAGGTTGAGGGATGTTGTTGGTGTAGGCCCGGATGTCTTCCGGGACATCGTCGCCGATCCAGGCGAAGGCCACGTCTACCATCAGACCTTCGTGTTCCCCTTCGAAGCGGGGAATGTTTCCGATGATTGGGCGAGACGCGCAGATGTCCTTCACGAAGGAGGAAACACCGCCCTCGAAGTGATATGTGGCGTCCACATCGCTTCGCTTGTCCTGGAAGCGGATCTTGAGCCCGCTGTTCAGGTAGGCGATCTCGCGAAAGCGCTTGGCAAGGACGTCCCCCTGAAACACGACATCCTTGAGAAACTTCGATGAAGGTTTGAAGCGAACGCGGGTTCCCGTGTCCCGCTTGTTCTTCAGAGACTCTGTCTTCTTGATGTGAGACACCGTCTCGCCAAGCTCAAAGCGAGCCTTGTATAAGCCTCCTTGACGCTTGATCTCGACATCCATCCAATCGGATAGAGCGTTGGTGCAGGCACTTCCCACACCATGAAGGCCGCCGCTGAATTTATAGGAGTCATTGTCGAATTTCCCGCCGGCATGAAGCGAGGTGAATACAACCTCGGCCGCCGAAATTCCTTCTTCGGGATGAATGTCGACCGGGATCCCGCGACCGTTGTCCGATACTTCGGCAGAGCCGTCTACATGGAGGGTGACTTCAATCGTATCGGCGTGTCCTGCGAGTGCCTCGTCGACTGCGTTGTCAAAGATTTCGTAGAGCAGGTGGTGAGTGGCCGATACAGAGGAAATGTCCCCCACGTACATGCCGGGGCGAGTCTGCACCGCACTGAGACCTCTCAGAATTGAGATGTTCTCTGCGCCGTAGGCTCCCGGCTTGGCAGCTGCTGCTGTCATCGTTGTCCCCTTGTTCTCTTGAGCCAGTGGGATTTGGGTCCCCGGGGGAAAAGCGGAAACAACGACAGCGGAAGGCTGCACAACAGCTCTTCAAAGTCCGTTCTTCTTGGTAATTTCTCCAAAAAAGGCGAACTAATCTTTGGGGTTCCGTTCGCCGCGCCTAATTCACTGATCGCCGGAGAATCCGGAAGCAATTGTGAAAAGGGAATTTCCATGCTGAAGAAGCTGAAGAACATCAAGGGTGCTGCCCTTGTCGAATACGGGATCCTGGTCGGTCTTATCGCCGTCCTCGCGATCTCCGCCGTGATGCGTCTGGGTCAAGAGGTTGAAGCAACTTTCCAAGCCGTGAGCAGCTCCCTTGCGAGCAGCATGGCGTCGGCCGGCATCTGATCTCTTCGAGATGGCCGAGACGCAGATGGATCTCGGCACCGTGGAAGCGCCCACCGTGGATACGGTTGGGCGTTTCTGCTTTCTGGAAGACAGATCAACTTGGTTCTTGGAGCGTAGGCAGTCTTGAGCAGGGGTTTCGGCATTGCTTCAAAGAGCGCGTAAGACAGAAAAGGGCGCGATATTTGCCGTAACGGCAGCGTTTCTACCACTGGCGCTGATGTTGGCGATGCTTGTTGTGGACTTGGGTATTGCATACTCGGTGCGCAGCCGGGTCGAATATGTGGCCATTGAAGCTGCAGAAGCTGCAGCGGTCAGATTGCCAGATTCCACTGCTGCTGAAGAACTGGCCGAAAACCTCGCGAGCGATCTCCTGATCCAGACGCGCGGCTACACGGGCAACCAAAATATATCAGCCACTTCGGACGGAAGCACAGTCAAGGTTTCGATTACAGTTGATGCAAACACCTTCTTCTCGAAGATCATGGGAGTTGCATCAATTAAGGTCGCAGAGACGGCAACACGGCCTATTCTCTGATCCTCGATAGTTCGAAGCCATTTTTTCATTCCGCTCCGGTTCGGACCCACTTCCAGTTGGTTCGATCCCGAAAATCTTCGGGAATAGGGAGATATTATGAGCAGTATTCGCTTTTCGACGAAGTTGTGGGCCGGAGTTGCTGTAGCTGGCATTCTGTCGGGCTGCGCTGGAAATCCCCTCGCCGAAGGGCCTGATCGACTTTCTGATCGTGATATTCATGAAAGATCCGCTGAAGCCAGCATGCGATCTGAGGAGGCGCTAAACCTTTTTCAGGAGAAACCGGTAACCATCCTGGAGACGGATAGCCGGCACTCATTTGAGCTGCTGATAGATTCCGGGGAGCAAGTTCCCCGTGTGCCAGTCGGCCAGATCAACGCATCGCCCATGCTATTTCCAGAGCTTCTCAACCAAATCACCGAGCAGGTTGGTATGAGTTGGGTCATCACAGGCCGCAACAAGGAAAATCTGATGAGCAAAGACATTTACTTTGTTCAGAGGAGCGAAACCATGTTGGAGTCTGTTCTGGAGGAACTCTCCAAGTCGACGAACTCGTTCTATCGCGTTGAAGCTGATCGGATCATTTTCAGCCAGGATGAACTGTTTGTCACGAACGTTCCCAGGATGGCGGGAAGCTTGGACATCCTGACAGAGGGCATTGAAAATGTCGGAGCCACCGAGATTTTTTCAGACCAGTTGACCGGGACGATCAGTTTCCGCGCCGACCGCGAAACCCTGGCAGCGGTTCAAGCTCTTATGAAGTCGTTTGAGCAGGGTCGGGATATGATCGTCTACGACTTCTGGATCATAGAGAGGTCGCTTTCGGATGGCTCGGCCCTTGGCGTTGATGTCGCAGCAAAGTTTGCAACATCTCATGGCGATTGGGAAACGGCCAGCGAAGGAGGATCTTCCCTTGCGGCCGCGCTGTCTAACCCTGGGGTTGAGAGCGCTATGTTCTCAGGAAATCTCGGGAATATTTCGGTCGAAGCTGCAGCAAGCATGGTGCGGGCGCTGGGGGAATCTGAAACCTTGGCTCGACCGACCATTTCGATGCTGTCTGGGGCGACGTCTACTTTTGAAAGCGGAGAGCGGTCCGAATACATCCGCTCAGTACGGGAGACAACAACGGACGGCGTTTCGACGACGGGCACCGATGTCGAGCAACTCCAGACGGGGGTCTCCGTGCAGGTTTCCGGCGCTCACAACGGCGGAGTGGTATCGACAGACTTCGAGCTAGAGGTGTCTGAACTTATCGCCTTCGATGAGTTTGACACCGGGGATGTGCAGCTTCGGCTCCCGCGGACATCAGAGCGCACTCTTTCGGCCCACCTCGAGGCACGGCCAGGTGATGTGCTTGCCCTTGGCGGAATTATCCGAGATCGACAAGACCGGACGGAGAAGGGGTTGACGCCCGCGGCCATTCCGATTGCTCGCTCTGCGGACGCGGACAAGACGGAGACAATCATCCTTGTGCGTCCTCGACTTGTTCAAATCCGTCCGACCGAGGGAAGTCGACCTGGGCAGCTTCTGAAGGTTGAATCTGGCGTATCCAGAGCCCCGAACGCGCTTGGAGAGGTGATCTCCGACGAGGCGCGGACGAAGCTCATCCTTGAAGAACTGAAGCTCAAGTGATCGCGGCTCAGAAGCAAGAGTGGAGTTCCAGGACCTGCCTGACGCGCAGGCAGGTCATGTCAATCCATGCATTCCACGGCGCAAGCTTCTGGCTTGCGCTCTTCTTGAGCTTGTCTGGTGCAATCTGCCTGCTGGCGGCTGGGGCTGCTTTCGAGTTGGTTACTGTATCTCTGGTTGTTCTCCTTGCCTTTACCGCATCGGTTTCGGGAACTCTGACGGATCTCATGTCGATGAGAATACCTGATCGTCTGACCTTGATGGTTTTAGCGGCGGCGCTGGGGTGGTGGGGGCTGGAGTTCTTCGGCATGACGCCAAAGGAAGGCTCTGGAGCCTTGCGCTCCATCGTAGGTCTGGCGTTGCCAGATCAGGGGTCGGGAGGAGGCCTTCCATCACTTGATGGTTGGTTCCCCTTTGCCTGGATCGTATTGGACCTGCTTCTCGGCGCCGCCATCCTCTTCAGTCTTTGCGCGAGCTATTTTTTCGGTATCGGGCTTGGCGGAGGGGATGTAAAACTCATGACCGCCCTGACGCTTTTTCTGGGGTGGCCGCTGGGGTTTGACTTCGTCGCAATGACGTATTTGTTCGGCGGCCTGATGTCCATTGGGATCCTGGCAATCAAGTATACATCCAAGGTTATCGTGGCCTCAGGATCCCAAGATCCCAAACTCCAGCGCCTGTCAAAGATCAAGTCATTTGCCTACGCGCCGGCCATAACGATCTCAGCCGTCATCTGCATAGGGCAAAAAACGCAAGGCCTTCTACAATGAATCGCATCATTTCCATCTTTACCCTCATCCTGTTTGTCGTAGGCTTTGGCTACAGTTATTATACAGGCCTCCTCGGTCAGTTCCTGAACCCCCAGATCCGGATCATTGTAGCAGAGAGGAACATGGTTCCTGGGCAAACAATGATTCCGGCATCCTTTGCGGTAAAGGAAGTCTCCTTGAGCGCAACCCAACCGGGGATGATTGTCTACCCGACGGGCATGAGCAAGGAAGAGATTGCGAAAGATCTTCTGAACAAACTTGCCGTAAAGAGGGTGAAGAAGGGGGATCCATTCAAGGTGGGGGACTTCGAGGATCCGAAGAGAACCTACATAATGCGGGCGAGCCAGAACATCGGCAAAGGAGAGAAGCTCGAGATGGCCAACGTCATGGCCGTCGAGGAGTCGATGCGCGTCCCGGAGGGCACGATCACCTTCAGTAAAAAGAACGCTCCGGCCGATCTCTTTCTGATGGAGAAGGCACTGACCGCTTCGCAGGACATCAGCGAGGGAGACGTCATTGCGATCGAAGACGTCTCCACCGACGGTGGTTCCGTCTACGTGCTTGAGACGCGTGGCAGCTTCGAGCCAGGAGATCTTTTGTCTCTTGAAGATGTCCGTGTGTCAGCTCGGGTCCCGTCAGACCTACCCCGGGCGTCGATTGCATTCCCATCCCTCGCAGCTGGGGAGATTTTCATCTCCACATCTGGAGGTGTTTCGCTTTCGAGATCGGTCGCACCTGGGCAGATCTTGATGACGGACATGATTGCTGGTGTGGGACACGAGGTGTTCTCGGCAGGAGAGCTGCCAAGGACTGTCGCCGAATACCTCGAGTACAAAGCCCAGTTCCCTGGCCGAACCATCCTGGTCGATGAAAAGATCCTTGTCGGAGGCAAGCCTCTGGAGGGCGATCGGCTTGATCTCTGGATCGAGATGGAATCCACTGAGGGGCCATACGGTGTGATCAAAATCAAGAAGGTTGCACAGGATTCTCTGGCATTTCGAGTGGTTGATCGGATCGAAACCGAAGGCGGTCTTGTCGAAGAGTTCAAGTACTGGAGCGATATCGGACCAAAACCATACAAGGCGATTGAGGATGCCCGGCAAGACGGCCGCATCGCGTTTATGATCAACGGTGAAACTGGTCTAACTGACTTCATTGGGAATGGGGCGGTATGCAAAGGAGATCTTTGCTCCGTGAGCAGATCTGTTTCCGACGATCTGAGAGTGGTTCGCCTGGCATTCGACCCGACAGGCGAGCTCATCAACGAAGCAGACCAACCAACCAACGATCCACTGGTCGTTCTGGACGGCGTTGATGCGGAGATTGAGAAGCGTCTTATTGGCCGCGGATATTCGAAGTTCCTCGATATCGCCATGTGGGATGATAGCTCCCTGAAGGTAATCGCCTTCAACCTTCAAATCTCGGAGAATCTGGCTGTCTATATCAGACAGCAGGCTCGAAACATCATGGACAATCCAGAACGATCACGTCGAGACCTCGGACTGTCAAATGGAGATGTTGATTAAGCTTCAGGATTTCGCCTGGAAATTCAGATTTCGTCCAGGCGGAACCATCTCCAGTCAAGACATTTTCGGGGAGCCGTTTCATGGCGCGTATGAGCATTTCCATTCTGACGACACAATCCGAGGAAGGATTGCTGTTTGAGCGCGTCAAGAGTGCAGCGACGCAGGCGCGCCTCGCATTCAACAGCGTGTGCGATGAGTATGAGAACCTGCTGAAGGCTGTCGAAGGATGGGCGGTTCTCCCTGAGATCGTCATCTTCGACATCCCGAAAGGGAAAGATGTCTTCTCGTCGCTTGAGGATCTGGGCGAGGCCTTTCCAGAGGGTGAGGTCGATCTGATTTTGACCGGGGTACCGAATGACATCATGACGTACCGAAAACTCAAAAGGTCTGGCATCAGCGAGATCTTTCCTGAAAACCCCTCGGCGGAGGATCTCAGGATTGCGATCGAAGAAATTTCCACCAGGGAAATCAGAGCGACTGAAATCGACCCCCGCCGAGCAGTCTATGTATGGGCTGCCTGCGGAGGAGCTGGGGCCACAACCATAGCAACGGGATTTGCTCGTCATTTGTCGAAGAGCGGCCAAAGGACGTTGTTGATCGACATGGATATCTATTCCGCGCCGGTGTCATATTCCCTCTCCGCGAAAGAAGGGGCACGCGAGACCTATGGTTTGGTCGAGGCGCTCATGACGCCCCAGAGGGTTGACTCCATCTTTCTCGAGCGAAGCATTCAGAAGGTGGACAAGAACCTCTACTATCTTTCGAGCCGGAAGAAGCCAGGAGATGATGGGTTCGACCCCGCCGCAGTATCCGTCTTGATATCCAGAGCGCAACGAAACTTTGATGTGGTGGTCGTGGACACCCCTTGGCGGCCACAGCCCGAGGTCGACTGGGGTAAGGTCAATGGAACAAGCTTCATCGTGGCCACCCCAGGCGCAACAGGATATTTGGGATTTTCGAGCATCGCTGGAGAAATCAGTTCGACGCCTTCGAAAGCTCCTGCCTATGGGGTCATTAACAAGGCCGGAGAGTTCAAGTCCAACGACTTTACTCCAAAGATGTTCTCCGAGGCGTTCGACGGGGATATCTACTCGATCCCGTATGATCCAACGGCTGCCGGGAAGTTGTTCTTTGGGCAAAAGGCGTTGAGCGACGTGAGAGGGCGCGTTCACAAACCCTATGGGCGGATCCTCAGGCTTCTTCCGACAAGAGCTTCAGGCGGGATCTCTCCAGGCCGGGAGGATCTTGGATCCCTTAGCCGCATCTTTGGTGAAACCACGGTCGGAAAAGGCATCTTCAGATGAAGTTCTCTGGTCGAAGAAAACCGGCTCCATCTGCTCCTGAAGGTAGCTTTGAGACGCTCGACGACGCTCAAGAAGAGGCGTCTCGTATCGTTCTGCAAGGGGTAGGAACCGCATCAGATACCGCGCGACCTGGAGCCAAGCCAGATCGCGACACTGTTGAACTGGGAACCATCAGAACCATCAGTGAATACGTCGTCTCAAGGATCGACGCCGCTGTCGTCTCGACGATCAGCAAAGTCGATCTTCTTCCTCAGGTAGAGAGCCTCGTTGCTGACGCCGCGGACAGGAATAATTTTCAACTTAACGCGGCAGAGCAAGCCTCGATTGCTCTCAATATCGTCGACGACATGACGGGACAGGGGCCGTTGGAGTCCTTGCTCGCGGATGAAACGATCAGCGAAATCATGGTCAATGGACCCAGGAATGTCTGGGTTGAAAAGAACGGCCGGACGATGGTCTCGGAGGCCAAGTTTCGGGACGAGGAGCACTTGATGACGATCGCCAAACGGATGGCGCGGTTCGTTGGCCGGCGTCTGGACGAATCCAGCCCTTATGTCGATGCTCGCCTGGCCGATGGAAGCCGGGTCAACATCGTCTCTTCTCCAATCGCACTCGATGGCACCTCGATTTCGATCCGGAAGTTCCCGAAAGGGAAGTTGGCGCTGAAGGATCTTCAGAGGTTCGGAACACTCTCCCCCCAGATGGCGACATTCCTTGAATGTATCGCTGCATCTCGCTGCAATGTCATCGTCTCTGGAGGGACGTCTTCCGGGAAGACAACTCTCCTCAACACGCTGGGAGATTTCATCAGGCCGTCGGAGCGGGTCGTGACGATCGAGGACTCTGCCGAACTAAGGCTTGATATTGGGAACCTTGTCCGCCTTGAGACGCGGCCGGCGACCGCGGAAGCTGGTTCCAAGCCCGTTACACAGAGGGATCTTGTTGCGAACTCCCTTCGTATGAGACCGGACAGGATCATCCTCGGCGAAGTGAGGAGGGCAGAAGCCTTCGACCTGTTGCAGGCTATGGGAACAGGCCACGATGGGTCCATGGGAACGCTCCACTCGAACGATCCACGAGATACATGTCGACGCCTCGAAAGCATGATCCTGATGGGAGGTTTTGACCTTCCGACCCGTGTGATCAGGGGGCAGATCGTGTCCTCGGTCGATTTCATCATTCACGCAGCGCGAGGCGCGGATGGGAAGCGCCGCGTCACAAACATTACTGAAGTCACGGGGCTCGAGGGGGAAACAATCGCTCTGCAAGACGTCTTTTTCTACGAGTTTCCTGATGACGGATCGTCATCAGGCGGCGATTTCGTAGCTAACCCAGTATCTCTGAGAACGCAGGGAAAGTTGAAAGAATACGGCCATCTCGAAAGAGCTATGGAAGCTATTCTTTCCAGCGCTCGATCGAGGGACATGTAACGTCTATTCCCCTTCGGGGTGAAATCATTGACCGTTGTTTCGGTCGCATTCGTTCCGATTAGAGTGTTCGTTACCAATCTATAAGATAATCGGATCGTGATTGGACGCGCATGGACCAGCTTCTATCTCTCATTCACAGCCTGCCTCCTCAGATGAAGGTCGGAGCCGCGTTCTTCTCGATCCTGTCACTCGCGGTGTTCGCGATAACAAAGCAGCTTATCGAGAGTACGAAAAGAGAGAGACTCGCCGACATCTTGCTCCAAAAGCAAAAGGGATCGGTGGAGCGAACGGCCAATGCGGTTCTGAGCACCGAAAAACAGGTCAAGAGAAACTCGACCAGAGGGAAAAAGCTCCCGTTTGAAGCGGTCAACTTCAAGGCTATCTCGCGGGACCTGAGAAAGGCGGGACTTCCTCCTGTACCGCCCTTGGTGCTGGTAGCGGCGACGATCATCTCCTTCATGATTGCCCGCTTCATTTTGAACGTCCCAATTTTTTCCTTGAGGGCGCAAGCCTTGGCGGTATTTCCGGCAGTCTACCTCTTGGTGAGGTATCCTCTTCTCAACATGATGATCGACAGCAGGAACATGAAGGCTCTCGGCCACCTGATTACGTTCATTGAGTCAGTTCAGCGGGCGGTTTCAGTCGGTACATCGCCTGACGAAGCTGTTGCAGAAGCAATCTCCGAAACGGAAGCTCCTCTTCGCGAGACCCTTCTAACGATCAAGGAGCTGATCGATCTGGGGTATGACTTCATTGAAGCAATCAATCTGGCAACGGAACAAGTCGATCTCGCTGAGTTTGACATCTTCGCGGCCTCTCTGACCGCTCAGTCGGCGACGGGCGGAACGATTGGCGACGTTCTGAGGGAGGTGGCCGAGATTGCCCGAACGCGCCTCGACCTTAAAAGGAAAATCGCGACAATGACGGCTGAAGGTAGGTTCAACGCCCTGCTGCTCGGTTCACTGCCGATTGGGCTCTCGCTCTACCTGAGAAGCTCTCAGCCAGATTATTTCAATGCACTCTGGACCGACCCAGTTCTTGGGTCTGCCATTTTCTTTGGCACGCTAGGGATGGCTACGACCGGCGCTGTGCTCGCGATGCGGATTTCCAAGATCAGGATTTAAGGCCACGACAATGGACGGATTCCCTCAACCGCTTAAAGAGTTCATCGAGTCTTTCGGCCTGACGGTCGGCAGTCTGGTTGACTACGCCAAGTTCGCGCCGTTCTTGATTATGGGCGTTGCCTTCATTGGCTTCCTGATTTCCAATATTCAGCAGGCCAAGATCGAAGAACACGAAAAGATCGCCAAAAAGCTTAAAGAGGCCAGTCGTTCGAAAGGTCGGGGCATGTCCGCATCGGAGCTGGCCGCAAGGATTGCGCCCAAGGCAGAAGACGTCGGCATCAAGAAGGTATTTGTCTCCCTTGCTGAAGTCGCCTTGAAAATGGCGAAGTTCGATCGCAAGGAGACAGAGCGAAAGCTCGTCCAATCAGGAGATCGAGACCCTCGCGCCATTTCAAGATACATTTTGCAGCGTGGTACGGGGATGCTTGTGGCGCCAATCCTTGGGTGGTTCCTTCTTCCCTACCTTGGCTTTCAAGGGATGATGCAAATTGGCGGATCGATCGTCTGCGTTCTGGCAGGTGGTATTGCAGTTGATATTCGACTGGACAAAGCTCTCAAGCGGCGCAGAGAAAACATCGCCACGGAATTTCCTGTTCTCTTGGACCTTTTGACAATTTATCTTGAGGCGGGGCAGGCGTTTGACGTAGCACTTCAGCGTGCCTCAATCGCTCTCCGGACGAGCTTCCCCACCGCGGCAGAGGAAATTGCTTTTCTTCGACAGGACCTGGAGATGTCTGTCGACCGGGAGCGAACCTTTCGCGACTTCTCGAAACGCCTTAGCAGTTCCACTGCCAGTACATTTGTGGCCATCGTCATACAGGCCGAGCGCCGCGGGAACGCCATTGCTCCTTCACTCAGAACCCTGGCGCGGGAGTCCAGAAAGGAAGTGATTTCAACCGTTGAGAAGAAGGCTCAGAAGTTGCCAACCCTCATGCAGGGGCCGATGTTCATCTTCATCCTTCCATCGATCTTCCTTTCGGTTATCGGACCCGCGATCATCCAGGTCCTTGAGCAGCTCGGGGGTCGATAGGGTGTTCCGAAGGATCTCCCGGAGCAAGTCTGGCTCGGTTTTACTTGAGTTTTCCCTTGCATCGCTTTTGTACATGACTGTGGTCATGACGACGATCGAATGGTCGCTCGAGCTCTATGTCAGACATGCTTCCGAACGATCCCTAGCCGCCGCATTGAGGGTGTATTCGGTGACTGGAGACGAGGTGGCTGCGGAAGATGCAGCCCGCAGCGCCACGGTTTACATCTTGAACCGCTGCCTGGAGCCCCTCGAGTTCCGTCTATATGACGCGATCCTGGGAGAGGACCTGGGAGACCCTGATGGAGGATATGTGCCTACCGGCACGGCGGCCGATGACGCCGCGGTTTTTGCGCGGATCTCGCTTAGATGTCATTGGCCACGGTTCACCCCGGCAATGATTGCGACTATGGGCAAGACCATGAGTCACTCCGTTGTAGGTGTGACGAAGATGAGGCAGTGATATGTTACGCATTCTGAAGCAGAGGAAGGGTATCGTCACGCTCGAGGTTATCGGAGCCTCGTTCATTTTCTTGACTTTTCTTGTTTTCGCGACAGCAGTTTCCATTCAGATCCTCGACACCACCAGACAGGGGCGCGGCATTGGAATGGCTACGGAAATGGTCGATCAGATCCTCTCCGAGAACGCGTCACCGTCGGCTGGCCAGATAGGCCAGGTTGCGGATACGCTCCTCTCTCTGGGCTACATTCGAGAGCCTGATGACTATCGGGTCTTCATCAGAGGCTTCGAGAACGATCCCGTAGATGGACACAAGCAGTTCTATCAAGCAGATCTAGGACCGAACACAACGGTTGCGTCGAAGGTCCTGGCACATGATACCATGTCAGGATCGCCTGGCATCGAAATTGGTGAGAATATATATCAGATTGATATCGGCGAGGCGCTCTATTCCGTCGAAATTTACAGCGCGAACAGGGGGAAGGCGACCGGTGGAAACCTCCCCAACTATGAAATCGGGGTGGTCATCTCCACACCTTGACGGGGTCGTCAAGAGTCTGCGTCTGTGTCCATGCCAGTGGTCTCCATACCCGGAGCAAGGCCCTCTGCAAGATATTCCTGAAGAACTTGAATCTCGAATGGCGAAATCGTCTTGCTTTCTGTCAGGGAGTAGACGGCCAAAAGCGCCAGCAGCGTAAGCACGCGGGCGGCCGTCTTCGGAGTGCCGGTCATTCGAGCCGGCTGGCGCAGGATCCAGCGGCGAAGATCTCGCCATGTTTCCTCGTCAATCTGACCTCCGTTGCCACAGGGCAGCCGGTGGGCTTTGATTTGCTCGACATCGATGTGGGCAGCAGTTCGACCATGAACATCCCGTCGAGGACTGCGAGTGACAAGGCCGGAGGGGCGGTTCTTGTGCAGGCAAAGAGCGCTGATCCGTGCCCGGGATCCAAACTTCGTCACAAGTGCCGCGCTGAGAGTTGCTGATTTGAGTTTGGTGTCTTCATCCGGCGAGAAGCGGTGAGCTACCTTTTTGAACCCCGTGAGCATCGTTGATTTTCGGATTTCCGTAGAACGGATCTTGCCAGGTGTGTTGTCACTGAAGTCCTGGAGGCTCCCGGTTCCTCTCCAGTTGTAGACAGAGACAATGGCAGCGCCGGTTTCACCCCGCACGATATAGTCGGCCTTGTGTGATGACGGCTCGTGCTTGCGCACACCGAAGGGATTTCGCGTTCTGAGGTTTGGGTGAACGGTCTCCATTCCAAGCAGGTACGCTGAAGGGATCGGCAAAAGGTCCTTTTCATGCACGCCGAAAGCTTTCGCAATCCATGGAGCTTGCCGGTCCTGATAGCCCAGCAACCGTGCGAATATCTCTCCAAGTGTGAAGACCGCAAGGCCCGCGAGTGCGATCCACAGGGCATACTCAATGAAGATTGGCGTTACACCCTGGATGGTTCTTGCAATAAGGATAATATGTTGAAGATTGCTGTCCATGAACCTGCCTTTGGCGTCTTTGGCAGGAAATGTGTCCATCGCCGGAAAACCCAGCCTGTCAAGGCTGCGTTTAGCCATCGGCGCCAACCACGGAATTTACAAAACGTCCGTCTTGTGAATTTCCTCAGCAAATTGCATAGCCGTGAAGGATATCAAGAAGGATTATGCGATATGGATCACGCCGAAGGGTTTCGAAAGTTCCAACTCAGCCGTCAAGTCATGCTGGCGTCAGAGTTCGGTCGCCTCATCGGAGACGCAGCGTGGGAAGACGAGAAGGAAACACAGTTCCTGGTCTACGAGGATTCTTGGTGGATAGAGATCTGCGCTGATGGCCGCCACATGCTTACCCTGGAAAATCATCAGTGGATCACCGGCGATGATCTTTCGCTGTCTGATCTCGAGAGGAAGCTCTACGAGTTCGCAGTGGACAGCTAATCTGTGCGCTGTCAGCGCCAGAACGTCTCGAGGTAGGCCCAGAGCATCACAGCGGCTGCGGCGCTGTAGATGGCGCCAGTCGCGTAGGCGACGGGCCAGTAGAGTGGGTGGCGAGTGGTCTTGGTGGGCTCCGAAATCATATGCTCGACCTTGTTGGCTTACCCATCCTACTTAGGCGCAGGATGCTTCTGGAAAAAATGTCAGAAATACACCGAGGAGAAACGGAAACAATTGTGATCGGGCGAAGTCTGTCACAGCGGCTCCGTTGCAGACCGAGCCATCAGGCTCAAAATCCCTCTCAGACGATGGTCTGGACTCACTTAACCTCTTGAAGGCGGCAGTATTGCCGCCTTTTTCTTTTTTAGGATGGTTTTTCGGGCCGAATGGGAGTGCAGGCTTGAATGCGGCCGTCAGGCCGCAAGACTCACTTGCTTTCCGGCCTCAATGAGGCCCTTGGCGTCTTCGACGAGGAGGCGCCTTTCGTCCCCTTCTGCGATTACCGTCATGGTGAGAAGAAGTCGTGCTTTCTTCCGCATCATGGGTTTGATCTCAGCCCAGGTCTCCTTGAAGGCTAGTGCCTCGTAGGTGCGGTCAGGATCGCTGAGTGTGATCACTGCCATTGTGTCACCCTTCTTCGTTTGGCGCACATCCACATCGCAGACGACCGCCGGCATGTGGGCCGTCCGCGGAGGGTCGCGCCTGGGATCGAGAATGGTCTTCGAGAAGTACTGATTGTTGTCGAAGATAGACTGCCGCAGAAGTCGCAGCGGGTGATCAGAAAGGTAGTGCCCAAGAACATCAAACTCACGGTCGAGTTTGTCATCGAGGTCGTACTCCTGATGGACCTCAGATGTGTCGAGCTCAGGGATGAGGTCGAACATGGACATCTGCCCTTCGGCGACGAGGGTTTTCTTCGAGCCGTCCACTTCCGCGGCAGCGTCCGCTCGATTGTTCGAAATTGAGTCGAAGGCGCCCGCGTGGACGAGAGCAAGGGCGGCCTTTCGGTTCACCTTGGCGCCCATTCGAGACATGAAGTCCTTGACGCTCTCAAAGCGCCCGCGTGCGGCCCGCTCAGCGACAATGTCGCGGGCAGCCTGGCGCCCTACACCACGCATGGCGGTCAGAGCGTAGGAGACAGCGAAGTCACGTCTCTGGCGCGCGCGACGAAGGTGGATGGGCCGGAAGATGTCAGTGGACATGTTCACGTCGGGCGCCCAAAGCATGATGTTCCGAGCCTTCAGTTCCGATGCGAAGGGTGCGATTTCCTTGACGTCGTCAAGCTCGAGATTCATCGCTGCCGCGAAGTAGCATTCAGGATGATGTGTCCGAAGATATGCCGTCTGAAAACTGACTGACGCATAGGCTGCAGCATGGGACTTGTTGAAGCCGTATCCAGCGAACAGGGCAATCTGGTCGAAGATTTCGGATGCGGTGTTTGTATCGATCGCGGAGCCCGCGATCGGCTTGATCGACTTGATCTTTACCATGGTGGTTTTCCGGATTTGGTGCTGCGCGGGGCAGGGGAAGCGGTCTTTGGATCGACCGACCGCTTGCTGCTCCCCGCCAGAGGAGAAGCAGGGCCGAACTACGGCCCCGCAGGTGTTTTATGCAGCGAGTTTGACGTCGATGCCTTCTTCCAATGCCTGAGCAAGGGTCACCATCCGACCTGATCCGTCGGCCGCGGGGAGCTTGGCAAGTGCATGGATGCGCTTTGTGGAGCCATCATCCAGGATAACTTCGACCCAGCCTTCACCCGCGCCAGAGATGAAGCGTTCTCGTTGTGCATCCATCTCTGACTGGATTTTCTTACCCATCGCCCGGCGGAGCAGGTCCGCGTCGCCGAGCGAGTAGCCTGCCAGGGACCGGGCAATCTCCATAACCTGCTCCTGGTAGATCATCACTCCGTTGGTCTCGGAGAGGATGCCTTCCATCTCAGGATGAAGATAATCCACCAACTCCTCGCCGGATTTGACTGCCGCATAGGTGGGAATTTGTTCCATCGGCCCCGGCCGGTAGAGAGAGATCAGGGCGATCAGCTCGTTGATACCCTCGACCTTGAGGTCTTTCATCGCCCGACACATTCCCGCGCTTTCGAGCTGGAACACCCCGAAGCCATCGCCGCCTGCGAGTGCGGCATATGTCTTCTCGTCGCGATACGACAGGTCCTCAAAGTCGATCTCTTCGCCATGAGCTTCGCGAACGAACCCCCTGGCGCCATGGATGGCGTCGAGGTTCTTCAGGCCCAGGAAATCGAACTTGACCAACCCAGCAGCTTCGACCGCCTTCATTTCGAAGGATGTTGCCAGATTCCCATGCTGATCGAGGTGAACCGGCACGATCTCAGAGATGACCTGATCCGAGATGATGACGCCCGCGGCGTGTGTCGAAACATGGCTGTAGAGGCCTTCGATCCGAAGTGCAGTATCGAAGATCTGACGGATGGAGTCGTCCGCCGTTTCGAGCTCCATCGCGAGCCCCTCTTCGGCCATGGCATCAGCCAAAGAGACCGGGTTAGAGGGGTTCTGAGGGATCATCTTGGCATAGCGGTCGACGACCGGGTATGGAACTTGCATCACGCGCCCGACTGCTCGAACGACGGCCCGGGCCTGAAGCGTTCCTACGGCTGCGATGTGCGCAACCCTGTCTGCTCCATACTTCTTGCGGACATACTCGATCACCTCTTCCCGCCGTTCCTGGCAGAAGTCGATGTCGAAATCGGGGAGGGAGACCCGTTCGGGATTCAGAAACCGCTCGAAGAGAAGGCCAAAGTCCATCGGGTCGATGTCGGTAATGTCGAGTGCATAGGCAACGAGAGATCCCGCGCCAGAGCCGCGCCCGGGGCCGACGGGGATATCATTTTCCTTCGCCCACCCGATGAAATCGGAAACGATGAGGAAGTACCCCGAAAAACCCATCTTGACGATGATGTCGAGTTCGTAGTCCAGCCGCTCATCATAAGTTTGGCGATCGCAGCCCGGGCGGCGAGCCAGACGACGAAGGAGGCCTTGCTTGGAGTTCTCTCGCAGGAGTTCCTCTTCAGTTTGACCCTCCGATACGGGGAAGGCCGGCGTATGCGGATGAACCGGCTCGATCATGAAGTTGGCCTTTCGGGCAATCTCCAAGGTGTTCGAGATCGCATTCGGAAGATCTGAAAACCGTTCGATCATCTCGGCCGGCGTCGCGATGTGAAGGCCTTGTTCCGACCGAGGGCGATCTGCTTCGGCCTTGTAGGACTTGGAAGCGATGCAGAGAAACGTATCGTGGGCATCCTGCATGTCGGGCGTCGTGTATGCCGCACGAGACGTTGCGACGAGGGGAAGGCCACGACTTTCCGCTTCATTCCGAAGGGCGGCCTCCTGGGGCGCCGGCTCGGAAGAGTTCCGCTCGATCTCAACGTAGACATCAAAACCTGCGGAATAGAGGCGATCGAAGAAGGCAGGAAGAGTGCCATTGATCGCGGCAGCGCTTGCCAGGCCCCTCACGCCGCCCGTGAGGACAATGAGCTCACGGGCTTCTGCGCCCACCAGCTCGATGGCGTGCGAAAGCGAAATGGGGTCGCTGCCCTTGCTGCGCGTGTTGATTGCATTGGCAATCTTCAGCATCGCACCGTATCCGGCCTGCGACTTCGCATAGAATACGAGATCGCCACTGGCTCCCTGATCATTAAGTGCAAACGTCGCTGCAGTCAGCGGTTGAACCCCGTGGGACCGAAGCTCCTTGGCGTTGGCCATTACCCCCGAAAGCGTATCAAGATCGGCGATCCCAGCTGCAGGAAGGGAGTGTTCCTTGCAAAAACGGCCAAGATCGGCCGTCTTGACAGAACCAAATCCAATCGAGAACGGCGAGACAACGCGCAGGGGTACATACATCGGAATGGTCCTTTTACCGGTTTCATGACACAACCGGAAAAAGGGAATTACCGACCGCTATTTCCCACTTTTTTTGAAGACAAGGCTTCACTTGTTGACTGTCTTTCACCTCTAACCAAATGCCCTCTCTCGGCGGAGCTGAACGACAATCCAGCAAGCTCGCAAGCAAGGCCTGGATCTTTTCTTCCCCAGGCTACTGAAAGGTTTTCGGCAAGAATTGCGGTTGCCTCGAGGAGGTCCACCTCCTTATGGATCGGCTCCTGGTCAGATCGACGGCTTGTCTGCAGGCGAACGAGGCCTATTCCTATGGACTTGCGCAGAGTCTCTTCAGGACGGGTGGCAGGAAGTTGGTTCAGGGATTCTTTGATCACCGCAGAGGATTTCTTCAGGAAGCTTCCTCTGTCGAACGAATTATACCTTTTATAGCTTCCATTGAGGAATGCCATGAAGCGAGGGTCAGCCTCTCTGATCAAGCCAGTGCGGAGCATTCCAACGAGGACTGACTGCGGGGCGATCCCGGATTGCTGGGTGACTTCCGAAACTCGGTCATTTTTGCCCGCGTGTCGTTGGGACAGAATGGCTGCATCGCAAAACAGTGCTGCCTTCGAAACGTACTGACTTGGGCTCACAAGAGCCTCTGGGTCGCGCCTTTCGTATACGTGCACCGCCGCGCTTTCCATAGCCTTGGCCAGTCCGGACGCCTGCAGCGAGAAGTGCTCCGATCTCAACGCGCTCTCGGCTACGAGCAGCGATGCCTTGACCTCTTTTGGGTGATCCAGGGATCTAAATTCTCGCCAATCCTTCAAAAGATCTCTGGGCGTGACCGGGACCTTCTGGAGGCTTGCATGCTCTGAAAACATGAACCTCGGGTCTTGCACGTCAATCTTGTCCCCATCGGCGAGGCGCCTCGCCTCGTAGGCGAAAGTTCTCCCTGTATTCAGACACACGTCGGTTATGGGCTTAAAATCACTTTTCGACATATAACACACAGTAGACTACCACCATAGAGATATGACAGATCGTTGATTTAATTGCGTTTTTTCCGTTCCCTGGTGAAATTAACCAGAACTTGCAGAAGGTTTTTTAATTCGCGTTATGCGGTAGATCCTCTCGTAGAACGCCTGGAATACGACAATTCCGAGCAGCGCGTTCACGCTCGTCATCTCCACATTCAATGCAATGAGCGATGCAAGGAGTGGCAGTGGCCAAAGGGCTACTGCGGTTAGGGAGTTGGAGCCCATCGCCCACTTCAGACGCCTGGAGAGGGGGCGAGAGATCGATCGTGCGACAAGATGATGAAGGTGAGCGCGATCCGCCTTGCTCGGATCCCGTCCTCTCTTTCCGAGGCGTCGCTTCATGGAGACCAGCACTTCCCAGACCGGATAGATGATGATCAGAAGTGGAACCCAGGGGCTCAGCCCTGGGTGGCGAACTGCCAGAACGAGAACAAGTGCCGCGAGAGCAAAGCCGCAAAGATATGCTCCGGCATCCCCGAGAAAGATCTTCCCGAAGGGAAAGTTGAGAAACAGGAAGCCGGCCACAGCTGCGGCGAGCAGGACTGCAACCATGAAGACCTGGGAATCTCCTATCCGGGCGGAGAGTATCGCCAACCCCAGGGACATGATGACGACTGACCCGGGCGCCAGGCCGTTATACCCATCGATCAGGTTAACCGCGTTCGTGACGCCAGCCACACAGACGATGGAAACGACGACGGCGAGCGGCGTAAATTGGAGAAGCTGGTCGGTCTGATCGAAGCCGGAATGGCGAAGGACATAACCCCCTCCGATGACAAGAAGGCCTGCCGAGATGAAGTGGGAACATAGCCGGACTGCGGGCCGGACATTTTTCGCAAGGTCCTCCCACAACCCAACCAGAACTGCTGGGAGGGACGCCAGGCCGAGGCAGAGAGCTATGGATCTGGCCTCGATCTCTCTGGGCAGCAGTAGGGTTGCAGAAATCAAGGCCAGCGCGATTGCGACCCCTCCTACTCGAGGCGTTGGAGCACTGTGGACCTTTTGAACGCCATCGCTCCGATCGAAGGTGAGCCGGCCGTGAAATTTCGAGGTCGAGATGATGACGAGGCTTGCCGCGGCGGAGGTAAGAAGGGCGGTGGCTGCGAGGTGGGCAAGGGTGGTCACTGCGCGTACTCCAATTTCCATAGGAGATTGGTCAGATGCAAGGTTTTCCCGAAGGATCAAAAGAATTCAAACTTCTTGCACCTGCAGGCTTTGACCTTCCGTGTTCTGGCCAATATCGCACGCGAACCGCCGTTGGGACCCATCTTCTGACGGCGACCGAAGTGCGAGAAGAAGGGCCTTTCATTGCAACACCACTGCTACATCGACGGAGCGAACTTCATTCACAGGGCGTGGCATGTTGCCAAGCCGAGGCTTCGGGGATCTGACGGTATGGATTTCGGTGCAACGTGGCTTTTCAGTACGATGCTGATGAGGCTGATGGACCAGATGAACAGCGGTCGCAGGCCGCCGACCCATATGGCGATCTTCTTCGATCCGTCTCGGGACGGAACCTGGAGGAAAAAGGTATTTCCTGCCTACAAGGCAGATCGCCCAGAGACCCCCGCAGAGCTGAAGGCGCAGATCCCGGTTATGCAACAGGTGTGTACGCAGATCGGCATTCCATGGGCAATCTCCATGGGCTACGAGGCCGACGATCTTATTGCGGCCTATGCAAATGATGCAGCGGACGAAGGCAGTTTCGTCTCGATCCTGTCAGGCGACAAGGACTTGATGCAGCTCGTTCGGACGAATGTTCTCCAATACAACGACCTGACGAAGAAGTGGTACAAGCTTTCTGACGTCGAGGAGAAGTTTGGCGTACCCGCGCACCTGGTTGGTGACTTCCTGGCCATGGCCGGGGACTCTGCCGATGGTGTTCCTGGAGTGCGCGGGATTGGTCCAGTATATGCCGCCAGGCTCCTCGTGGAATACGGATCCCTGGAGGCGATGATCGAAGATCCGGAAATCATCGAGAACAAGGGTCTTCGGAAGAAGATGCAAGATAGTGTGGAGGAAGCTCGCATGTCGCGCAGGCTGACGGTCCTGACCGGCGAAGGTGTTCCGAGGCCGCTATCTCGTGAAGAGATCCAGAAGACCCCGGATGCAGAGATGAGGAGCCGCACAATCGATTGGCTCCGATCAAAGACGGACTGAGGATGTGGAAGGGAGCGTAGCTCCCAACCTCTAGTTCAGCGCCAGGGAGACAATCGTGGGGAGACTCTCTTCCTTCTGAATGACAGGGAGTGGAGTTTCGGACGCCGCCTCCGCTTCGGACTTCAGGGCAAGTAGGCTGATGCCAATCGTCGCGATCGTCGCTGAGACGGGGAGCGCCTTTTCGATCTCGCGCTCGAGCTGCGAACCTTCAGGCGGAATCTTGTCTGGGAACTCGACTTCCATGGCTTCAAAAATCCGATGCGGGTAGAGCGCTGGGTCCTGCTCGATCCGGGCGGCATCGATCGCCGCGGTCGGAAGAAACATGTAGTAGGGGTCGTGCATCAAGCTTCCATCGTCGAGGAGCGTGAGCGTCTGGAAGCGATAGCCGTCGATCGAAGGAACGACGAGGATGCCGATCCTGATAATGTCGGCCGCCGGAGCGAAGGGGTAGGCAGAGATGAAGTCGTTGTAGTCGAACTCGAAGAAGGTCTCATGCCCTGTCTGCGAGTATTCGATGAGCGCATTGGAGAACAGGTCAGTATCATCGATGCGCGTCGTGGCGGCATAGTTCAGCGCATTGCGCGCCACGGCCACGCATTCATGGTCTCCACAAATCTGCTCAATCGAGAACACGAGATGAGGCTCAGATGTGGATGAGATCTGTTCAGCGGACAGTTCATTGATGTCCTTGCTTGCGATGACGTTCGAGAGGTAATGGAATTCCTGCACGCTGGCTCTCTTCTTGTGATTTCGGAGAATGTGAGCGGGAAATGGTGTCTTTCCCAATTCCTCAAAACTCCGAAATCACCGCAGCTCCCGTTAGCCGCCGAAGAGTGGGTATCGGTCTTTTCCTTTTCCACTCAGCGCCCTGCGCCAACATCTTTACGGATTCAAGATCTTGAGTACCGTCGAGACTTTCCATGAAGATGCAGACCCAGTTGGTATGAATAGACCTCCATTTCGCCCAAGGCTTGCGATTTCTCAGGAATTGTGGAGCGCACATGAGGACCGGGAGATGCTTCGCGCAGCGACCGCGCTCGGAGCAGAGGGGGTTGTCCTGTCTCTTCCAAGGGTCCAGTCGGAAGGTCGCAGTGCGCCCTCGTTGAGATCGTATGGGCAAAGGCTCTCGGATTTGTCCTTGGAGCCAGTAGCGATGCAATCGCCAGTGGGTCCAGACAGCAACGGACGTATCTTCTCCGGAAAAGAAAGACAGAAAGAACTTCACGAAGAGCTGAAGCTCGCCGGGGAGGTTGCGCTAGAGGTGGGGGCCAGGACGGTCGTCTTCTCTTCGCCCGGCCTCAGAAACGGGACCTTCCTCGAGAACCCCACACACTTCGATGAGGCGACTGACTTCCTACTTGGGCTGTCGGAGATCGGAAAGCATCTCGGTATACGCTACATGGTCGAGCCTTGTCCGGAAGCCTATGGCTGCGACTTCGGCAGGGACCTTCGAGAGGTCGCCACGCTGCTGTCATCGGTTGGCATGTCGGATGGGCTTGGTCTGCATCTCAATACAGCCTCCCTCATGCTCGAGGAGGAGATGATGAAGGCCTCTCTTGCTGCCCATGGTGGTAGCTCCTACCACATCGACGTCTCAGACCCCTTTTACCGCCCCATGGGAGAAGACAGCCTCACGGTGCATCAGCGCATTGCATCCGTCCTGGGGCGCCTCCGAGAGATGGGTCATGGACCGCGGTGGATCACGGTCTCAGGAAAAAGGCCTCGGGGTTATCCCGAGGCCGATCTTCTGCCCTTGTTGAGGGCGACTATGGAGAGAGTCAGCTCCACGTATCTTCAGGTGGCGGTCTGAAGGCGGGACCAGGGGAGCGGAGATCTCTCTGCCTGTCGTCGCTCCGGTAGTTCTGAACTCGAGGGGCGATGGGGCGAACTGGTTCGTCTTCCGGCTCCCGGTAGATCGACTTCTTCACGAAGCCGGCCAGGCGGGACATTACGCCATCCTCTTCCTTCGCACTTCGGGACTGGCCAGCTTCTCGCATGGCTCTCAGAACCCCCATCTGTGCAGGATTGTCAGGAACGTATGCGGGACCGGATGAGCGGGGTGCGGAGGTCAAGAGCGGCTCTGCTGGAGATCTGGTTGCTGGCAGGGGCGCTGTCGGCTCGTAGACTCGGCCCAGACGCCCGGCGTGGATCTCCGTGTCAGGCTCATAGATCTCTGCGTCCTGGTCGTAGAACCCATCCTCGACGCTGTAGACTTGAGGCTCTTCCACGTAGCCCTCGTAGGGCTGAGCCTCCTCTACGTATTGCTCCACGACCGGTTCCACGGCGGGAACTTCGAGATAGGCATCCGAACGGCTGCGGTCGTTTCTCTCTCTTCTGGGCAGAGCGAGATTCAACCTGCGCCGCGGCGGGTTGTCTGGGACGATTTCCTGGGCAGGCTCCACGGGAATGGAGTCCTGGTCGTCTTGAGGGGTGGGAATGAAGAAGAAATCGGGATCCTCCTCGTGAACGTCTTGCCTCTCATCGGAGGATGCTTGAACCGCCCCTGCGGAGGGTTGGATGCGATCATCCTGCATGGGAGGCTCGAAACGCGGATCCAAGGGCGCCTCAGCGACACGCTCCGGCTTCGCCCTGGAGGAGGGTTCTGCCTCTGTCGTGGGAACAAGCCTTGGATCGACCGCAGGAGGATCCTCGTGCATGAAGGTGAAGACAGGGATCGATCTCTTCCTGGCGGGCCGCGTAGCGTCTTGGTGAGGGGCGGCATGCTCCTTCTCAGGGGAGACGTCAGGCTCACCCATCGGCTCCCGGCTCTCGACGGAGCGAGCTTGCTCTTCTGTGCGCTGGAACGCCGGCGAAGGTTGCTCGGAGATGGCCGATTTCTTCATTGCCAGAGAGCTCTTCACGGGGATGGGATCCCCGGTAGGTGAAGAGGCCTGTACGATCTGTTTCAGACGCCACTCGTAGGCCTGCCCGGGGTTTGCATCGCAGTACTGGATGAAGCTCCATTCGGGCTTGTTGGTCATGATGGAGTTCAGCACGCGGCCGTCACGCCCAAGGATCTCGATCTCCCTCATGTGGGCGGGCAGGGACCCATCACCGACCTTCGAGCGAGAGAGGTGGCGCATCAGACAGGAGATGGTCGTGGTATCTGTCAGACCACCCTTGGCAATGACCTCCGTCAGCTCCTGAAGGGAGTAGGCCCGCATGGCAATCATGCCCTCGGGAGGAGTGAGCTTCCCGGCGTTGGGCGTGGGTATCTTCACTGAGTAGAGGTGGATCGTGAGATCAAGGAACCCGGGGGACGGATGTAGCGTCCCCATGAACTCGGGCTCCTCTGCATGAACTTGGCTATGGATGTGCGAGAGCTGACGAGCGATCTCGATCCCTGAAGTTCCTGAGGGGCAGAAGGCAGACGGGAACTCGACGGAGATCTCGTCCATGATGGCCCGGTAGACTTCACCCAGGATGAGCGATCCATCAGGAAGGGAAGGGATCACAGCGATGATGTTGTCCCGCCCCCTGAAGGAAGCGGCGAAGTGCGCGCCTCTTCTAAGCACGTCGACGGTGTCGTCGCTGTGGGAGCGGATCCAGTTCCTGTGTTGCTGTTTTTGTCCCGGCATCGCTCGAGCCTTTTTTCTGTCTTTCTTTATCGAAGATAGACAGGAAGGCAGATCGTCAAAAAAATAAGCAATTCCAAGGTGATTTTCGAAGAGGCTTTCTGTAAGGACCGCGACCAACGACGAAGGTGGGATGTCTCCGTTTGTGTTTGCCGCCTGGCAGAAGCCTTTCAGCTTCCTTTTGGATCACCCTCGGTTGCACAAGCAGAAGTTCTCGGACGAAGATGCGGGCGAAGGCGATGCTCGCAGGCGCGCTCCAACACGGATACATGTAGCTTCTAGACCGAGCCGAGTTGTACGATAATCGAGCAAAGATGCTTAACCTCCTGGAAGACCTTCGCCATGATGATTGAAGGGCGGTGGCTCCTGATTTTGCCGTACGATCACCCTGCATTGTCGATACAAGGAGGCCATGATGACCCTGCTCGAAACTCTTCTCGCCGCTTCTGCGGTCTGCCTCTCCAGTAGTGTGATCGCCTACACACTTCACGTGGTTCACAAAACCGCTGAGTTTCAGCACCCCGACGACGCGCAGGTTCGGCGCATGATCGACACTGCGCCACGGGGCAAGGTGAACGAACTCTAGCGAGTACGCATCTCGTATAGGTGTCGTAGTGCCTCCCTCGACTGAGCATCCTGCGCATTCGCCAGGCGCCCAAGAAGACTGAGCTGATCCACGGTCGGATCGAGCACGTCCCACTCCGAGAAGCCTGCATCGAAGAACGGCCGAAGGAGTGCTACGTCTCTGCGCGCGAGTTTCTCCGCGAGCGTATCCTTGGAGCCTGTCGCAACTATCGTCGGACTTCCTCCGCGCCCGGCGTAGAGTTCGAGGAAGGCAAGCTCTCGGCTATCCGGGTCGTCGAGGCCCGGCCGTGAGGCGATGTCGAGCGCAAGGGCGCGAACGGCACCGGCCTCAACGTCAAGCCGATCCAGGATCAGTTCGGCGATATCGAACCTGCCGGCGGAAACTGCAACAGACAGTAAGGAACTCGTCGTCTGAACCTTGCGTCCATCAGGTAGGACAGTGATGTCGGATGTCTGGACGTCGGCCAGAAGATCGGTGTCGAGGTTTTCGACCCGGGATGCCGGGTATCCCGGATCGAGGGCAATGCCGATGCTCATCGCCTGCACAACATCGGGAGCGTCGTGGAAGCGTGAACGGACATCATCCAGAACATCTCCCTGGGCTCCATCCAAGCCGGGAAGGAAAACCACCAATGTCGGAGGGATGCCCGCAAAATGCCTGATGTTGTCAGGGAGCCAAAGCGGGGAGGACAGTGTCGCCGCGGCGACTCCGCAGGCTACCGCCAGGACACCAAGGGCGACCTTCATTGAATCCGGTGGCCTGAGGCAGGTGCCGGAATGACGACTTCGCGCAGCCATGCGATGAGCGATGAGCGCTCGCCCCCTTCCCATCCACGGGAGAGGAGGAGATCCATTGGGATGGGCCCTGGACGGATTGCACGCATGTTTAGCGCAAGGGTGGCGTTCAGGGCCCCGAACGCGGTCGCCTCGTTCAGCGCAAGGAAGGGTCGACAGTTCGAGAGTGCGATGAACAGGTCAGCTCCGACCTCCCAGATATCTGCATCCTGAATGCTGTTGAGCGCAGCCTCGAGGCGTTCGGCGCCACCTGTAGAAAAACCATCCTGAGCTCCAAGCCTTTGGCAGAGCTCCTGATTGATCGTGGCGACTTCAACGTTCGGGAGAAACACCCTCATCGGCACATCTCCCCATAGGCAGACTGATGGACCAGAAGGCTCCTGTGGAATCCGTCCATGGCCGTTCTGCTGTATTCTGCACGCAGGGCACTCTCGATGATCTGCACCGGGCTTTGCCCGCTGAGTTGGGCAATGCGAAGAACGTCATCGAAGACGGAGTCTTCCAGCTCAACAATGGTGTCCGTGTTTTCGGTCATGCGTCCGCTCTTGTTGGTGCTCCAAACAGAAAGTTGGTTCGGATGAGCGCGGCGGAAGCCTGCTGAAGCAGATCCGCCCTGCAGGCGCCATTTCCCCTTCAGTTAGAGAGGGCGGGACCACCCGATATGGACCAAGTCGAAAGAAAGCGAAGAGCAAGGCAGCTCAGTGTTGGGCGCTCCGTCCGCACGCGATCTGAGAGCCTGGCAACTGGGATCCTGGGGATGGCGGAAGAGGGCACCATCGAGCGTGATAGCCATTGGGTCAGGGCCGCTCTGGAGAAGGTGAGGAAGAGTGAAGAGGTGTCGAGACCTTTTGGGAAAGGTGGATACCTGACCTCTCTAGAGAAGGAGATAGCTGGCATCGATCGCGCTGCGCTTCCTGCTCATATGCGCGGGCGCTTGGCGGCCGTCAGGAAGCAGGTTGCCAACATGAGGTCCTCGTCGAAATCCGGCAAGCTCAATGCTACCGATGAGATGTCGGGGGTCGCCCTGGCGTCCGAAGCTGCTTTCGATATCCTTGGTGGCTCCGGCAAGGAAAAAGATGCGAAGGGGCTGTTCACCCTGGCTGCTCAAAGCAACGATGAGCTCACCCGGCAAGGGCTGGCCGGAGCGTTCAAACGGGGATTGGTGTCTGACGTGGCATCCGAGAAAGGTATGCCGTGGGAGAAGGCCGCCAAAGGGCTCTCGAGCCTGGGACTGATCTCGAAGAATGATCCTCGCCTCAGCGTAGATGGAGCGGCCATCAACGGTGCGATGAAGGCAGCAGGCTTGGGCATCGACCGAGACGAAGTGAACTCGGGAACCGCAAAAACGTCCGTGAAGCAGATGAGCCGATCACTCGACGATGCAACGGCGACAATTGGCAATCGCATGAATGGCCGAGGCGAAGAAGGAGGGCGCGGGAAGGATTTCGAGATGGGGACAGCTTCTGGGCGACGCAATAAAGCTACGGAGCTTGAGGCCCGTGGGCTCACCTCTGCAAACTCCAGTAACGGGCGGGCACTGGCGGTTGGATATTTCACGGCCGCCGGCGCCGAGGTTGCCCACGGTCAGTTGCTGGAGGCGGAACTGCGCAAGAAGAAAAAGAAGATTTTCAGCCGGTGATCTCGAGGATCTGTTGCACGCCCGGCCCGAGGGTGTCGCAGTAATCCAGCCACTCGGCGATGACGCCCAAGTCGCCATCGGATTTTTGCTCTGCGCTCTTGTTTAATGATACGATGATGGAGGCCATTCGATCCTCCAGGTAGGTATCCAGACCTTCCCCGGAAAGGTTCTGATCGATCAGGTAGTTGGCTGAGACGCCGTAGGCCTGTGCTGTCGATGTGAACGAAGACCCTTGCTCGGAATCTCCTCGATCGCGGTAGATCTCGGAAATTCGTCCGTAGACCACGGTGCAGACGATCAGGTCGTCAATGGCCTCCTGTGCGGTTCGGCTTTGGATAGGAGAGGCTACTCCCAAAGAGATAATGCCGATCGCGGCAAGTGTCTTGATGCGCATGATGTGTCGACCCGTTCCCATTCCATGAAGATAGGGACCGGGCCAGACAAGCCTCAAAAGCCCGAGCTACATGCAGGCCTGGATACCATGCTCAATGAGGTTCTTGCCACGGATACTGAGGAAGTTTTCGTCGCCTCGAACGTAGCGAGCCTCCGACATGAACCAGCGAGCGATGGCGGGCGGGTAATATCCGGCCATGAGCCTTGTCCAGTGGTCGAACCGCTCCTGCGGCATCTCGTGGTCGAGATAGGAGGGGCCGTGGAAGGCCAGTTTTGCATTGGAAGCCACACAGACGTTGTCGAGACCCAGGTACATCGTGCAGGACGAATAGCAGCTCCCCCTGATTTCGACGGGTTGCCCCGACGACTGAAGCGATTTGAAAAGCTCAATGCGGTCCTTGACGCTTCCACCTCGATCGTTGGTCACGACGAGCGGAGCCATGAACGCACCCGAAGAGGGGCCAGCCCAGCCTGCGGACGGGCAGAACATTGCTGCGGCGAGAATGACAAGAGACAGAAGTTCAGCGAACTGCGAAATCCGCAGCCGCATCCACGAGATATTCATTTTCGGGGTATTCCTTGGGCGTGTGGTGGGCGACAACCATCTTGACCGGCACCGTCAGGCAAGTTGGCCGCCGCCGCCAGCCGTAGGGAGGGCGTAGCCCGACCGAAGGCTGGCGGCGGCGG
>Ga0208328_1000232_pt1 | contig 29172 bp, 29 predicted proteins | sample DeeseametaMP2633_FD_184170 | JGI IMG/M metagenome (GOLD analysis project Ga0208328, IMG submission 184170) | Marine microbial communities from the Deep Atlantic Ocean - MP2633 (SPAdes) | ecosystem: Environmental > Aquatic > Marine > Unclassified | place: Northeast of Antigua and Barbuda, North...
GATCGGCTCTGCCTTGCGAGCGGCAGGCTTTGCTGTGGAACCCCTCGGCCAGGCCTATCTTGAAAAGGCGCCCAAGGTGATGGGATGGATGGAATGGGGTGTAGCGCGCAAGGCATAAGGATCGACGAGCCCTCGGCCCGCCGATCCTTCTAATGGCCTAGTCGTCCCCGAAAGTCCGCTGCCACCAGCCGCGCTTCGGCGCGGGGGCCTCTTTCGGCTGTTCGGGGGCTGCGTCCGGCGCTGCCGGCAGATCGGCTTCAGGCTGTGCTTGCGAAGCTTCGCTCGCAGGTTCAGCCTCGACCTTGGCAGCCGTCTTCTTGGCGGGAGCCTTCCGGCGTGTCCGCTTCGGTTTTTCTTCTTCGATAGCCGTTTCAGGCTGCTCGGGCGCAGCTTCGACAGCAGGTGCTTCGGCGTCGGCCTTTTTCTTGCGCGGTGCGCGCTTCTTCGGCTTGGGCTTTTCGGCCTCTTCCGGTTCCGCTGCCGCTTCGGGTTCGACCTTCTTCTTGCGGGGCGCGCGCTTTTTGGGCTTCGGTTTTTCTTCGGCTTCCGTATCGGCAGCAGCCTCGGCCGTTTCCGGTGAGTCTTCGGGGCCAGCGACAACAGCCATGTCTTCTACAACTGCTTCGGAAACTTCACCGAGTTCATCGGTGTCTTCCGAAGTCATTTCGTCCGATTTCTTTCCGCGACCACGTCCGCCACGGCGACGGCCACTGCGGCGACGGCGCTTCTTCGGCTTGTCGTCACCGTCTTCATCATCGCTTTCGTCGCGCGTCTCGTGCGAAGTTTCGTCGCCATCGTCATCATCATCGCCGTCTTCATCGTCGCGCTGACGGTTCTTGTTGCGACCACGGCCACCGCGCCGGCGGCGGCGCTTCTTGCGGGGACGATCATCGTCGTTCTCGTCCTCGTCGGTTTCCTCATCCTGCTCGGGCAGGTCTTCTTCTTCGTCGTCGTCTTCCTGAACGATAGGTTCGAAGCGCGGGGCATCTTTCGGCTTCGGCCCGTGGCTCGACACGGTCATCTTCGCGCCTTCTTCCTCACCCTCGGGCACGACTTCGACCGTTACGCCATAGCGCTGTTCGATCTCCATGAGGTCGGCGCGCTTTTCGTTGAGGAGATAGATCGCCGCTTCGGTGCTGGCGGCGAGCCGGATGATCGATCCCTTGCCCTTGGCCGCTTCGTCTTCGATCAGGCGAAGGGCGGACAGGCCTGCAGAAGATGCAGTGCGGACGAGGCCGGTCCCATCGCAGTGTGGACAATCACGGGTGGTCGCTTCGAGCACGCCGGTGCGTAGACGCTGGCGGCTCATTTCCATCAGGCCGAAGCTGGAGATACGACCGACCTGGATACGGGCACGGTCGTTCTTGAGCGCTTCTTTCATCGCCTTTTCGACCTTGCGGGTGTTCGAATGATGCTCCTGATCGATGAAATCGATGACCACCAGACCAGCCATGTCGCGCAGACGCAGCTGGCGAGCGATTTCGCGCGCTGCCTCGAGATTGGTGTGAAGTGCCGTCTGCTCGATATTGTGCTCTTTGGTCGAGCGTCCGGAGTTGATGTCGATCGACACCAGCGCTTCGGTCGGATTGATTACGAGATATCCGCCCGACTTAAGTTGAACGACCGGATCGTACATGGCCTTCAGTTCGTCTTCCGCACCGTAGCGCTGGAACAGAGGCACCGGATCAGAATACTGTTTAACCCGCCGTGCGTGGCTGGGCATCAGCAGCTTCATGAATTCTTTGGCCGATTTGTAACCGGGTTCACCTTCGACCACGACTTCTTCGATGTCGCGATTGTAGATGTCGCGTATTGCGCGCTTGATAAGGTCGCTGTCCGAATGGATCAGTGCCGGCGCGCTGGAGGACAAGGTGCGTTCGCGAATTTCATCCCAAAGGCGGGCGAGGTAGTCGAAGTCGCGCTTTATTTCGGTCTTGGTGCGGCTGAGGCCAGCCGTCCGAACGATAAGGCCCATCGATTTGGGCAAGCTCAGATCGGACACGACCTGCTTGAGCCGCTTGCGGTCAGATGCCGACGAGATCTTGCGGGAAATACCGCCACCATGACTGCTGTTCGGCATGAGCACCGTGTAACGCCCGGCCAGGCTGAGATATGTCGTTAATGCAGCACCCTTGTTGCCGCGTTCTTCCTTGACGACCTGGACGAGCAGAACCTGGCGGCGCTGGATGACGTCCTGGATCTTGTAGCGACGGCGCAGCGCCATGCGCTTGGCGCGGGCTTCGTCGACTTCCTTGGCACGGCTCCGGCCACCTTTGCCCTGACGGCGTCCACGGCCGCGGCGGTTGCGGTCGCGACCTCGCGATCGACCGTCTTCGTCGGAATCCTCATCGGACGAATCGTCATCGTCATCGTCGCCATTTTCCATGTGGCCTTCTTCGATCGTAGCGACATCGTCCTTGTCGGACGTATCGACTTCTTCGAGGCCATCTTCGGCAAGGTCTTCGGCGAGCGCTTCGGAGCTTTCATCATCCGCGTCGTACTCGTCGCCCGGCATTTCGCCGCGTTGCTCTTCCTCATCGCGCAGTCGCTGCTCTTCTTCTGCAGCTTCGGCTTCCGCAGCGAGCAGGGCTTCGCGGTCTTCCTTGGGTATCTGGTAATAATCGGGATGGATTTCGCTGAAAGCCAGGAAACCGTGACGGTTGCCGCCAAAATCTACGAACGCTGCCTGAAGCGACGGTTCGACCCGGGTTACTTTAGCTAGATAGATGTTTCCTTTGATCTGCTTGTGATCGGCAGATTCGAAATCGAATTCCTCAATCCGGTTGCCTTTGAGCACCGCCACCCGGGTTTCTTCCTGGTGGCGCGCATCGATTAGCATGCGCGTTGCCATTGATATGTCTCCAGCCGCGACGGGACAGGTGTGAACCTGAATCTGCGCGGCGTATTATGTTGGAAAGTCCGCGGCCCGATCCGGGCTTCGCGGTGTTTGTGAACCGGCCAGTTCCAGCAATTGCATGGGGCCGGGTATTTGTGAGTGCCGAGCTTGCCTTGCGCATCTGCAGCGCTGTCCGGCCCGAAATAGCGGCAAAGGCAATCGCCTGCGCTGCTGTTATCGGGGAGAAACGGGCCATGTCCGGCATCAACCTGTATTAATTTGGGCTTTCACGGCGGAAGCCGTTGTGGCCTGAAAAAGAACGGCTTTTTTCGGTGACCCTCTTCGTCGCGCAATATTCGCGCCGATCGGAGGCACCTCGTAACCGATGAGCCATCGCTAGCACCGTGGGTTTCGCACGGCAACCATATTGCGTCATTGGATAACAAGGCGGTAACCGTGCCCGTAATGACGATGCGCGCGCAAATCCTTTTGCTGACGTTGCTGCCGCTCGCAGTGCTGGCCGTACTCGCCATGACAGCCGTGCGTATTCCCGTGCCTGAGATAGGCCGGGGCTACGTCGTTCATATCGAACTTCCCGTTGCGGATGCGCCAGGATCGCTTCCAGACGTGGCGGGGGCGAACAGCGCACCGCTGGTTGTGATAGATGCCGGCCACGGAGGACATGATCCCGGGGCGGCGGGTCAAGGCTATCGAGAAAAGACTATTGTGCTCGATCTGGCGAGGGCACTGCGCGACGAGCTCGAAAAAGGGGGTGGGGTGCGCGTCGCACTGACGCGAGACGAGGATCGCTACCTTGTTCACGCCGAGCGGGTCGATATCGCCCGCAAGCTCGGTGCCGATCTGTTCATATCGATCCATGCCGATAGTGCCGGAGACGCTGCCGACGTAACGGGGGCCAGCATCTATACGCTGTCTAACCAGGCTTCCAGTCAGGCGGCTGCTCGTTTCGCCGAACGGGAGAATGCAACCGACCGATTGAACGGTGTCGATGTAGGCGGTGAGAGCGACGCTGTAAGCACCATACTGGTCGAATTATCGCAACGCAGGACTCAGGAAAAGTCGGACGAGCTGGCCCGGCTGATACTTCGCGAGGCTGACGGGGTCATCGATTTTCATCCGCAGGCGCGCCGATCAGCAGCACTGAAGGTATTACGCGCGCCAGACGTGCCATCGATCCTGTTCGAAAGCGGCTTTATTACCAACGAAGAGGATGCGCAGCGTCTTGCTTCTCCCGAAGGTAGAACACGGTTCGCCGAAGTCATGGCGCGGGCTATCCGCATTTATTTCGCGCGACAGCAAGAAAGCTGACCGGCTAACACTCTTCGTTCTGGCGAATTACAGAATTGGCGTGCTAGAGGCCGATCCCATACCATGTCCGAGCAGTCAGCCCTTCAATACTATCGCTATCGCATCATGCGCGATCCCAAGCGCCTGATCGATTGGTTCAATGACAATTGGGCGCATAGCCGCAGGCTGCGCTTTGCATGTTACCTTGGCGGGTTCGCCATCGTCATGCTCCTGCTGGCATGGGCGACGCTCGGTCGCAATCTTCCCGACGCCGAATCGCTGCTGGAATATGAAACGCCGTTGCCGACGGTAGTGCGCGGTATCGATGGCGAAATCGTCAACACTTATGCCCGCGAACGGCGCGTCCAGCTCCAGTATGTGGATTTTCCGGAGAAACTGATCGACGCGTTCCTTTCTGCCGAGGACAAGACCTTTTTCAGCCACGGCGGGGTGGATATTACCGGAACGGCGAACGCGGTAATCGATTATGCCACGAAATTTGGTTCTGGCCAACGCGCGGTGGGTGGCTCGACCATTACCCAGCAGGTCGCCAAAAACCTGCTGCTGGGCGACGAATATTCGGTTACCCGCAAGCTCAAGGAAATGGTCCTCGCCACACGCATCGAAAGCGTGCTGACCAAGCAGGAAATCCTCGAACTGTATTTGAACGAGATCCCGCTTGGGCGACGCAGCTTCGGTGTGCAGGCTGCCGCTCGCGCTTACTTCGACAAGGATGTCGGTGATCTCGATTTGAACGAGATGGCGTTTCTGGCCATCCTGCCCAAGGCACCCGAGCGTTACGGCCGCGCCCGCTATAACGACCTTGCTATCACCCGCCGCAACTTCGTGCTCGACCAGATGGTCGCCAACAATTTCGTCACGGCCCAAGAAGCCGCTGCGGCCAAACGTCAGGATCTGGGCCTCGTCCAGCAGCGCAGCGAGCGTTCTGCCGATGCCGGCTATTTTCTCGAAGAAGTCCGCCGCCAACTGATCGATAAGTTCGGCGAGACGGCAGACGATGGCCGCAACAGCGTTTATGCTGGTGGGCTGTGGGTGCGCACTTCGCTGGATACCGAGCTTCAGCTTGCGGCACGCGACGCGCTGCGTAAGCAGCTGATCAGCTATCATGGCAATCGCGGCTTTACGAAGCCTATCGCGACACTCAATCCCGACAATGGCGATCTGACGTCGCAGTTGGCTTCATCGAACATTTCGATCAATTACGAAGACTGGCGTGTGGGCGTGGTGACTGCCCCCGGGCGGATTGGCTTTTCCGATGGCGAAGAGTTCGCCTTGTCGGGCGGGCCTTCTTCGCTGGCCGTCGGCGATGTTGTTGCTGCGGTCAAATCCGGTAGCGGTTATGCGATCCGCGGCGTGCCCGAGGTATCGGGCGCATTTCTGGCAGAAGCCCCACAAACCGGACGCATCCTCGCCATGCAGGGCGGCTTCGATAGCCGACTTGGCAGCTTTAATCGCGCGACCCAGGCGCTTCGACAGCCCGGTTCGACCATCAAACCGTTCGTCTATGCTTCCGCGCTCGATCACGGCATGACGCCGGCCACGCAGGTCCCGGACCAGACCTTCTGCGTGTGGCAGGGCGCCAATCTCGGCGATAAATGCTTCCGCAACTTCGGTGGCGGGGGCGGCGGTGTTCACACTTTAAGGTGGGGTCTCGAACAGAGCCGCAACCTCATGACGGTTCATATCGCGGACGACACCGGCATGGATAATGTGATCAAGACGATCGACCGCATGGGCATCGGCAAATACGAACCGTATTATTCCTTTGCCCTGGGTGCCGGCGATACGACCGTTGCGCGGATGGTGAATGCCTATGCCGCACTGGCCAATTGGGGACGCCAGAATGATGGTTCTGTCATCGACTACGTCCAGGATCGCGACGGCAAGGTAATCTATCGGACCGATCGTCGGAATTGCACCGGCTGCAACATGGCTGAATGGGATGGACAGCCGATGCCGCGTTTCGAAGTTTCAGGCAGGCAGGTGCTCGATCCGCGGACTGCATTCCAGATGGTTCACATGCTGCAGGGCGTCGTAACCCGCGGGACAGCCGTGCGTCTGCGCAGCCTCGACCTGCCGCTTTTCGGAAAGACCGGCACTACCAACGGACCTACCAACGCATGGTTTGTCGGGGGCTCGCCCGATATTATCGCAGGTATGTACGTCGGTTTCGATCAGCCCCGCAATCTTGGGGGTTGGGTACAGGGCGGCAATACGGCTGCGACAATCATGAAGCGCTTTATCGAGGCGACGAAGGATCGTTGGCAGGCCGAGGATTTCGTTGCACCGCCGGGCGTCCGCATGGTCAAGATCGATCGTCGCAGCGGCAAGCGCGTGTTCGAAGGAACGCCTTCGGACGAGCCGACAGCGTCGATCATCTGGGAAGCTTTCAAGCCTGATACAGAGCCACCGCGCGCCACACGGTCGGACGAGATTGCAGCCAAGCGTAACGAGATTCTCGAACTCATTCGTCTGGCGAGGCAGGGTGCGCAGCGTGCACAGGCCAACCAGGATGGCGTCCGCGCCGACGACTTCGTCGAGGAGCAGGGCGGAATATATTGATCGCGGCTTGGCAGGGGCGCTTCGAAGGTCCATTATAGGTGTCATGAAGATACTGCGCACAGTCATCGTTGCGGCCGCCCTCGGCCTTTCCGCTTCGCCCGCTCTCGCTGCTCTGGATAAGGGCGCGGAGGCACCGCGGTTTACCGCGCAGGGCGCGATGGCAGGTAAGCCGATCCGGGTCGATCTCGCCATCTCGCTCAAGAAGGGGCCGGTAGTCCTCTATTTCTTTCCGGCAGCTTTCACATCGGGCTGCAATCTGGAGGCCCAGGCTTTCGCCGAGGCAATGGATGACTTCCGCAAGGCGGGGGCTACCGTGATCGGCATGACCGGTGGCAATACCAATCAGTTGCGCGAATTCTCCGCCAAGCATTGCGCAGGCCAGTTTCCCGTTGCGACCGCGTCGAAGGATCTGATCGAGCGCTATGACGTTTCGCTTGGCCTTGGGGCAGACAAGGCCGGATGGAGCGACCGAACGACTTATGTCATCGATCGCGATGGCAAGGTGGCTTTTTCTTATTCGAACCTGAAGCCACAGGAACATGTGGCACGCAGCCTCGCGGCGGTGCGTTCGCTCGCGCGCAAGTAAGCCGCCTGCAGCATCTTCCCCGCGCCGCGCGTCTGCGCTAGGCGGCGCGCCCGCACATCTTTTGCCAGGAGAGTTCCATGCGTGCCGAAGGGCAGGCCCATATCGAAAGGATCGAAGCCGCATTGGCACTGGTCCGCCAGTCGCTCGACTGGGAGCGGGCGTTGCGCCGTCTCGACGAGCTCGATGCGCGCGTTCAGGACCCCAATCTGTGGGACGATCCAAAGCAGGCACAGGCTGTCACGCAAGAACAGAAGCGCCTCGAAACGGCGATCAATACTGTCCGCGAGATCGAGGCCGAGATGGCAGATGCCATGGAGTTCGTCGAAATGGGCGAAGCCGAAGGCGATGCCGAAGTGGAGCGCGAAGGGCTCGATACTCTGGCGAGTCTGGGCGAACGTGCCGATCGCGACAAGGTGCAGGCTTTGCTTTCAGGCGAGGCTGACGGGAACGATACCTATCTCCAGATCAACGCGGGCGCGGGTGGTACCGAAAGCCAGGATTGGGCGGATATGCTCCTGCGCATGTATGCGCGCTGGGCCGAACGTCGTGGTTTTAAAGTGGAAACTGTTGAATATGCGGCCGGCGAACAGGCCGGGATCAAGAGTGCGACTCTGCTGATCAAGGGCGAGAACGCCTATGGTTATGCCAAGACCGAGAGCGGTGTTCACCGCCTCGTTCGCATAAGCCCATACGACAGCTCCGCGCGGCGCCACACCAGCTTCAGTTCGGTATGGGTATATCCCGTGATCGACGACGACATCGACATCGAGATTAATCCATCCGATCTGAAGATCGATACCTATCGCGCGTCCGGAGCGGGCGGGCAGCATGTTAACACCACTGACTCAGCTGTACGAATCACGCACCAACCCACCGGCATCGTCGTCGCGAGCCAGAACGATCGCAGCCAGCACAAAAACCGTGCGACGGCCATGAACATGCTGAAAGCACGCCTTTTCGAACGTGAGATGGCAGAGCGCGAAGCCGCAGCTTCAGGGGAATATCAGGAAAAGAGCGAAATCGGGTGGGGGCATCAGATCCGGTCCTATGTTCTCCAGCCGTATCAGATGGTGAAAGATCTGCGCACCGGTGTGCAGTCTCCGACGCCGGATGACGTATTGGATGGTGCGCTTGATCAGTTCATTTCGGCTGCCTTGGCGCAGCGAGTGACTGGCGAGACGGTCGATGTGGAGGATGAGGATTGAAACCCGTTGCGGCCTTGATCCTTCCGCTTGCCATGCTTGGCGCGTGCAAGGGGCAGGTTCTCGTCGATGACGACGAGCCGCGCTTTCCTGAGCCAGACAGGGCTGTGTCCGACCTGGGTTCGAACCAGTTTTCGACTGAAGACCAGCGAGACAGTCGCGGCGAAGCGAAGACGGTGATGGACCTCGCCGAAATAGAAGACGGAATGACGGTGGCCGATATTGGCGCTGGAAACGGCTATTACACCGTCCGACTTGCGGAACGGGTTGGCGCGGATGGGCGGGTGTTGGCGCAGGATATCGATCGCGATGCTCTCAACCATTTGGGCCGGCGGATCGAAAAGCAAAGGCTTGAAAACGTATCGATCCGGCAGGGCGAACTAGCTGATCCCAAGCTGCCGGAAAACAGTTTCGACCGCATCTTCATGGTGCATATGTATCATGAGATCGCACAACCTTACGAATTCCTGTGGCGCATGTGGCCTGCCTTAAGAAAAGGTGGGCAGGTGATCGTGGTCGACATCGATCGTGCGACGGACAAGCACGGGATCGATCCCTTGCTGTTAAGCTGCGAGTTCAAAGCCGCAGGGTATGAACTCGTCACCTTCAAGGATTCGCCTGAACTGGCCGGGTACTATGCACAGTTCAAGGCAGCCGCTACGAGGCCGGAACCCGGAGAGATACAGCCATGCCGCGGCGAACGTGCCGCGCTGGGCAACGAGGCGCAGGGCGCCCGCAAAGAAAAGAAAGCGTAATTCAATGAGTTTCAAGGGTCTGGAGCCGATAAGCTATGGCGGCAAGGAAGTCTGGCCACTGGTCGAAGGTGGCAAGGGCGTTTCCGCAACCAACCATCTGAGCTCCGGCGCATGGGCAGCCGCTGGCGGCATTGGAACTGTCAGCGCAGTCAATGCTGACAGCTACGACGACGATGGCAATCCGATCCCCCAAGTTTACCCGCAGGCGACGCGTAAGGAGCGGTTCGAGCAACTGGTTCGTTATGCCATAGACGGCGCGACCGAACAGGTGAAGCGCGCCCATGAAATTTCCGGTGGCAAGGGCGCCATCAATATCAACGTGCTGTGGGAAATGGGTGGTGCGCAGCAGGTTCTGGAAGGTGTGCTCGAAAACTGCCCGGGATTGGTCACCGGCGTGACTTGCGGCGCAGGTATGCCGTATAAACTTGCGGAAATCGCGGCGCGTTACAACGTCCACTATCTGCCCATCGTTTCCTCGGCCCGTGCCTTTCGGGCATTGTGGAAGCGCAGCTACTCCAAGGTTCCCGATCTCATGGCAGCCGTGGTCTATGAAGATCCCTGGTTGGCCGGCGGACATAACGGCCTGTCCAACGCCGAAGATCCGACCAAGCCTGAAGATCCATACCCTCGTGTCGCTGCGCTGCGCGAGACTATGCGCAAGGAAGGCGTGTCGGAAGATACCGCCATCGTCATGGCGGGCGGCGTGTGGTTCCTGCGCGAATGGAACGACTGGATCGACAATCCCGAAATCGGCAAGATCATGTTCCAGTTCGGAACTCGTCCGTTGCTGACGCATGAGAGCCCGATCCCGCAGATCTGGAAGGACATGCTTCGCACGGTGGAACCGGGTGATGTGCTGCTGCACAAATTCAGCCCGACAGGCTTTTATTCCAGTGCGGTAAAGACCCCCTTCCTCTACGACCTGATGCATCGGTCGGATCGGCAAATTCCAATTTTCAAGCGCGATGAGGAAGATGGCACCGTTCCACTGTCGGATCACGGTAAAGCCAAGTATTTTTGGGTTCATCCTGGCGACCAGCGCAAGGCGCTGTCGTGGATGCACGAAGGATTTTCCGAGCCGCTGAAAACTCCCGACGATACAGTGGTCTTCGTGACCCCGGAAAGCGCTGAGCAAATTCGTGAGGACCAGCAAGCCTGTATGGGGTGTCTGTCGCACTGCCAGTTCAGCAGCTGGAAAGATCACGATAATCACACAACCGGCCGGCTCGCCGATCCGCGAAGCTTCTGTATTCAAAAGACTCTCCAGGATATCGCCCATGGGGGCGATCCGGACGAGAATCTCGCCTTTGCGGGGCATGCTGCCTATCGCTTTAAACTAGACCCGTTCTATTCCAATAATTTCACGCCGACCGTGAAGGAACTGGTCGACCGTATCCTGACAGGTGACTGATTTGGAAGTCGGCGTTGCCAACTTCGCCGACGCCGATGTTCGCGATCTAATCGCTCTGCATCAGCGGCAAATGTATAATGCATCGCCGCCAGGAACGTCGTTCGCCCTTGATCTCAGCGGCCTCGAACGACCCGATGTGACGGTCTTCGATGCAAGGCAGAACGGCGAGTTGCTTGGCATTGGAGCGCTCATGCAGCTTTCGTCGGCAATGGGCGAGATCAAGTCCATGCGTACAAAGGAACTGGCACTTCGCCGCGGTGTGGGGCAGGCATTGCTGGACGCGATCACGTTTGCCGCCCGAGACAGGTCTTTGAAACTCTTGGTGCTGGAAACCGGAACGGGACCTGTCTTCGAACCGGCAAACCGCCTCTACCTGCGAAATGGCTTCGCTCGGCGAAGCGCCTTCGGCAATTATGTCGAAACGGAATTCAACGTCTTCTACGAAAAACGTCTCTGACTGTTCAGGCCAGCCCGGTCAGGACCTGATCGGGCGGTCGGTGGCCATCCGCCCACATACGAATGTTGGCGATAACCTTCATGCCGCTTTCTTCGCGCCCTTCGAGGGTGGCACTTCCAATATGGGGAAGCGTCATCACATTCGGATGCCGGATCAGACGGGCATCGACATGCGGCTCATCCGGATAAACATCGAGGCCTGCTCCCGCAAGTTTCCCGGCCTCTAAAGCCGCGATGAGCGCTTCCTGATCGACGAGGTCGCCGCGCGCCGTATTGATTAGGCTTGCCCCATCTTTCATCAGGCCGATCCTTTGTGCGTCGATCATGTGATGCGTATCCGGACCTGCTGGACAATGCAGCGTCAGGATGTCGGCCTCCGACATCAGTCCATCGAGGCTGTCCACCCAACGGGCGCTGAACATACGCTCAACGGCTTCGGGCAGCCGTTTGCGATTGTGGTAAGCGATTTCCAATCCGAACGCGCGGGCGCGATGCGCGACAGCCTGGCCTATGCGGCCCATACCGACGATGCCCAGAACCTTCCCAGCGAGCTTTGCGCCAAGCAGGGCAGTTGGCGTCCAGCCGGACCATTCACCGCTCCTGATGAGCTCGACACCTTCGCGGATACGGCGCGGCACGCCAATGATCCCTGCCATGGCAAGATCAGCAGTATCGTCAGTGAATACGCCTGGCGTATTGGTGACGAGAATATGGCGCTCCGCTGCGGCTTCAAGGTCGATATGCTCCGTTCCTGCGCCGAAATTGGCGATCAGACCGAGGTCCTTTCCGGCGGCGACTATCATATCGGTGTCGATCCGGTCCGTCACTGTTGGGACCAGCACATCGCAATCCCTCATAGCTGCGGTCAGATCTTCACGTGTCAGCGGGTTGTCGTCCGCATTGAGCACGACATCGAACAGGTCGACCATGCGATCTTCCACGCTTGGCATCAAATGCCGCGTGACGAATACCCGGGGCTTACGTTCGAGACGTTTGGAGTGCGTAGAGTTGGTGCTTGCCATCGAATTGCATCGCTAGGACGGCGCGGGTTCGATGGTCAAGGATTTGGGCGGGGAAGCTGTTGCCAATCGCGTTGACTGTTCGCAAAATTTCTTCAATTCGTGGCTGCATGGTCATGCGACTTTTTCTTCCCATTCTTGTTCTTCTCGGTTTGGCCAGCACAGTGCAGGCTCAGGACCGCGATGTGCCCTATTGGGCCACCATAAGGGCTAGCGAGCTTAACATGCGAGTAGGGCCGAGCGCGGACTATCGTATTGATTGGGTCTACCATCGTCCGGGCCTGCCAGTGAAGGTTGTGAGGCTGATGGAGGGCTGGCGTCTGATCGAAGATCCGGACGGCGCGCGGGGCTGGGTGGTGGCCCGCCTGTTAAGTCCAGATCGGGGCGCCATCGTTATAGGAGACGCATCGACCGAATTGCGTGATGGTGCATCTTCAGGGTCGGACATCAAATGGCGCGTTGAACCTGGCGTCGTGGGCGTACTTGGCGATTGTGATGATGGCTGGTGTGAATTTTCCATCGGGGAACGGCGGGGATACATTCTTGCGGCCCGCCTTTGGGGGGCGGGGCCTCCGTAACCCTCAGTTCGCTACGGGACGAACGGTGTAGCTATCGCTACCATCCGCACCCGTTGTGGTGAACGTGCCATCTTCGGAGAGGGACGAATTGATCCAGCAGCGTTCTTGATTGTCTTCTTTCGCACCGGACGGATCGAAGCACGCTCTTCCGCGGTCGTCGCGCCATCTGCCTGTTACGATTGTTTCCCCATCCGGATCGCGTGTCAGATAGGTACCATCCTGTTCTATCACCATCTGGAAGTAGAGACTGCCGTCGCTACTCTCGATCGAGTATACTCCGGGTGCCAAGACATAGGCATCTGGCGAGGGAGCTTTTTCATCGTTTTCGGTGGTGTCGTGTGCGTAGGGGGCTTCTGGCTCCTGACCGCAAGCCGTGACGAGCAGGACCGCCAGCGTCAGGGTAAAGGCCGTTGAAAAGCGTGATGGCAAACGCCCTGATCTGTCGGCCATCTAGGTGGCCGGAGTAGTTTTGGGTGTGGCGCCGCCATTGACCTTGCGCACCGTAGTCGTGTTGCCATCCTCATCCTGCATTGCAAAGCTGCCGTCTTCTCCGGGGGCTGCGCCGGTGTAGCATTCTTCGCTTTCGTTACCTTCCGGATCGAAGCACATCGCACCGTCATCACCGGTTCGCCATTTGCCGCCACCGGTTCGATCACCGTCTGGCGTAGTCTCGACGTATGTTCCGTCCGAGTTGATGGTTTGCAGCGTTACACTGCCATCGGCTAATTTGATTTCGTAAGTGCCGGTTACGTCACCCGTAGCAGTCCCGCTAGCGGTTGCAGCCGCGGTGTTGGTGGATTCCGGCGTTTTTTCCTCTTTCGAACCGCATGCGGCGAGCGCAGCGCAAGCGGCGAAGACCATAAGCATTTTCATCGGTTCTCCCCTTTCGCGGGCACAACGCGCGCGAAAGGGGGAGGGTCCCGAAAATCAGACGAGTTCGACCGCCACTGCCGTCGCTTCACCGCCACCGATGCAGAGAGATGCGATTCCGCGCTTCTTCCCCTGTTCCTTGAGTGCGTTGAGAAGGGTGACGATAATCCGCGTGCCGCTCGCCCCGATAGGGTGTCCAAGCGCCGTGCCACCGCCATTCACGTTGATCTTGTCGTGAGGGATGCCGATGTCACGCATGGCGAACATCGCGACGCAGGCAAAGGCCTCGTTCACTTCCCACAAGTCGACGTCGTCAGCCGACCATCCGGCATTTTCGAGAACCTTGTTTATAGCGCCGACCGGAGCAACCGTGAATTCGGATGGTGCCTGGGCATGGGCTGCCATGGCAACAATCCGGGCGACGGGGGTCTGTCCATTTTTCTCCGCAACACTCTCACGGGTCAGCACAACGGCGGCGGCGCCGTCCGAAATCGAGGACGAAGTCGCAGCCGTAATCGTCCCATCCTTGGCGAAAGCCGGACGTAGCGTAGGAATCTTGTCGGGCTTCCCCTTTCCGGGCTGCTCGTCGTGTTCGACAGTTACTTCGCCGGCGCGGGTGGAGAAGGTGACCGGCACAACTTCCCCAGCGAATGCGCCGTTTTCGATGGCCGCGTTTGCACGTCGGAGCGATTCAATCGAATAAGCGTCCATTTCTTCGCGGGTGAGCTGGTACTCGTTTGCCGTGTCCTGGGCGAAAGTGCCCATCGCACGGCCTTCTTCGTACGCATCTTCCAGGCCGTCGAGGAACATGTGATCGTAAGCAGTGTCATGTCCGAGGCGCGCACCGCTACGGTGCTTCTTCAGCAGATATGGCGCATTGGTCATGCTTTCCATGCCACCGGCCACGACGTAATCGATGGTGCCGCTCGCCAGCGCTTCTGCGCCCATGATAACAGTCTGCATGCCACTGCCGCAGACCTTGTTGACTGTGGTTGCCTGAACCGACTTCGGGAGGCCGGCCTTGATGGACGCTTGCCGGGCGGGGGCCTGACCGAGACCTGCAGGAAGAACGCAGCCCATGTAGGTGCGATCAAACTTATCGGCGGAAACACCCGAGCGTTCGACCGCTGCTTTAACCGCAGTCGCGCCGAGATCGGTTGCCGAAACATCCGCGAGCGCGCCCTGCATTCCCCCCATTGGGGTCCGGGCATAAGACAGAATGACGACGGGATCGGATGCGCTGAACTGGGGCATGCTTGTGCTGGTCCTTGTGTTCTGGAATATCTCGCTGCCGAGATAGGATGTGCGTCGCTGCGACGCAACATGGACCGAGGGAGTTTAGGATGGTTGAAGATCGCAGAGCGGCAATGGAAGCCGTGCTTAGGAAGCAGCGCTCCGCCCACCATCAGATGCGTCCCGAGCCCATGAACCTGCGCAGGGATCGCATCGAACGCGCTATAACTTTGTTGAAAAAGCACGGCGATGATCTGTGCAAGGTGATGGCGGCCGATTTCGGAAACCGTTCACCGCTTCAGTCGATGATTACCGACATTGCGGGAACGGCGAATTTCGGAAAATATTGCCTCAAGAACATGGACAAGTGGGCGCGGGCAGAAAAGCGCCACGTCCAGTTTCCCTTGGGCCTGCTCGGAGCAAAGGCAGAGGTTCGTTACGAGCCCAAGGGTGTGGTCGGGATATTGTCGCCCTGGAATTTCCCGGTGAACCTCAGCTTCGGTCCCCTCATGCAGGTATTTGCCGCCGGTAATCGTGCGATGATCAAGCCGAGCGAGTTTACTGAAAAGACCAGCTTGCTCACCAAGGAACTTATCGAAGAATATTTCACGCCAGACGAATGTGCTGTCTTCACCGGGGGGCCGGAGGTTGCCGCTGCTTTCAGTGAACTTGCATTCGATCACCTGGTTTTTACGGGATCGACCGCAACAGGGCGCAAGGTCATGGAGGCGGCGTCCAAAAATCTCGTACCCGTGACGCTCGAATTAGGCGGAAAATCCCCTGTATTCATGGGCGAAAGCGCCGATTTCGCGAAGGCTGGGGAACGCGTGGCCCTGGGCAAGATGATGAATGCAGGCCAGATATGTCTTGCTCCGGACTATCTATACGTGCCCGAAAGCAAAGTGGATGAGGCGATCCACGGTGTATGGGAGGGGACTGCCGCCATGTACCCCTCACTGCTCGACAACGAAGATTATACCAGCATCGTTACAGACAGGCATTTTGATCGCCTGCAGGCGATCGTTGCAGATGCGCGCGACAAGGGTGCGGAGGTGATCGAGGTCAATCCCGATAACGAGGATTTCTCCAACACCAATGCGCGCAAGATGCCGCTGACGATCCTGAAGAATGTCAGCGAAGACATGAAGGCGATGCAGGAAGAAATCTTCGGACCGGTCCTGCCGGTGAAGACCTATGCCGATATCGATGAGGCTATTGACTACGTGAACCAGCACGACCGTCCGCTGGGGCTGTACTATTTCGGACAAGATAGCAGCGAGCGCGAGAAGGTGTTGAGCAAAACCATCAGTGGCGGCGTGACCGTGAACGATGTTCTGTTCCACGTTTCGATGGATGATCTACCGTTCGGTGGAGTGGGGCCGTCTGGCATGGGCAGCTATCATGGGGTCGAGGGATTTCGCGAATTCAGCCATGCTCGCAGCATCTATACACAGCCAAAAATCGACGTTGCCAAACTGGGCGGCTTCAAGCCGCCATACGGAGCGGCCACAGAAAAAGCTGTCAAAACCATGATGAAATAGCGGGCCGGGTGTGGAGCGCGGCGCATGTCGCGGATTTATTGCGAATAGTTCGCATTTCTCCACCCTTGCACCATCTGGGTGAGGGGCCTAGAGGCGGGCGCGAAAACAAGCTCCCGTGCCTAGGAATCATTCGTGGTCGACCTCGAACAATACCTGCCCATCCTGATTTTCCTGTTCATTGCCGTTGGTCTTTCGGCATTGTTCGTGTTCCTCCCGATGGGTGTTTCGCGGCTAACTGGGGCTCACAAGCCCAATGCTGAGAAAAACAGCGAATATGAATGCGGATTTCCTGCATTCGAAGATTCGCGCAGCCAGTTCGATGTTAAATTTTATCTCGTTGCGATCAGCTTCCTGCTGTTCGACCTCGAAGCGTCCTTTCTCTTCCCGTGGGCAGTCAGTCTGCAGTTCACAGGGTGGGAAGGCTGGATCGGTATGATGATCTTTCTCGGCATCCTCGCCGTAGGCCTCGCCTACGAGTGGAAGATGGGCGCCCTGGATTGGGAATAACGCCATGAACAATTCAACCATTATCACCCCGCCCAACGCTGTTCCTGCCGCCCAGGGTGGCGAGGTTCGTCAGCCCGAAGCGGACTATTTCAATGCGCTTCAAACAGAGGTGAACGACAAGGGATTCCTCGTCACCAGCACCGAAGATCTGTTCCAGTGGGCGCGCACCGGTTCGCTATGGTGGATGACGTTCGGCCTTGCCTGCTGTGCGGTCGAGATGATTCATGTGAACATGCCGCGTTATGACATGGAGCGTTTTGGTGTCGCCCCACGTGCCTCACCCCGCCAGTCGGACGTGATGATCGTTGCCGGTACGCTGTGCAACAAGATGGCGCCTGCCCTTCGCAAGGTCTACGACCAGATGTCGGAGCCAAAATACGTCATCTCGATGGGAAGCTGCGCCAATGGGGGTGGCTACTACCACTACAGCTATTCCGTCGTGCGTGGGTGCGACCGGATCGTGCCGGTCGACATTTACGTCCCGGGGTGCCCACCGACAGCAGAGGCGCTTTTGTACGGTGTCATGCAGTTGCAGCGAAAGATTCGCCGCTCGGGAACGATCGAAAGGTAAGGCCGAATGGCAACGTTACATTCCGCGCCCCGCTTTACCATCATCGATGGGCTGAAGAGTGCGCTCAGCGAGGCGTTGGGCGATCATCTGCTCGGCGCCTATGAGGAGCATGGTGAGCTGTTGCTCACCGTAAAGCGTGACAGTGTCGAAGACGTGCTTCGCATGCTGCGCGACGAGCACAAATATCAGCAGTTGATGGAGATCGCAGGTGTTGATTACCCGAGCCGTGCCGAACGGTTCGAAGTGGTCTACATGCTGCTTTCCTTGACGACGAATAGCCGGATCATGGTGAAGTGTTCGGCTTCGGAAGATACTCCGGTTCCTACTGTCACGACGCTGTGGCCGAATGCGGGATGGTTGGAACGCGAAGTATTCGACATGTACGGGGTGCTTTTTGCCGGCAACTCGGACCTTCGGCGCATCCTCACCGATTATGGGTTCGAAGGCCATCCCTTCCGCAAGGACTTCCCGCTTACGGGCTATCATGAACTGCGCTACTCGGAAGATGAAAAGCGCGTCGTCTATGAGCCTGTCGAACTCGCACAGGATCTTCGACAGTTCGATTTCATGAGTCCATGGGAAGGTGCGGATTACGTGCTGCCTGGCGATGAGAAGGCAGATACGTCCCCGGTAGATGAGCCCAAGACGACCGAGAAGCCATCCGATACCGGTGCTGGGGCCAAGACTGACAAGCAGGCGTCTGAAAAGGTCACTGCGGGAGCACCCGCCGAGAAAGATGGTGGTGAAGAGGCTCCCGCGCCCGAGCCGACCGAGGATCAACCCGCGCGCCCAAAACGCAAGGGTAAAACAAGCGATACTGCCGAAGCGACCGAGCCGAAAAAGAAGCGTGCCCCGGCGAAGCGTAAGCCTGCTGCGGCCAAGAAGGATCCGAAGTGATGAGTAGGCTTCTTTTTGTTGCACTACCATTGGCTCTTGCGGCCTGTTCTTCAGAACCTTCCCAGCAGGAGGGCGCCGGTGATTTTGCCAATCGTATCGGGCAGAATGAATCGGCGGCAGTTGACGGGATGGCCAATCCGGACAAGCCCAATACCGCCAATGCACAACCGCCCCAGGGTGCCGATCTTACTCAGCTTCAGAAGCTGGGCGATATCGGCGGTGTCAATCTTGGCACACGCGAAGGCGGTTGCACCTTGATGATTGGCAAGGATGAGATGATCATAGCAGGCGGCGTCAACGACCGTGCGATACCTGGCAAAGCCGTTGTAAGGATCGGCGATAGCCTGACGACTGTCGATGCATCGGTCGGTGGTCTTGATGCGGTCAAGAGTGGCACGACCTTCGAGGGTGAAGGTTTTACCGTTACTGTTTCCCCGGCAGAGGGTGATCAGCAGCGCCGTCCTGCCAATGTCCTCGTACGGGATGCAGCCGGCAAATCACAAAGCTACAGCGGCAATTGGATCTGCGGATGAGCCACGCCATGCATCTAGAAGAATCGCCGACTACCGGCGACGAGGTGATCACCAACTACACGATCAATTTCGGACCGCAGCACCCTGCGGCGCACGGAGTTCTTCGTATGGTGATGGAACTCGACGGTGAGATCATCGAGAGGGTCGATCCGCATGTCGGCCTGCTGCATCGCGGCACCGAGAAGCTGATCGAGCACAAGACGTATCTGCAGGCGCTGCCCTATTTTGATCGGCTCGATTACTGCAGCCCGCTCGCGCAGGAATACAGCTACGTTCTTGCGATTGAGAAGCTGCTCAACGTCCAGGTGCCTGAGCGCGCTCAATATCTGCGCGTTTTGTTCGCCGAATTGACCCGCATCTGCAATCACATGCTCAACATCGGTGCGCACGTCATGGACGTCGGCGCCATGACGCCCAACCTTTGGGTCTTCGAACTGCGCGAAGACTGTCTGAATTTCTTCGAGCGGGCTTCTGGAGCGCGCATGCACAGCGCGTGGTTCCGTCCAGGCGGCGTCCATCAGGATGTACCCGAGAAACTGCTCGTCGATATCGGCAACTGGATCGACACGCGGCTGCCCGAACTGTTCGGTGATGCCATGAGCCTCGTTCTCGACAATCGCATTTTCAAGCAGCGGAACGTCGATATCGCCGTGGTGAGTAAGGACGATGCGGTGGCTTGGGGCTTCTCCGGCCCGATGATCCGTGCAGCAGGCATTCCATGGGATCTGCGTAAGAGTCAGCCATACGATGTGTACGACCGTATGGAGTTCGACATTCCCGTTGGCACCAATTCGGATTGTTACGACCGCTTCGTGGTCCGCGTGAAGGAAGTGTACGAAAGCGCCAAGATCATGAAGCAGTGCCTGGCACAAATGCCGGGCGGCCCGATCTGCTCTGACGATCGCAAGGTTTCGCCGCCCAAGCGCGCGGAAATGAAGCAGTCGATGGAAGCGCTGATCCACCACTTCAAGCTGTATACAGAGGGCTTCCACGTGCCAGCCGGTGAGGTCTACGTGGCGACCGAAAGCCCAAAGGGTGAATTTGGCGTCTATCTCGTCAGCGATGGCTCGAACAAACCTTACCGCTGCAAGATACGTCCGACGGCTTTCAGCCACCTCCAGGCAATGGATTTTATGAGCAAAGGTCACATGCTGCCAGACGCCACTGCCATTCTCGGCGCCATCGACGTCGTCTTTGGGGAGTGTGATCGCTGATGGCCGACCGTAACCCCGCACCCGACACTCCTGAACTGCGTGAGCGCTGGGGTGCTTTCGAGTTTACCGAAAGCTACCGAGAGCGCGCGGATAAAGCGATTGCACGCTATCCCGAGGGGCGCCAGCGCTCGGCGGTGATGCCGCTGCTCGACCTTGCCCAGCGGCAGGTCGGAGAAGAGACCAACACGCAGGGCTGGCTACCACTGCCGGTGATCGAATATGTCGCTGACTATCTCGACATGCCGGTTATCCGCGTACTCGAAGTCGCCAGCTTCTATTTCATGTATAATATGAAGCCCGTCGGTAAGTACCACGTGCAAGTATGCGGAACGACACCGTGTATGCTGCGCGGCTCCGACAGCTTGTTCGAAACCTGTAAGAAGCGTGGCATGAGCAAGGGCCACGTCTCTGACGATGGCTTGTGGACCCTCACCGAGGTCGAATGCATGGGCAATTGCGCTACCGCGCCCATGGTCCAGATAAACGACGACAATTACGAGGATCTCACGCCCGAACGGCTCGACGCCATTCTCGATGAACTGGCCGCGGGCAAGCAGCCCAAGACCGGCACCCAAATCGAAGGCAAGCGCACTAGCGAACCTGAAGGTGGTCCCACCACATTGAAGGACATGGTCGGCGCAAACCACGATTACCGGGGGGAATGGTAATGGAAGTCGTCACCATCCTCGTTGCATTGGTACTCGCGTGGATCGCGTGGAAGGTTCTCGTCGGTATCGTTAAATTTGGCGCACTCGCGATTATTGCAGTCGCCGCAATCTATCTCCTCTCGCAAGGGGGCGCATTCTGATGCTTGCCGATAAGGACCGCATCTTCACCAATTTGTATGGCTTTCAGGACTGGGGCCTGAAAGCGGCGCAGCAGCGTGGCGACTGGGATGACACCAAGTCGCTGATCGCGCGCGGGCATGACGATATCATCGAGGAAATGAAGGCTTCCGGTCTTCGTGGTCGTGGTGGTGCTGGCTTCCCGACCGGCCTCAAATGGTCTTTCATGCCAAAAGAAAGCAAGGACGGACGTCCTAGCTTTCTCGTCATCAACGCCGACGAATCCGAACCCGGATCCTGCAAGGACCGCGAGATAATCCGCCACGATCCGCACAAGCTGATCGAGGGCGCGCTAGTCGCTGGTTATGCCATGCGGGCAAGGGCGGCATACATTTACATCCGCGGCGAATATATCCGCGAAGCGGAAACCCTGCAGGCTGCGATCGACGAAGCGTATGATGCTGGTCTGATCGGGAAAAACGCGAGCAAGTCGGGTTACGATTTCGATGTGTTCCTGCACCGCGGCGCAGGCGCCTACATCTGCGGTGAGGAAACCGCGATGATCGAGAGTTTGGAAGGCAAGAAGGGCCAACCGCGCCTCAAGCCGCCGTTCCCTGCAGGTGCGGGCCTTTATGGCTGTCCGACGACAGTCAACAATGTCGAATCCATTGCGGTCGTGCCGACCATTTTGCGTCGAGGAGCGAGCTGGTTCAGCTCTTTCGGTCGCGAGAACAACAAGGGTACCAAGCTGTTCCAGATCAGCGGGCATGTAAACAAGCCCTGCGTGGTCGAAGAAGCGCTGAGCATCCCGTTCAGCGAATTGATCGAAAAGCATTGTGGCGGCATCATCGGTGGCAAGGACAATTTGCTCGCTGTGATTCCGGGTGGATCATCAGTTCCGCTCGTTCCGGCCGATCAGATCTGGGACGCGCCGATGGATTTCGACGGGCTCAAGGATCTGGGGTCGGGGCTCGGTACGGCGGGCATCATCGTGATGGACAAGTCGACGGATATCGTCCGCGCAATTTCCCGGATCAGCTATTTCTACAAGCACGAAAGCTGCGGTCAGTGCACACCTTGCCGTGAAGGCACGGGATGGATGTGGCGCATGATGGAGCGTCTGCGCACAGGCGATGCTGCGATCGAGGAAATCGACATGCTGCAGCAAGTCACCAAGCAGGTTGAAGGTCACACCATTTGTGCATTGGGCGATGCGGCAGCGTGGCCGATCCAAGGGTTGATCCGCCACTTCCGCCCCGAGCTTGAACGCCGGATCGAAGAACACAACGCCAAGTTTGCCGAGGCAGCTGAATAATGCCCAAAGTCACCGTAGACGGACAGGAAATCGATGCTCCTGACGGCGCGACCGTCCTGCAGGCCTGCGAGCTTGCCGGGAAGGAAATTCCGCGCTTCTGCTATCACGAACGGCTGAGTATCGCTGGAAACTGCCGCATGTGTCTGGTCGAGGTAAAGCCTGGGCCGCCGAAACCGCAGGCAAGCTGCGCGCTACCGGCCACCGAGGGTCAGGAGATCCGCACCGATACGCCGATGGTGAAGACCGCGCGCGAAGGCGTGATGGAATTCCTGCTGATCAATCACCCGCTTGATTGCCCGATTTGCGATCAGGGCGGCGAGTGCGACCTTCAGGATCAGTCGGTTGCTTATGGCCGCGGTGGTTCGCGCTATGAAGAAAACAAGCGCGCGGTAACCGAGAAGTATATGGGGCCGTTGATCAAGACGGTCATGACCCGCTGTATCCACTGCACACGGTGTGTACGCTTCAGCGAGGAGATCGCGGGGGTCGACGAGATCGGCGCGGTCGGACGCGGTGAGGACATGCAGATCACCACCTATCTCGAGCAGGCAGCTGAGCATGAGCTGTCGGCCAATGTGATCGATCTGTGTCCTGTCGGTGCACTCACGTCGCGCCCTTACGCGTTCGAAGCGCGTCCATGGGAGCTCAAGAAGACGCTGAGCATCGATGTGTCCGATGCGATCGGTGCCAACATTCGGCTCGACAGTCGTGGTCGGGAAGTCATGCGTGCGCTCCCGCGCATCAACGATGACGTCAACGAAGAATGGATTTCCGACAAGGCACGTTATCAGGTCGATGGCCTGTCGAGGCGTCGGCTCGACAAAGTGTTCATGCGTACGAAGGGCGGACTAAAGCCCGCGACCTGGGATGAGGCCTTCAAAGCGATCGCCACGGCCAAGCCAGGCAAGGACATTGCCGCAATTGCGGGCGACATGGTCGATTGCGAAACGATGTTCGCAGCAAAGTCTCTGTTGAAAGCCAGTGGTTCGTCCCTGCTCGAAGGTCGCCAGACGGGAATGGATTACGACGTTTCCAACCTCGCCGCAGTGAATTTCAATTCGACGCTGGCTGGTATTGAAACTGCAGACGCAATCCTGATCGTGGGGAGCCATATTCGCTGGGAAGCACCCTTGGTAAATGTGCGCATTCGCAAGGCAGTGAAGCGCGGCGCCAAGGTTTTCGTGATCGGGGCGTTCTGGGACACGACGTATCCGGCGGTATTCCTCGGCGACGAGTTGTCGTCGCTCGGCGAGCTGCCCGAAGCAGTGGGTGAAATTTTCAGTTCGGCCGAACGGCCCGCCATCATCATGGGGGGAGCGGCTCTGGCCCACGGCGCGTTGGGCGCTGGCCTTGCTTTTGCTGAGCAGTTCAATCTCGTCCGCGAGGGCTGGAACGGCTTCAACGTTCTGCATTTCAGTGCTGCGCGGATGGGCGGGCTGATGCTCGGCTTTGCGCAGAAGGGCGGGATGAAGGACATCGTCACGGCCAAGCCCAAGGTAGTCATCAGCCTCGGCGCAGACGAAATGGACTTCGAACCCTTCGCCGATGCGCTGAAAGTCTATGTCGGCCATCATGGCGACAAGGGCGCGCATGCGGCTGATATCATCCTGCCTGGCGCTAGCTACGCCGAGAAGGATGGAACCTACGTCAATACGGAAGGTCGCGTGCAGTTCGCCGAGAAGGCCGTGTTCGCACCAGGTGATGCTCGCGAGGACTGGACGATTCTCCGCGCCCTTGCCGACGCTTTGGGCGTTTCGGTCAGGTTCGACAGTTTTGCCGAGCTTCAGGCCGCAATGATCGCCGAAGTTCCCGCGCTTGGCGAAGAAGGTCTTGCCGATTTCGGTGCTATGCCCAAGGCATCCGCTAAGGCTAGGGCGGAAGGCACCATCTCGGCTTATCCGATCACGGACTTCTACCTGACCAATGCGATTGCGCGAGCTAGCGCAGTAATGCAGCAATGTTCGGCTGAACTGCTTGGCGGCGGTGAACTGGCGGAGGCAGCGGAATAATGGCATTCCCGATCATCCCACTCGCCATCATCGGTGCCAGCGGCCTTGCCGTCTGGCGCGGCTTCCGCAGCGATAACAGCAACAAATCCAGCGCCGCCAATGGCTGGCGCAACGAAGCCTATTCCACGCGCGAGAAAGCAGGGAAGGGCAGGAAGCACAAATGACCAAATTCTTCCAATCCCTCGGCATGAACTACGAATGGGCGTGGTTCGTTGCCACCATTGCCGGCATCCTGTTGATTGCTCTGCCGCTGATGCTGTCGGTGGCGATGATCATCTATGTCGACCGCAAAGTCTGGGCGGCGATCAACCTGCGCCGCGGGCCGAACGTGGTTGGCCCCTTCGGCCTGTTGCAAAGTTTTGCCGATGGTCTGAAGGTCTTCCTGCAGGAAACCATTATTCCGAGCGCGGCGAACAAGGGCATATTCCTGCTTGCGCCTATCCTTACCTTCACAGTGGCGCTTGCTGCATGGGCCGTTGTTCCTTTCAGTGCCACCGCAGTACTCGCCGATATCAATATCGGGCTGCTGTACATTCTCGCGATCAGTTCCCTGTCGGTTTACGGTGTGGTGATGAGCGGGTGGGCGAGTAACTCCAAATATCCGTTCTTTTCCGCCATGCGCGCTGCGGCTCAGATGATTTCGTACGAAGTCTCGATCGGGTTTATCCTGGTTTGTGTGGTGCTGTTCGCAGGTACATTCAATTTGAATGATATCGTCCGCTCTCAGCAAGGGTTTGGCCTCGGCATCGTGAATGCCTATGTCATTCATCCGTTGCTGTTTCCGATGTGGGTAATGTTCTTCATTAGCTCGCTCGCGGAGACGCAGCGCGTTCCCTTCGATCTTACCGAAGCCGAAAGCGAACTCGTTGCCGGTTATCAGACCGAATATTCCTCGATGAGCTTCGCGCTCTTCTGGTTGGGTGAATATGCCAACATCCTGTTGATGTGCATTCTCAATGCCCTGCTGTTCTGGGGTGGCTGGCTGCCGCCGATTGACTGGGCACCACTGTATTACGTGCCCGGCATTGTCTGGCTTCTGCTCAAGACTTTCTTCTTCTTCTTCATGTTCAGCTGGGTCATGGCGACGGTTCCGCGCTATCGTTACGACCAGCTGATGCGCCTGGGCTGGAAGGTGTTCCTTCCTATCAGCCTCGGTTTTGTTGTTGTCATTTCGGGCTATCTGATGGCCACGGGACATTTCGGATGAGTATCGCGCAAACCATCAAAGCATTTACCTTGTGGGAGTTCGTGAAGGCGCATGCCCTCACGCTGAAGTACTTCTTCAAGCCCAAGGTGACGATCAACTATCCGTTCGAGAAGAACCCGATCAGTCCGCGATTCCGGGGTGAGCACGCGCTGCGTCGCTATCCCAATGGCGAAGAGCGCTGCATCGCCTGCAAACTGTGCGAAGCTGTCTGCCCCGCGCAGGCAATAACCATCGAGAGTGAACCGCGTGAGGACGGCAGCCGTCGCACCACGCGCTACGACATCGACATGACCAAGTGCATCTATTGCGGTTTCTGCCAGGAAGCGTGTCCGGTCGATGCAGTCGTCGAAGGGCCGAACTTCGAATACGCCACCGAAACGCGTGAAGAACTGCTTTATGACAAGGCGAAACTGCTGGCGAACGGGGACAAGTGGGAGCGGGCCATTGCCGCGAACCTTGAAGCCGATGCGCCGTACCGTTAGGGGCCCGCGCCAAGGGATATGACATCGTGATCCAGACGCTCGCCTTTTATCTTTTCGCTGCGCTCGTCATCGCCAGCGCCGTCATGGTCATCATGGCGCGTAACCCGGTGCACTCGGTGCTCTGGCTGATCCTCGCGTTCTTCAACGCGGCCGGCCTGATGGTTCTGGTCGGTGCGGAGTTCATAGCCGCACTCCTGGTCATCGTTTATGTCGGCGCGGTAGCCGTGCTGTTCCTCTTCGTGGTGATGATGCTCGACATCGATTTCGCCGAACTGCGCGCCGGGTTCGTAAAGAACTTCCCGCTCGGCATCATCATTGCGCTTATCCTGGCGGCGGAGCTGATTTTCGGCATCGGTGCCTACCAGGCCGGACGGATCGAACTCGGGGTTGCGAGTGGTGCAACGTCGCCGATCCTCGATGCGTCGAACACCGCCAGCATCGGTGCAGTCCTGTTCAGTGACTATCTCTTCCTGTTTGAAGCGGCCGGGCTTGTGCTGCTTATCGCCATGATCGGCGCGATCGTATTGACGCACCGCAAGCGGCCCGGTGGGCGCGGACAGCAGAACATCACCAAGCAGGTTCGTCGCAATCCGAACGAGGCAACCGTCATGAAGCAGCCCACCGTGGGCGAGGGGGTCGAGCTGTGATCGGTATCGAGCATTATATCGTGGTGAGTGCGATGCTCTTCGTACTCGGCGTGCTTGGCATCTTCCTCAATCGAAAGAACATCATCGTCATCCTGATGGCGATCGAGCTCATCCTGCTCAGCGTTAACATTCAACTCGTTGCCTTCAGCGCGTTTCTTGGCGATCTGGTCGGACAGGTATTTGCGATGTTCGTCCTGACCGTCGCAGCGGCCGAAGCCGCAATCGGGCTCGCCATTCTGGTGATCTATTTCCGTGGCCGCGGCACCATCGCGGTAGACGATGTCGACCGGCTCAAGGGGTAAGCCACGGTGCATTCGATACTCATCATTGTTTTTCTGCCGCTGATCGCGGCGATCGTTGCAGGGTTCACCAACAAGTCTGCGCCGAGTGTGTTCGCAAAAGCGATCACGACAGGCGCGCTCTTCATTGGCGCTGCGCTGAGCTGGCCCATTTTCCTGGGCTTCGTGGGTGGTACGTATGAGCCTACCGTCGTGCCCGTGCTCAAATGGGTTCAGTCCGGCACTCTGACGTTCGACTGGGCCCTTCGGGTCGACACGCTGACCGCAATCATGCTGGTGGTGATCAACACTGTATCGGCTCTCGTCCATCTATATAGCTGGGGCTATATGGACGAAGACCCGGACCAGCCGCGCTTCTTCGCCTATCTCTCGCTGTTTACTTTCGCCATGCTGATGTTGGTGACGGCAGACAATCTGGTTCAGATGTTCTTCGGTTGGGAAGGCGTTGGCCTCGCGTCCTATCTGCTGATCGGGTTCTGGTTCCGGAAACCGAGCGCTGGCGCGGCTGCTATCAAGGCTTTCGTCGTCAACCGGGTGGGCGACCTTGGCTTCATGCTCGGGATATTCGGCACTTACCTGGTGTTCGACACCGTATCGATCAGTGAAATCCTTGCCGCGGCGCCGGGCATGAGCGGAGCGACCATCGGCTTCCTGGGATACACCGTTCAGACAATGGATGTTCTGTGCATCCTCCTTTTCATTGGCGCGATGGGCAAGTCTGCGCAGCTTGGCCTGCACACCTGGCTTCCCGACGCGATGGAGGGCCCAACGCCTGTATCGGCACTGATCCACGCCGCCACCATGGTGACGGCAGGCGTATTCATGGTGTGTCGTCTATCCCCGATGTTCGAAGCGGCGCCAGTGGCGCTCGGTATGGTCACCTTCGTCGGTGCGGCTACGTGCATCTTCGCAGCGACAGTCGGCACGACGCAGTGGGACATCAAGCGCGTGATCGCGTACTCGACCTGTTCGCAGCTCGGCTACATGTTCTTCGCTGCGGGCGTCGGCGCTTATGGCGCGGCAATGTTCCACCTTTTCACACACGCTTTTTTCAAGGCGCTGCTGTTCTTGGGTGCCGGTTCCGTCATCCACGCGATGCACCACGAGCAGGATATGCGCTATTACGGAGCGCTTCGTAAGCACATCCCACTCACATTCTGGGCGATGATGGCAGGTACGCTCGCGATCACCGGTGTTGGCATCTATCATCTTGGCGCAGGCTTTGCCGGTTTTTGGTCGAAGGATGCCATCCTCGAGGTGGCCTACGGGCGCGGCACGGAGCTCGGTAACTTCGCTTTCTGGATGGGTACGTTCGCAGCTCTGCTGACCAGTTTCTACAGCTGGCGGCTCATGTTCCTGACATTCTGGGGCAAGCCGCGCTGGGCTGAGAGTGAGCATATTCAGCACGCCGTCCACCATGGCCATGATGCATCGGACGAACATAATCCTGCATCGCAGGAAGACGCCGGACATGATGCACATCATGCAGTGCCGTCCAAAGATTACGAAGCAGGCACGGCCGGCTATCATCCGCACGAAAGCCCACTGACGATGCTCATCCCGCTCGTCATCCTTTCGGTGGGAGCAGTGCTGGCCGGACAGGTTTTTGCACCGACATTCCTCGACGATGCAGCGTTCTGGGGTAGCTCGATCTTCTATAACGAACCGCTGATCCATGCGATGCATGGTGTGCCGTATCTCGTAAAGTATGCCGCCTTTATCGTGATGCTACTTGGACTGCTTGTCGCGTGGTATGCCTATATCAAGGATACGTCGGTGCCGGCGAAAGCTGCTGAACAGCTCGGCCCGGTTTACCGTTTCCTCTACAACAAGTGGTATTTCGACGAGCTATATCACTACCTTTTCGTTGTGCCGGCCTTCTGGCTTGGCCGCCAGTTCTGGAAGCTCGGCGATGTCGGCACGATCGACCGGTTCGGCCCGAACGGCGTTGCCTGGGTGGTCGAGAAGGGCGCCGTTGGTGCCAAGAGGTTCCAGACCGGTTATCTTTATAGTTATGCGCTAGTGATGCTCCTCGGACTTGTCGCGGCGATCACCTGGGTGCTGTTCTGATGGAGTTTCCCATCCTCTCTCTGATGCTCGCGGTTCCGCTCGTCGGCGCCATTGCTTGCCTGTTCCTCGGTGCGCAGAGTGCGCGCATGGTGGCTCTGGTCGCTACGCTCGCGAACCTCGCGCTGGGCGTCGTGCTGTGGCTCAACTACGACATTGGCGGCGCGCAGTGGCAGTTCGTCGAACGGGCCGAGATATTCGCCGGGTTCAGCTACGCTTTGGGCATTGATGGTATCGCACTGATGCTGATCATGCTGAGTG
>Ga0208328_1000233_pt1 | contig 29153 bp, 28 predicted proteins | sample DeeseametaMP2633_FD_184170 | JGI IMG/M metagenome (GOLD analysis project Ga0208328, IMG submission 184170) | Marine microbial communities from the Deep Atlantic Ocean - MP2633 (SPAdes) | ecosystem: Environmental > Aquatic > Marine > Unclassified | place: Northeast of Antigua and Barbuda, North...
GACCGCCCCCGCAAGATGCTCGAGTGCGTCTACGAGCTGTTCTGCAAGGACGACTGACCCTCCCTCCCCGCCCCGAAACATATTCAAGCTTTCGCTTGAGTAGATGCGTCTGGCGGCGCATACTCCCGGGTCATGGCGCCCCTCGGGTGCCACGGGAGGGAAATCATGTTCGACATTCTGAGCGAGCATCACGTTGTCGCGCTGATCGGGCTCGGCAGCGGCATGCTGCTGGGACTCGCAGCGCGGCTCGGGCGGTTCTGCACGCTGGGCGCGATCGAGGACCTGCTCTACGGCGGCTCCGACCTGCGGATGCGCATGTGGGGCGTGGCGGGCGGGCTCGCCATCTTCGGCAGCTTCGCCCTGATGGCGGCGGGGCTCCTCGACGGGCGCGACAGCTACTACCTGTCGATCCGATGGATGCCGCTGGCCTCGGTGCTGGGCGGGCTCTGCTTCGGCTACGGCATGGCGCTGGCGGGCAACTGCGGCTTCGGCGCCATCGCGCGGCTGGGCGGTGGCGACCTCCGGAGCTTCGTGATCGTGCTGGTGATGGGGGTCTCGACCTTCGTGGTGCTGGCAGGCCCGCTGGCGCCGCTGCGCGCCATGCTCTTCAGCCAGCAGGAGGTCGTGGCTTCGACCCCGCCCGGCATCGCCCACCAGCTGGGGGCCCTGACCGGCCTCTCGCCGAGCGTCGTCGGCATGGTGACCGGCCTCGTGCTGCTAGGCGTGTCGCTGGCCTCCCGCGCGCTGTGGCGTCGCCCGGCGCAGATCTTCTGGGCCGCGATGGTGGGGCTCGGCGTGGTGCTGGGCTGGGCGGGCACCGCCTGGGTGGCACGTCACGGCTTCGAGGCGCTGCCGGTGGTGTCGCACAGCTTCGCCGCGCCGCTGGGGGAGTCGCTGCTCTGGTGGATGACCGGATCGGTGCGGCCCGTTTCCTTCGCCGTGGGCTCGGTCGCGGGCGTCTGGGCCGGCGCCTTCGTCGGCTCGCTGATCAAGGGGCATTTCCGCTGGGAGGCCTGCGAGGACCCGCGCGAGCTGCGCCGCCAGATCGTGGGCGCGGCGCTGATGGGCGCGGGCGCCGTGGTGGCCATGGGCTGCACCATCGGACAGGGCCTCTCGGCGCTGTCGGTGCTGGCCTACTCGGCCCCGGTCACGATGGTGGCGATCTTCGCCGGCGCCGCCGTCGGGCTGCGCCAGCTCATCGTCGGCTTCCAGCCGGCGGAATAGGCCGCTTCCGCCGCCATCAGCTCATTTCGGCGAGGCGCGCCACGTAGCGTGCCATGGTGTCGATCTCGAGGTTCACCTTGTCGCCCACCGCGACCTGGCCCCAGGTCGTGGCCTCCTTGGTGTGCGGGATCACGTTGATCCCGAACACCGCGCCCTGCACCTCGTTCACCGTCAGCGACGTGCCGTTCAGCGCCACCGAGCCCTTGGGCGCGATGAACTTTGCCAGCGCGTCCGGCGCCCGGAACTGGATGCGGGTGGAATCCCCCTCGTCGGCGATCGAGATCACCTCGGCCAGACCGTCGACGTGACCCGAGACGATGTGTCCGCCCAGCTCGTCACCGACGCGCAGCGCGCGCTCGAGGTTGATCCGGCGCCCCTCGGCCCAGGACCCGAGGTTGGTCTTCGACAGGGTCTCGGCACTGATCTGGACCTCGAACCAGTCGTCGCCGAGGTCAACTACCGTCAGGCAGACACCGTCGCAGGCGATCGAGGCGCCAAGGTCGATGCCGGCGGTGTCGTAGGAGGTGCCGATCCGCGCCGTCAGGTCGCCCGCCTGCTGCAGGGCCCTGATCTCGCCCATGTCCGTCACGATGCCAGTGAACATCCACTACCTCCTGACCCGCCACTTCGGGCCTTATTTCTGCCGGAAAATGTCGCTAACCCTCAAGCGTCGCGTAACCATTACCGGGGCGTCATGACCAAGGCAACCGCATCCCCCCGTGTCTTTTTGTTCCTGCAGGGCCCGCATGGCCCGTTCTTTCACCGGCTTGGCGCGATGCTGCACAAGGCGGGGGCAGAGGTGTGGCGCGTGGGCTTCAACGCGGGCGACCGTGCCTTCTGGTTCGACGCGCGAAGCTACATCCCCTTCACCGGCACGCCCGACAGCTGGCCCGAGACGCTCGAGACCCTGCTCACCGGGAAGGGCGTCACCGACATCGTGCTCTACGGCGACACCCGCCGCATCCACGCCGAGGCGGTGACCGCCGCCAAGGCGCGCGGCCTCACGGTGCATGTCTTCGAGGAAGGCTACATGCGGCCCTACTGGGTGACCTACGAGCGCGACGGCGCCAACGGCCATTCGCGGCTGATGCGCATGGGGATCGACGAGATGCGCGCCGCGCTCGAACAGTCCGACATGGAGGCGCCGCTGCCGCCCGGGCACTGGGGCGACATGCGCCAGCACGTGTTCTACGGCGCGCTCTACCATTGGTTCGTGATGTTCCGGAACGGCGATTACCGCAACTTCCGCCCGCACCGGCAGCAGACCGTCGCGCAGGAGTTCCAGCTCTACGCCAAGCTGCTGCTGCTGATGCCCCTGCACCGGGCCGAGCGCCTTGCCGTAACCCGGCGCATCCGGCGCGGCGGCTTTCCCTATCACCTCGTGCTGCTGCAGCTCGAGCACGACTCGAGTTTCCGCGAACATTCGCCCTTCGCCTCGATGACCGAGTTCGTCGAGATGGTGATCGAGGGCTTCGCCAAGGGCGCGCCGACGCACCACCACCTCGTGTTCAAGGCCCACCCCCTCGAGGACGGCCGCGCGCCGGTGCGGCGCACGATCCGCGAGGCGGCGCGGCGGCTGGGCATCTCCGAGCGGGTGCATTTCGCCCCCGGCGGCAAGCTCGCGGCGCTGCTCAACGACGCCCGCAGCGCCGTCACGGTCAATTCGACCGCCGGGCAGCAGGTGCTCTGGCGCGGCATCCCGCTGCGGGTCTTCGGCGCCGCGGTCTACGCCAAGCCCGAGTTCGTGTCAGACCAGCCGCTGCAGGCCTTCTTCGCGCAGCCGTCGCGGCCCGACAACAAGGCCTATCGTGACTATCGGCGCTACCTGCTTGAAACCAGCCAGATTTCCGGGGGATTCTACTCGTCCCGCGGGCGCCGCCAGCTGCTGCGGCTGGTGGTCGACATGATGCTTGCTGCCGACGATCCCTACGATGCCCTTCGTCACGGCACCGCGGCCCCACGGCAACAGTTGCGCCTCGTCCAATGACGGCGCCGGCCCGCCAGACTGGTTTTTGAAGCCCGATTTCTTTAGCTTAGCGCAAAAAACCGAGGCACAACGAGAACAGGTCGAGGAGACCGGGCAGTGAACTACCTCTCCAAACGATGGGTGAAAACCGTCGCGCTGATGGCTGCCGTGTCGGTCCTGGCATCCTGTGGCCTGCCACGCGTCGGCCCCAACAAGAACGAGATCTACGCGGGGTCCGTCATGCGCGAGGGCGATGCCTTCGTCATCGCCGTCAACGACCGCGTCACCCGCGCCACCGCCATCGTCCCCGCCCTCGGCTTTACCGAGACCTTCCGCAACGCCTCGGTTCTGGGCTCGGACACCATCCAGCCCGGCGACACGCTGGGCCTGACGATCTGGGAGAACGTCGACGACGGGCTGCTGGTCGCCGAGACCGCCAACGCCACGGCGCTGGAAGAGGTGCAGGTCGACGGCTCGGGCTTCATCTTCGTGCCCTACGCCGGACGCATCAAGGCCTCGGGCAACTCCACCGAGGCGGTGCGCCGCATCATCACCGAGCGCCTCGCAGACCAGACCCCCGACCCGCAGGTCGAGGTGCGCAGGCTCGCCGGCGACGGCTCTACCGTCAGCCTCGTGGGCTCGGTGGGGGGCCAGGGCGTCTATGCCATCGAGCGCCCGACCCGCACCCTGTCGGCGATGCTCGCCCGCGCGGGCGGCATCACCATCGAGCCCGAGATCGCGCAGATCTCGGTGATCCGCGGCGCCCGGACCGAGCGCATCTGGTTCCAGGACCTCTACGCCAACCCCGGCTACGACATCGCGCTGCGCGGCGGCGACAAGATCCTTGTCGAGGCCGACACCCGCTCGTTCACCGCGCTCGGCGCCACCGGCACGCAGGCCCGGGTGCCGTTCGAGACCCAGACGCTATCGGCGGTCGAGGCCATCGCGCAGGTGGGTGGCCTCGTGCCGACCTCGTCGGACCCCACCGGCGTCTTCATCTTCCGCAACGAGCCTGCCGAGATCGCCAACCAGGTGCTTGGCCGCTCCGATCTCGTGGGCGCCCAGCGCATCGTCTACGTGCTCGACCTGACCAAGCCCAACGGCATGTTCATGGCCCGCGACTTCGTGGTGCGCGACCAGGACCTGCTCTACGTCACCGAGGCGCCCTTCGCACAATGGAGCAAGACCATCTCGGCGCTGACCGGCTCGCTGAGCGCCGTCAACACGCTGGCCACCACCGCGGTTCTCTACCAGTGACGCGCCATCCGTGACGCGCCTGCCGAAGACCAAAAACAAAAAGAATGAGGGACAGACTTGCGCCGGGGGAGATTTCCCCCGGCGTCTTCATGTCTACAACGCCGGTTTCCTGCGCCAGCCCCGGCTGCGCCGCATCCTCGCGCTGGCGGGCTGGCGCGTGACGCTGGGCCTGCCGGGGCCGGAGGACTGCGTCGGCGTCTGGGGCCAGTCGCCCTATGCCGCGCGCGGCGAGGCGGTGGCCGCCCGGCGCAATGTGCCGCTGGTGCGGATCGAGGACGCCTTCCTGCGCTCGCTGCATCCAGGCCGTGACGGCGAGCCGCCGCTCGGGCTGCTCATCGACCGGCGCGGCGTACATTTCGACGGGCGCACCCCTTCGGATCTCGAGCACCTGCTGGCGACCGAACCGCTCGACGACCATGCCCTGCTGGAACGCGCCCGTGGCGCCATGGCGCGGATGCGCGCGGCGCAGCTGTCGAAATACTCCGCCACCGATCCCGCCGTCCCCGCGCCCGAGCCCGGCTACGTGCTGGTGGTCGACCAGACCCTCGGCGATGCCTCGGTGCGCGCCTCGGGCGCCGACCGCAACCGCTTCCTCGAGATGCTCTACTGGGCGCAGGAAGAGCACCCCGGCAAGCGCATCCTCCTGCGCACCCACCCCGAGACCCGCGCCGGCCACCGCCCCGGCCATTTCACCGCCGATGACGCGCAGGGGCGCATCTCGCTCTGCACCGATCCGGTCGCGCCGCAGGCGCTGCTCGAAGGCGCCGTCGCGGTCTACACGGTGTCGTCGCAGATGGGCTTCGAGGCCATTCTCGCCGGCCACCGCCCCCGGGTCTTTGGCCAGCCGTTCTATGCCGGCTGGGGCCTGACCGAGGACGAGACGCCCGTCGCCCGCCGCCAGCGCCGCCTGACCCGCGCCCAGCTCTTCGCCGCGGCGATGATCCTTTACCCCACGTGGTACGACCCCCACCGCGACCGGCTCTGCGAGCTCGAGGACGTGCTCGCGACGCTCGAGGCGCAGGCGCGGGCGTGGCGCGAGGACCGCGCGGGCTGGTTCGCCGAGGGCATGCGGCTGTGGAAGCGCAAGCCGCTGCAGGGGTTCTTCGGGCGCGAGAAACCCGTGGTCTTCGCCGCCGCCTCGGAGACTGCCCGAACGCAGGCAAAGAAGGACGGGCGCCGCCGCATGGTCTGGGCCAGCAAGGCGGAGGACGACGAGGCGGTGCGGGTCGAGGACGGGTTCCTGCGTTCGCGGGGGCTTGGCGCGAGGCTCGTGCCGCCGCTGTCGCTGGTGGCCGACGATCTCGGCATCTACTACGACCCGACCCGGCCGTCGCGGCTGGAGCGGCTCATCGCCGAAAGCCATGCCCTGCGCCCCGACGAGACCCTGCGCGCCAGCCGCCTCATCACCCGGCTCAAGGGCGGCGGGCTCACCAAGTACAACCTCGCGGGCGAGGTCCCGGCACTGCCCGAGGGCCACCGCATCCTCGTGCCCGGGCAGGTCGAGGACGACGCCTCGATCCTGCTCGGCAGCCCCCGGATGCAGAGCAACGCCGCCCTGCTGGCGATGGTGCGCGCGGACAACCCCGGCGCCGTGGTGCTGTGGAAACCGCACCCGGATGTCGAGGCCGGGCTGCGCCCCGGCAAGGTCGAGGATCCGCACCGCTGGGCCGATGCGACGCTCTCGGGCGTGGCGATGGGGCCGCTGCTGGAGCAGGTGGATGAGGTCTGGACCATGACGTCGCTCACCGGCTTCGAAGCGCTGCTGCGCGGCCTTTCGGTCACCACGCTCGGCGCGCCGTTCTACGCGGGCTGGGGCCTGACCCGGGATCTTGGCCCGGTGCCCGCGCGCCGCCTCGCCGGGCCGCGCCCGACGCTCGAGGGGCTGGTGCATGCGACGCTCATCGCCTACCCGCGCTACCGCGACCCGGTGACAGGCCTCCCCTGCCCGGTCGAGGTCGTGGCCGACCGGCTGGAGGCGGGCCACATCCCCCGCGCTGGGCCCCTGAACCGCAGCCTGTCGAAGCTGCAGGGGCTGCTCGCCGGTCACGCCCACCTCTGGCGCTGACACATCCGGGCGCGGCCCTTGTCGATCCCCGCCGTGACTGCGATAACGTCTCCCCAAGTGCCAGGGCCGCGATCACCGCGCCCGCAATCTGGAGACACGACATGCTGAAAGGTTTGGGCGGACTTGGCGACATGGCCAAGATGATGAAGGCCGCGCAGGAAATGCAGGGCAAGATGACCCAGCTTCAGGAAGACCTGAAGACGATGGAAGTCACCGGCGAGTCCGGGGCCGGTCTGGTCAAGGCCACGGCCTCGGCCAAGGGCGAGCTGCGCGCGCTCGACATCGATCCGTCGATCTTCAACGCCGACGACAAGGAAGTGGTCGAGGACCTGATCCTCGCCGCGGTGAAGGACGCGCAGGCCAAGGCACAGGAGCGCGCACAGGAGGAGATGCAGAAGCTCACCTCCGAGATGGGCCTGCCTGCGGACATGAAGCTGCCGTTCTGATCCGTCAGGCGCAGGCATGACGACCGGCCCGCGCGGCCGATCCGGACGGGGCCCCTGCGTGGGCCCTGCGAACGCCGGAGCGAGATCCGGCACGACCTCCGGCACCCTCGAGGGACCACCACATTGTCCGACCGCAACGAGATCGACGCGCTGATCGACCTGATGGCCCGCCTGCCCGGTCTCGGACCGCGCTCGGCGCGTCGGGCGGTGCTGCACCTCATCCGCAAGCGCGCGCTGCTGCTGCAGCCGCTTGCCGATGCCATGGGCGCCGTCGCCACCAGCGCCCGCGAATGCCTCAACTGCGGCAATGTCGGCACCGCCGAGATCTGCCCGATCTGCGCAGACGAGCGCCGCGGCAACGGCCAGATCTGCGTGGTCGAGGACGTCGCCGATCTCTGGGCGATGGAGCGCTCGGGCGTCTTCAAGGGCCGCTACCACGTGCTGGGCGGGACGCTGTCGGCGCTCGATTCCGTCGGCCCCGAAGAGCTTCGCATCCCGCAGCTCGTGCACCGTGTCGAGACCGAGGCAATCACCGAGGTCATCCTCGCGCTCAACGCCACTGTCGACGGCCAGACCACCGCGCATTACATCGCCGACCAGCTCGAGACCCGCGTCGAGCTGACCTCGCTGGCGCAGGGCGTGCCGATCGGGGGCGAGCTCGACTACCTCGACGATGGCACGATCACCGCAGCGCTGAACGCCCGCAAACGGATCTGACCACTTTTCCTTTTGTCTCAGGCTTGTTGCGGAGGCAGGCCAGTCCGCGCAGGATCTCGACCACCGCGAAGGCGGCGTCGTGGCCGGCTACGGGTGCGGCACCGGCGGGCTCCCGGTGTTCCTCGGCCACGGTCGCCGCAAGGCCGAGCTCTACGAAGGCAACCACATGAGCCTCGGTGCGACGCTGGTCTCGGACAACGGCTTCGACGGCCGCTTCGCGGTCTCGAGCGACGGCAACACCGCGCTCAAGCTGTCGGCACCCCTGTCGTTCCGAGCCCTCACGACCAGCAACAGCGCCCCGGAGACCCGATCTCCGGGCCGTTTCCAGTCAGACCCACGCCGCAAGGAAAAAGGCGCCCCGCCAGAGCGGAGCGCCTTTTGTCATTCGGTGAGCGACAGGCTCAGCGACGGGGATCGTCGCTGTCGTCATCCTCGTCATCGTCGTCCCCGCCGGCGGGCAGGTTGAAGAAGCTGTCCGCATCCGAGAAGTCGCTCGGGCCCTTGTGGTCGTCCTCGTCGTCGTCGCCACGCGGATCGGAGAGCGAGAAGGTCTCGAGCCCCTCGATCGCGGTGGGCAGGCGCGGCTCGGTGTCCATGCCGAGGCTCTGCTCGGTCGAGACCAGCTTGCGACGCTCGTCGTCGGTCATCACCTCTTCGCGGTTCTTCGCGGCCTTGGCGACGGCGCCGTCAAGCTCGGACTGGCGGCAGAGGCCCAGCGCGACCGGGTCGATGGGCTGCATGTTCTGGATGTTCCAGTGGGTGCGCTCGCGGATCGACTGGATGGTCGGCTTGGTGGTGCCGACGAGCTTCGAGATCTGGCCGTCGGTGAGTTCCGGGTGGAACTTCACCAGCCACAGGATCGCGTTCGGGCGGTCCTGACGCTTGGACAGCGGGGTGTAGCGCGGGCCGCGGCGCTTGTCCTCGTCGACAGCGGCGGCGTTGTACTTGAGCTTCAGCTTGTGCATCGGGTTCTTCTCGGCCTTGTCGATCTCCGACTGCTCGAGCTGGTTGTTGCCGACCGGGTCGAAGCCCTTGACCCCGGCAGCCACGTCGCCGTCCGCGATGCCCTGCACCTCGAGCTCATGCATGCCGGTGAGATCGGCAATCTGCTTGAAGGTCAGTGTGGTGTTGTCGACCAGCCAGACGGCGGTCGCCTTGGGGTGCAGCAGTTTGGCCATGTCACGTCTCCTTGCAATTCTTCTCCCCCGCTCCCAGGCCGTCTTCTGGGCCGGGAGGTCCCGAATCTTCTTCGGGACAGGTTACCGTTGTCGGGGAACTTCCGGCCTATATAGTGGCGCCCGAGCCAAGAGGAAAGAGAAAATGCGCTGGCTGGTTGCCCTGCTCTTGACGGTATCACTTGCCCGTGCTGATGGCGAGGAATCCGGCGCGTTCGACTATTACGTCCTGTCGCTGAGCTGGTCCCCCACCTGGTGCGCCCTCGAAGGCGATGCGCGCGGTGCCGAGCAATGCGACGCGGCGCATGGCTGGATCCTGCACGGGCTCTGGCCCCAATACCACCGCGGCTACCCCGCCTTCTGCCCGACGTCCGCACCGCCGCCCGCCCGCTCGGAGACCGCCGCGATGGCCGACATCATGGGCAGCAGCGGCCTTGCGTGGCACCAGTGGAAGAAGCACGGAACCTGCTCCGGCCTCACGGCGGGCGACTACTTCCGCCTTGCCCGCACCGCCTTCGGCAACGTCACCCGCCCCGAGGTCTTCCGCAAGCTGCAGGCGCCGGTGACGCTGCCCGCGGCGCTGGTCGAGGAGGCATTCATCGCCGAGAACCCGGGGCTCGAGCCGGACATGCTGACCGTCACCTGCGACGCGGGGCGCATCGAGGAGGTGCGGATCTGCCTGTCGAAGGGGCTCACCCCGGTGCCCTGCGGCAGCGATGTGGTCAAGGACTGCACGCTCGGCAGCGCCCTGCTCGACCCGGTGCGCTGACATCGCCGCGGCCCGCGCCCGAGCCCCTGCATGCAGATCAGGCTGCGCCCCGCACGCGGTGGCTCTGCGACAGAGTAACCACCCTCCGCGCCGCCGAAATTCGCCATTCGGGGCTTTTCCGGACGGGCGAGTCTGCGCATAGTCGCCTGCAGGAGTGAGATCAGGGAGGAGACGCCATGGGCTGGCTTGCCAATGAAACCGGACTCGGGAGATGCGAAGCGAACTACGTTCCGCTCACGCCACTGTCGTTCCTGCGCCGGGCGCGGCAGGTCTATCCCGACCACATGGCAGTGGTCTACGGTCCGCACCGCAAGACCTACGCCGAGTACCACGAGCGCGTCTCCCGTCTTGCCTCGGCGCTCACCAAGATCGGGGTGGAGCCCGGCGACGTGGTCGCCACCATCCTGCCCAACATCCCCGCGCAGGCCGAGGCCCATTTCGGCGTGCCCGCCTGCGGCGCGGTGCTGAACACCATCAACACCCGGCTCGACATCGACACCATCGCGTACATCCTCGACCACGGCGAGGCCAAGGTGGTGCTCTGCGACCCGCAGTTCATCCCCCATCTCGCCGAGGCGATGGAGCAGATGGAGCAGGACCCGCCCACCGTCATCGAGGTGGCCGACCTGCACGGCGGCGCCAAGGCCTTTGGCGACTACATCGAGTACGAGGATTTCCTCGCCACCGGCGACCCGCATTTCACGTGGATCATGCCCGAGGACGAGTGGGAGAGCCTCGCGCTCAACTACACCTCCGGCACCACCGGGCGGCCCAAGGGCGTCGTCTACCACCACCGTGGCGCCTACCTGAACGCCATGGGCCAGGTGCTGAGCTGGCGCATGGTGCTGCACCCGGTCTACCTGACCATCGTGCCGCTCTTCCACTGCAACGGCTGGTGCCACACCTGGATGATGCCCGCCGTCGGCGGCACCGTGGTCTGCTGCCGGGACATCGCCGCGCACAACATCTACGACGCCATCGCCGACGAGGGCGTGACCCATTTCGGCGGCGCGCCCATCGTGCTCAACATGATCGTCAACGCCCGCGAAGAGGAGAAGCGCAGTTTCGATCACGTAGTCGAGGTGTTCACCGCCGGTGCCCCGCCCGCCCCAGCGACGCTCGCCAAGATCGAGACCATGGGCTTCAACGTCACCCAGGTCTACGGGCTGACCGAGACCTACGGGCCCGACGTGGAATGCGCGTGGCAGGGGACGTGGGATCACATCAAGGGTGACGAGCGCGCCGCGATGAAGGCCCGTCAGGGCGTGGCCATGCCCTTCATGGAGCATGTCACCGTCATGGACGAGCAGATGAACATCATCGAGGCCGACGGCGAGACCAAGGGCGAGATCATGCACCGCGGCAACGGCGTGATGAAGGGCTACCTGAAGGCGCCCAAGGCCACCCGCGAGGCCTTCGAGGGCGGCTATTTCCACTCGGGCGACATCGCCGTGCTGCACCCCGACAGCTACCTTCAGATCGCCGACCGTGCCAAGGACATCATCATCTCGGGCGGCGAGAACATCTCGTCGGTCGAGGTCGAGAACACGCTCATGGCGCATGAAGCCGTGCTGCTCTGCGCGGTGGTGGCCAAGCCCGACGAGAAATGGGGCGAAGTGCCCTGCGCCTTCGTCGAGCTGAAGCCCGGCCACGCGGCGACCGAGGCCGAACTCATCGCCTTTGCCCGCGACCGGCTCGCGGGGTTCAAGACCCCCAAGGCGGTGGTGTTCGAAGAGCTTCCCAAGACCTCGACCGGCAAGATCCAGAAGTTCCAGCTGCGCAGCCGCGCCCGCGAGCTCTGACCGCGGCACCCCGGGGCCTCGGGCGGCCCCGGGGATCGCCCGGCGGCAGGATGTCGCCGCCGTGCACCACGGCTGGCTTTTCGGAAAGGTTGCAGGCGACGACCGGCACGCCTGCGTCGAGGTCAAGCGCCATGCCCGCGGCGATCCACGGCCAGAGCAGCGGGGCGCTGACGGGCGAGACGGGTCCGGGGCACCTCGGTCCGCTGTCGCTGCCATGCGTCACGGCGATCCATGCTCCGGCGACACGGCAGAGGCGTCGGGCGCCCTGCCCCCGCGACGCTCAGCCCTCGGCGCGCGCCGCGGCCTCGCGGTCTGCGCGGGCGATGTCGGCGGCGGCCTGCAGGTGGATCGACATGGCCATCGCCGCCCATTCCGGAGAGCGCGCCGTGATGGCCTCGGCGATCTCGATATGGTGCCGGGCCGAGCGCTGCATGTCCGCCTCGCGGTACATGCGGAAGGTCCGCGCCACCAGCGCGAGGTGCACGACCACCGAGAGCATCGCCTTGAGACGCGGCGAGCGGGCGGCCTGAAGCACCAGCCCGTGGAAGGCCTCGTTGGCATCCGACAGCGCCCGGAAGTCCTCTTCCGTGCGCGGCGGCACCCGGTCGGCCATGCGCTGCGCGAGGGCGCGCATCTCGGCCGCCTCTTCGGGCGTGGCGTATTTCGCCGCACGCCGCGCGGCGTAGGATTCGAGCATCAGCCGGATCTCGAAGATCTGCTGCACGTCGTCGTCCTGCAGCGCCACGACCCGCAGCCCCGGCCCCGCGTCGCGGGTCAGCAGCCCCTCGAGCAGCAGCCGCTTCACCGCCTCGCGCACAGGCGTGCGGGACATGCCCAGCGTCTCGGCCAGCTCGAGCTCGGTGACCCGGTCGTTCTCGTTGAGCTGGCCCGAGAAGATGCTGTCGCGGATCGCGTGGTAGGCCTGTTCTGCGGCTGGGCCCTTGGGGGGCACTGGCTTGGGGTCTTTCATGAGCCTCTTTCTGGCAGTCCGCATCCTGCCGGTCGGTATTCCGGCGTCCGGCTGCGCGCTCACGAGGCCAGCGCGGCGGGCGGAAAGGATCCGGCTTTCATTACCATGCCCGGCACCTCGTGGCCAAGCTGCGCCTCGAGCCAGCGCGCCGCCTCGGCGGCGCGTTCCACATCCCAGCCGGTGTCGATGCCGGCGCGGTGCAGCATGTAGGCGAGGTCCTCGGTGGCGACATTGCCGGTGGCCCGCGGCGCGAAGGGGCAGCCGCCCACCCCGCCCAGCGAGGCGTCGAAGGCGGTGACCCCGCTCAGGATCCCGGCCCAGGCATTGGCGAAGCCGTTGTTGCGGGTGTTGTGCAGGTGCAGCCGGATCGGCAGCTCCGGCCAGCGCTCGCGCACCGCGCCCACCCGCGCGGCGATGTCGGCCGGGCTGGCGACGCCGATGGTGTCGGCCAGCGTCAGCTCGGCAGGCGGCACTTCGAGCGCGCGCTCGAGCACCGCCATCATGCGCGGGATCGGCATCTCGCCCTCGAACGGGCAGCCGAAGGCGGCGGCAAGGGTCATCCCGGCGCCGATCCGGCCCTCGGCCGCGCGCGCGACCTCGTGCCAGAGTGCGATGCCTTCGTCGGTGCTCATGCCCTGGTTGCGGCGGCTGAAGGTCTCGCTCAGCACGACGGCGAAGTTCACCTCGTCGAGACCCGCCGCCAGCGCGCGGTCAAAGCCGCGCCGGTTCAGCGCCAGACCGATGTAGCGCGCCGTCCCGCGCGGCAGGGCTGCGGCCACCTGCTCGGCGTCGGCCATCTGCGGAACCTTGTTCGGATTCACGAAGCTGGTGACCTCGATCCGCTGTGCACCTGCAGCAATTGCGCGGTCGATCAGTGAAATTTTTGCATCCAATGCCAGAATCGTTTTTTCGTTCTGGATGCCATCTCTCGGGGAAACCTCAACGATTTCAGCTTTTTTCGGCAGCATCTCTCCCTCCTCCGGAAAATTGCTGTTTACACGGCTCATAAAAATGTATCCATTTAGCGCAGACTTGTCGATGCGCGTCGCGCACCGGCGACAGGCACCGGAGCGAGGGGGAGAGCGCTGATGGAGCAGGCCGAAGAGCCGCGGCAGGGGCCGCTTTCGAACATTCGTGTGCTCGAAATGGGCCAGCTTCTGGCGGGGCCGTTCTGCGGCCAGCTGCTGGCGGATTTCGGCGCCGAGGTGATCAAGTGCGAGCAGCCCGGGTCCGGCGATCCGCTGCGCGTCTGGGGGCAGGAAAAGCCCTACGGCAAGTCGCTGTGGTGGCCGGTGGTCGGGCGCAACAAGAAGTCGCTGACCATCAACCTGCGCACCGCCGAGGGGCAGGCACTGATCCACGAGCTGGTGCGCGACACCGACATCGTGATCGAGAACTTCCGGCCCGGCACCATGGAGCGCTGGAACCTCGGCTACGAGACCCTGCGCAAGATCAATCCGCGGCTCATCATGGTGCGGGTCAGCGGCTACGGCCAGACCGGCCCCTACTCCGCCCGCGCGGGCTACGGCGCCATCGGCGAGGCGATGGGCGGGCTGCGCTACGTGGTGGGCGATCCGTCGACCCCGCCCAGCCGCATGGGCATCTCGATCGGCGACGAGCTTGCCGCCACCTATGCCTGCATCGGCGCGCTCATGGCGCTGCACCACCGCCAGACCAGCGGCGAGGGACAGGTCGTGGACAGCGCCATCTACGAGGCGGTGCTCGCGATGATGGAGAGCACGGTCAGCGAATACGACGTGGCGGGCTACGTCCGCGAGCGCACCGGCGCCACCCTGCCCAACGTCTCGCCCTCGAACGTCTTCCGCACCCGCGACGACAAGATGCTCCTGATCGCGGCGAACCAGGACACGGTGTTCCGCCGCCTCGCCGCCGCCATGGGCCGCCCCGAGCTGGCCGAGGACCCGCGCTACGCCACCCACGCGGCGCGCGGCACCAACATGCGCGAGCTCGACGGGCTGATCGAGGAATGGACGCAGACCATCGACCTGGAACCGCTGCAGGACCTGCTCGAGGACCACGGCGTGCCCTGCGGGCTGATCTACTCGGCCGCGGACATGCTCAAGGACCCGCATTTCGCTGCGCGCGAGGCCATCGTCGAGCTGCCGCACCGGGATTTCGGCTCGATCAAGATGCAGAACGTGGCGCCGCGCCTGTCGGAAACGCCCGGCAAGCTGCGCCACGTCGGCCCCGAGCTCGGCGAGCACACCGAGCAGATCCTGCGCGACCTGCTGTCGGTTACGCCCGAGCGGCTGGGCGAGCTGCGCGAGAACGGGATCGTCTGACCCGCATCCGAATTCGTGGCCGGAGCACCGGGATGGAGGTCCCCGCCGGTCACAGCAACCGCCCGAACCGGGCAACGACCGGGGCCGCGGCCCCAGGAGTCTCTGGGAGGAGATACGTCATGAAAGCCTTCGTCACCGGCCTGTTGCTGGCCAGCACCGCGATCGTCGCGACCACATCCGCCGCCATGGCCGAGCGCACCCTGCGTGCGACCGTGCAGGTGGCAGTGAACCACCCCATCGGCGCGAACGTCGTCACCTTCAAGGAGAAGCTCGAGGAGATCTCGGGCGGCGAGATGTCGGTCGAGATCTACGACAGCGCCCAGCTCTTCAAGGGCAGCGAAGTGCCCAAGGCCGTGGCGAGCGGCGCCATCGACATGGGCGTGGTGCTGGCAGACGAATACTCGGGCACCCTGCCCGCCGCGGGCATCTTCTCGGTGCCGTTCCTGTTCCCGACCTACGAGGTGCTCGCCAAGGCCGCCGACCCGGAAGGCGACTTCCGCAAGGCGTTCGACGGCATGATCGGCTCGACCGGCACCAAGGTGCTCTGGTGGCAGGACTACGGCCCCGTGCAGCTGCTCTCCAAGGGCGAGGCGCTGACCTCGCCCGACCAGATGAAAGGCAAGCTGGTCCGCGCGCTCGGCAAGCCCTCGGGCGACTTCATCGATGCGGTGGGCGGCACCCCGGTGGTGATCGGCGGCTCCGAGCAGTTCATGGCCTACCAGCGCGGCACCGTCGACGTGGGCATGAGCGGCACCACCGCGGTGGAATCGCGCAAGCTTTACGAGGTGATGGACCACGTGACCATGACCAACCACTCGCTGGCCGAGTTCATCGTGGTGATCAACAACGGTCTCTTCGACAGCCTCTCCGACGAGGAGAAGGCCTGGGTGAGCGAGGCCGCGATGACCGCCGAGCAGAGCCTGCGTGACGAGACCGAGGCCAACAACGTGGCCTCCGCCGAATGGCTGGCCGATGGCCGCGCCACGGTGACCGAGCTGACGCCGGAGCAGGTCACCGCCTGGCAGGAGGCCGCCGCGCCCGCGGTCGACGTCTTCGTCAAGGACGGCGGCGACCTCGGCAGGCAGCTGGTCGACGCCGTCCAGGCGCTCTACTGAGCCCGCCGCCATGGCACATGAAGCAACGCACAAGGGATCGGGAGCGCATGGCGCTCCCGCATCCGCATCCGCAGATGGCGAAAGGCTGCCCCCGTCGCTGCGCGCCCTGCGCATCGTCGACGGCATCTCGGTGACCGCCGCGCGCATCGCGGCCGTGATGATCGTGATCATCGCCGTGATCCTCGCCTACGAGGTGCTCGCCCGCTACGTCTTCCGCGCGCCGACGCGCTGGACCTCGGACGTGGGCACCACGCTGATGATCTGGCTGACCTTCCTTGCCATGGCGCAATCGCTGCGCAGCGACGGCATGATCCGCATCACCGCCGTCGTGGCCAACGCGCCGGCATCGGTGCGCAAGCTGTCGCAGGGCTTCACGCTGGTGGTCATCGGGGGCTTCTCGCTGCTGGCCGTCTGGCTCTGCTTCGGCGCCATGGTCGAGAGCTTCACCATGGGGCGCCGCCAGCCCACCATGCTGCAGATGCCCGAATGGATCGCCGAGGCGCCGATCATCGTGGGCTACGCCTGCCTCGCGCTGCAGGCGCTGGCCGACCTCATCCGCCTGCCGTTCCGTCCCGCGCCTGCCTTCGTCTCGCATGAAGAGGCGGAGCTTCACTCCATGACCGAGGACGCCCGATGATCCCCATCTACATCGTTTCCGCGCTGGTCCTGCTGCTGCTCACCGGCCTGCCGGTGGCCTTTGCGCTGGCGGCGCTGGGAACCGGGCTCATCGTGCTCAAGGGTCTGCCGCTGGCGCTGATCCCGACCAACCTCTTCGGCTCGCTCAACGATTTCGTGCTGCTGGCGGTGCCGCTGTTCCTGCTGATGTCGAACATCCTGCTCAAGGGCGGCGTCGGACGCGACCTGTTCCGCGCGGTGCAAAGCTGGGTCGGCCACTGGCCGGGCGGCATCGGGGTCGCGGCGCTGCTCTCCTGCGGCATCTTCTCGGCGATCTCGGGAAGCTCCGTGACCACCGCCGCCACCGTCGGCACCGTCGCCGTGCCCGAGATGACGAAGCGGGGCTACAAGCCATCCTTCACCCTCGGGTTGCTGGCCGCGGGAGGCACGCTCGGCATCCTTATCCCGCCGTCGATCCCGTTGATCGTCTACGGCGTCATCGCCGAGGAGAGCATCGGCAAGCTGTTCCTTGCGGGGGTCGGCCCGGGCATCCTGCTGATCACCGTCTTCGGGCTCTATACCGTGCTGTCGGCGGCCTTCGGCGGCAATGCCGCGGCCAGCCCCCGCGCCTCGTGGTCCGAACGGACCGAGGCCACGCTGCGGGCGCTGCCGACGGTGCTGCTGGCGGTGGTGATGCTGGGCGGCATCTACGCCGGGGCCTTCACGCCGACCGAGGCGAGCGCCATCGGCGCGGCCATGGCGCTCGCGATCACCGTGGCGCAGCGTTCGCTGAGCTGGGCCGATTTCCTCCGGGCGGTGAAGGACAGCGTGCAGACCACCACGGTGATCTTCCTCATCGTCGTCGGCGCCAAGATCTTCGGCCAGGCGATCACGCTCTACCAGATCCCGCAGCAGGTGGCCCATATTTTCGACACCCACGTGCCGGGCACGGTGGGCTTCATCGTCATCGTCTCGCTGATCCTGCTGTTCATCGGGCTCTTCCTCGAGAGCATGTCGATGCTGCTGATCATGGTGCCGGTGCTGCTGCCGACCGTGCTAGGACTCGGGCTCGACCCGATCTGGTTCGGCGTCTACTTCGTGCTGCTGATCGAGATCGCGCTGATCACGCCGCCGGTGGGGCTGAACCTCTTCGTGATCCAGGCCATCGCCAACAAGCCGCTGGGCGTGGTTGTCCGGGGCGTGGTGCCCTTCGTGCTGATGATGCTCTTCGTGGCGGCGCTGCTGTCGCTGTTCCCGCAGATCGTGCTGTGGCTGCCGTTCCACCTCTAGCGTCCCGACGGCGGGGGCCCCGGCTCCCGCTGCGCCGCGAGAGGTCTGGGTGCTTCAGATGATCCCGCCCCGGAGAAACGAACCAAAGAAACGAAAAAGGCGCCCGAAGGGGCGCCTTTTGTTCATTGGTCGGAGTGAGAGGATTCGAACCTCCGGCCCCTGCCTCCCGAAAATCGAGGCAGTGCCCCAACCCATTGATTTTTGGCCAAGCGAGCGCTGTCTTCCTTTGCCTCAGCCCCAACAAACCAATCAACTTCGCGCTCGGCAGGTTCATTGAACCAAGGGGAACTGTCTACCATGTGCCCGCCTCGCGGAGGGTCCGGGCCGGGGCGCGCGACGGGCGAAGCCTTGCAGATCAGAGATACAGGAGGCCCAGGAGGCGCTGTGCGAGTCACTGAGAGGCCATCTCTAGGTAGCGGCCGGACACACTAACCCGCCCAGAAAGCGCTCAGCCACCTACGGACGCTCTCCGTGCCTCTGCGTCGTTGTGGCCCTGATTCTCGTGACCGCCCCGTCGCCCGTGAGACCCCAGCAACGAAGATGCAACAGCGCGCTCCACGGGTTACCGTGGCAGCACTACCCCGCGACAGATCTCAACATATGAGCTTTGCGCGCCGGCAGACCCCGGGCGAGGAATGGCTCAAGGTCCAGTCGTGAGCCGTCGCTCGTGCCAAGGTTATCACGAAGTCCTAGGAATTAAGCGTGGATGTGAATAGGATGCATTCTGGCGCCGGGTGGGCTCGAGGATGAAAGCTCCGCTCGACGCAGACCCTATCTGGCTAAGAACGTTCATCTCGTTTGCGACGTCGCACCGAGACCTCTTGACCTGACCTCCACTGGAACCCCTCTAAATAGCGGGGCATTCTAGTCACCAACCGGAGGCTCACATGGCTCAGACCCACGATCATCACGGCGGCTCTTCCGAAGCTGCCGCAGACGAGGTGATCCGCGATCCGGTCTGCGGCATGATCGTGGATCCCTCGGCGGGGAAGCCAACCCTCGAGCACGACGGGCATCGCTACCGCTTCTGCTCCGAGGGCTGCAGCGACAAATTCCGCGCCGACCCTGGCGCCTATCTCACGGCCACCGACCCGGTTTGCGGCATGGAGGTGGACCGCTCGACGGCGGCGCACATGCTCAAGCACGAGGGCGAGAAGCATTACTTCTGCTCCGCGCGCTGCCAGTCGACGTTCGAGGCCGAGCCCGAGGCCTATCTCGGCGCGCGTTCTGCGCCCGAGGCGATGCCCGAGGGCACGAAATACACCTGCCCGATGCACCCCGAGATCATCCGTGACGCGCCCGGGGACTGCCCGATCTGCGGCATGGCACTGGAGCCGATGACACCGTCGTCCGACAGCGGCCCGAACCCCGAATACATCGACATGTCGCGCCGGCTGAAGATCACCGCCCCGCTGGCGGCGCTGGTCTTCGTGCTGGAGATGGGCGCGCACATCGGCATCCCCTTCGCCGACTGGATCGGACATGGGCTCTTTGGCTGGGTGCAATTCGCGCTGGCAACGCCGGTGGTGATCCTCTGCTGGCCGTTCTTCAAGCGCGGCTGGGCGTCGATCGTGAACCGCTCGCCGAACATGTGGACGCTGATCGCGCTCGGGACCGGCGCAGCGTATCTCTTCTCGGTGGTGTCGCTGCTGGCGCCGGGCCTGTTTCCCGAAGCGATGCGCGACGGCATGGGCATGACGCCGGTTTATTTCGAGGCCGCCGCGGTGATCCTTGTCCTGGTCCTGGTCGGGCAGGTCATGGAGCTGGCCGCGCGCGAGCGCACCGGCGACGCGATCCGCGCACTGCTCGACCTCGCGCCCAAGACCGCGCGACGTGTGGTGGAGGGCTCCGAGGAGGACGTGCCGCTGGATCAGGTCGCCTCGGGTGACATCCTGCGTGTGCGCCCCGGCGAGAGCGTGCCGGTGGATGGCGTGGTGACCGAGGGCCGCTCGTCGGTGGACGAAAGCATGATCACCGGCGAGCCGGTCCCGGTGGAAAAGACCGAAGGCGAGCCGGTCACCGGCGGCACGCTCAACAAGTCCGGCAGCTTCCTGATGCGCGCCGAGAGTGTCGGCTCCGAGACCACGCTGTCGCGCATCGTCGAGATGGTCTCGAAGGCACAGCGCTCGCGCGCGCCGATCCAGGCCATGGCGGACCGTGTTGCGGCCTATTTCGTGCCGGCCGTCGTGGGCGTGGCGCTGATCGCGTTCCTCGCATGGGTGTTCTTCGGGCCGTCTCCGGCGCTGTCCTACGCCTTCGTGGCGGCGGTCTCGGTGCTGATCATCGCCTGCCCCTGTGCGCTCGGGCTGGCCACGCCGATGTCAATCATGGTGGCGACCGGACGAGGGGCCCAGGCGGGCGTTCTGATCCGTGACGCCGAAGCGCTCGAGCGGTTCTCCAAGGTCGAGGTCCTGGTCGTGGACAAGACCGGCACGCTGACCGAGGGCAAACCGACGCTGACCGACGCTGAGCCCACGGAAGGCATGGACAGGATCGAACTGCTTGCCTTCGCCGCAGCACTGGAACGCGGCTCCGAGCATCCGCTGGCCGAGGCCATCACGGCTGGTGCGCGTGACGCCGCGGCCCCGGAACGGGAGGCCACGGACTTCGAGGCGGTCACGGGCAAGGGGGTGACCGGCAGCGTGGGCGGTCAGCGCATAGCGCTCGGCAACGCGGCACTGATGGCGGACGAGGGTGTCGATCCCGGTGCCTTCTCGGACCGGGCGCAGGCGCTGCAGAACGAGGGCAAGACCGCGATGTTCGTCGCGGTGGACGGGCGCGCGGCCGGATTGGTGGCGGTCGCCGACCGGGTGAAGGAAAGCACCCCTGACGCCATCCGCGCGCTGCACGAGGCCGGGTTACGCATCGTCATGGCCACCGGCGACGCCAAGGCCACCGCCGAGGCGGTCGCGCGCGAGCTTGGTATCGACGAGGTCCATGCCGAGGTCAGCCCCGAGGACAAGCACGCCCTGATCGAGAAGCTCCGCAAAGAGGGGCTTTCGGTCGCCATGGCCGGGGATGGGGTCAACGATGCGCCGGCGCTGGCGGCCGCCGACGTCGGCATTGCCATGGGCACCGGCGCGGATGTGGCGATGGAGAGCGCGGGCATCACGCTGGTGAAGGGCGATCTCGGAGGGATCGTCCGGGCGCGCCACCTTGCCGAGGCGACCATGCGCAACATCCGCCAGAACCTGTTCTTCGCTTTCGTCTACAACTCTGCGGGCGTGCCGCTGGCAGCGGGCATCCTCTACCCGTTCCTCGGCATCCTGCTCTCGCCGATCGTGGCGGCTGCCGCGATGAGCCTGTCTTCGGTCTCGGTGATCGCCAACGCACTGCGTCTCAAGACCACGAAGCTCTGAGCCGACCGCGGCGCCGGATCAGTCCGGGGCCGCCTCTCCGGGCAGATCTGCGACGTACCGGACCTGCGCCGCGATGATGCCGTCTGCGCGTTCCACAAGCCTCGGAGGTCCGGCCCGTGATGAACGCAGGCGCCCGACTTCCTCGACCAACGTCTGCTTGACCGATCCCGCGGCTTCAGGGCAAAGTCGCGTTCGAACAAGAGCAGAGCAGCAGTGCGCATCTTTGTCCTCATTCTCCTGACGGGCTTCCTCGCCCTTGCCGTCGTCCCCCGGGCGGGCTTGGCCATGGCCATGTGGAACGGCGACGGCATCGCGCACCATGTTCACGACTGTCCCGACTGCATCGACGACGCGGCCGCGCATTCAGGCGAGCAGGGCACCCCGCTCGATTGCCACCACGTCAACGCCTGCGCGGCAGCAATGCTCCCGCAGGCAGACGGCCCGATGCTCGGCCTGCGGGCAATCCGCGACGACTATCCGCTGCCGGGGTCCGAGATCGGGGCAGCGATAGCCCTGTCTTGCGATCTTCCCCCTCCGCGCGCCTGAGATCCTTTCCCGCGACGTGCAGCCCGTGTGTGCGGGCTGATCAGACATGACAGGATCATGCACTCGGGCGCGACCCCGGTGCAGTCAGGAACTTCTATGAACAAGATCTGGATCGTCGGCGCGGTCATCGCGATCGCCGCCATTGGCGCGACCGTATCGGTGACGCGCGACAAGCAGACCATCCCCCCGCAAGCGGCCGGTGCCCCCAAAGAGGGCGAGCCCATCGTGACCGTCTCGCTTCCCGAGAGCCTGTCCCCGGAAGCGCAGGTCGGCGAGCGTGCCTTCGGCGCGGTCTGCGCCGATTGCCACGGCGAAAACGCGGCGGGCAAAGAGGGCTTCGGCCCGCCGCTCGTCCACAAGATCTACGAGCCGTCGCACCACGGCGACATGGCTTTCTTCCTCGCCGCCGAGCGCGGCGTGCAGGCGCATCACTGGTCCTTTGGCAACATGCCGCCGCAGCAGGGGCTGACGCGCGCCGATGTTGCCGGAATCGTAACCTATGTGCGCGAACTGCAACGTGCGAACGGGATCGACTGAGATGAGAGCTTTGACCATTGGACGGCGCGCCGTCTGCGCGGGGCTGGCAAGCCTGCCGCTGGCGCGCCCGTCACTCGCGGCGGGCGCCGAGCCCCTGATCGCGCGGAAGGCCACGGTGCAGCTTGCCCCGGACGGGTATCCCGCGTCCGAGGTCTGGGCCTACGACGGGCAGCTCCCCGGGCCCCTGATCCGCGCGCGGCAGGGCGCGCGGCTGACCCGGAGGCTGCAGAACGATCTCGAGGTGCCGACGTCGGTCCACTGGCACGGCATCCGCATCGACAACGCCATGGACGGGGTCGCAGGGTTGACGCAGGACCCCGTCGCGCCCGGCGGGAGCTTCGACTACGACTTCACGCTGCCCGACGCGGGGACCTACTGGTATCACGCCCATACCAACTCGATGGAGCAGGTGGCACGCGGGCTCTCCGGTCCGCTGGTCGTCGACGAGCCCGAGGCGCCGGATGTCGACCGGGACGAGATCCTCATGCTGGGCGACTGGCTGCTAGATCCCGAGAGCGGCGGGTTCATGGAACCCATGGCGCATCCGATGATGATGAGCCACGGCGGACGGATCGGGAACCTCGTCGGGGTGAATGGGCGCTATGACTACACCCTGACCGCGCGGAAACACGAACGGCTGCGCCTTCGCCTGATCAACTCGGCCAACGCACGGATCTTCGTGTTGCGGCTGCAGGGCATGAGCGGCTGGACCGTAGCGCTGGACGGGATGCCGCTGACCCGGCCCGAGGTGGTGGAGGCCGAGATCGTTCTCGCCCCGGCGCAGCGGGTCGACCTCATCGTCGACGTCACAGCCGGAGAAGGCGCACCCGCCGGGCTTCTGATGCTGAGGGATGACGACAGCTGGGAGGCGCTGGTCGACGTCACCATCTCCGGCAGGAGCGCGCGCACGGTGCGCGGCGCCCCCGCGGCCCTGCCGGCCAACCCGAAGATGGATCTTCCGGATCTCGACGGCGCACGGGCGCTGACCATGGCGATGGAGGGCGGCGCCATGGCCGGGATGGAGAGCGCCATGTTCGAGGGGGAGCGCCTCGGTTTCCGCGAGCTGGTCGAGCGTGGGCAGTTCTGGTCCCTGGCAGGGCAGGTCGGACGCAGCGACACCCCCTTTGCAAGCCTCTCACGCGGCGAGCCGGTGCGCCTGTCGCTGACGAACCGCACCGTCTTCCCTCACGCGATGCACCTGCATGGGATGCACTTCCGCGAGGTGCTGCCCGACGGTGGCCTCGGTCCCATGCGGGATACGATCCTGAGCCTGCCGCAGGAGCCACTCGAGATTGCCTTCGTCGCGGACAACCCCGGCAAGTGGCTCTTTCACTGCCACATGCTCGGGCATGCGGCCTCCGGCATGACCTCGTGGATCGGCGTTGCATGACCGGTCGCGAACCAACGACCTTTCAAAACCAGAGAAGAGGACCAACAGGAATGAAGAAGACGGCAACTGTGCTGGCGCTGATCGCGCTCGGGACCGCGGCGTTCGCGCATGGCGGGGTGACCAACAAGGACGTGATGGCGCGCATGATGGTGATGGGCACCATCAGCGAGCAGATGAAAGTGATCGGCAGCATGGCCAAGGGCGAGACGGATTTCGATGCCGATGTCGCGAACGCAGCCCTGATCGAAATCGCGGCGCAATCGGCGCAGGTCCCGTCAATGTTCGAGACACCGGCAACGGACCCGAAGTCGGAGGCACTGCCGGTGATCTGGGAGCAGTGGGGCAGCTTCACCGCGCGTGCGCAGGACGCCGAAGCTGCGGCGGAACGACTGGCGGGCACCGTCGTGGCCCAATCCGATCTCGGGCCGGTGCTGCGGCAGGTCGGAGAGACCTGCAAGGCCTGCCACTCGACGTTCCGCGAGTAAGGCTCCACGCGTCTCTCTGAACGCATCGCTGGTGTCGCGCCTCGACGGGCCGGACAGGAGAGGTCTCAGGTCCGGTCCGTCTGTCTGCCTGGCGCGCGGTGCTCAGGTCGTCAGCAGCTTCTTGCGAGCCTCGTAGTCGGCGGTGTCGATCTCGCCCCGGGCAAACCGCATATCGAGCTCGGCGCGAGCATCACTGACAGTCTTCGGGACCGCTCCGCCGTCGGTGCGGCGCACCAGCCAGATGATGCCGGCGACCACGAGGCCGAGAACGATGAGCCAGAGCACAGGGCCGAACATCATGCCGATGCTATGGCCATATCCGAAGTCCATCATGTGCCCGTAGTAGTCTCCCTGATCCGCGAGCACGGGCTGGCCCAACACGGACAGCAGGACGATGAGACGTTTCATGGCTCCCTCCACGGGTTGTGAGTCGCTTGATCAGTCTGCGCCCCTTCGGCCCCGACGACCTTGATCAGGGACAAGTGGACGAGGCCGAAGCATGGCCTTTGGGGCCCGGAGACGGTTTCGCCCTCGCGACCGGGACAAGGGAAGGGCCGCGACGACCTGCGCGCCGCGGCCCTTCCGTAGACGTCGTCCTCCGAGAACCAGAGGCGGGGGCGCTCACTCGGTGCTGATCTCGGTCACCGTAAGCTTGCCGTTGATGCGATCCGCCGAGAAGGTGACCTCCTGGCCTTCGCTGAGGCTCTCGATCATGGCGGGGTCGGACAGGTCGAAAACCATCTTCATGGCGGGCATGTCGAGGTTGTCGAGGGGCCCGTGGTCGATGGTCACCTTGTTCCACTTGGTGTCGATCTTGGTGATGGTCCCCTGGCTCATGGGCATGCCGTCGTGGGACATCTGGGCCAGCGCCGCAGTGCTGCCGAGCAAGGTGAATGCAATGGTGATGATGGTCTTCATGGGGGGTCTCCTTTCGAGAGGGTCATTTGGCGCCCGGCGTGCCGGTGCACCGGGAAGGGTCAGTCGTGGTTCAGATGGCTGCGAGCGGTCAGGATCGTGGCCGGGCTGTCGTTGCGCGCTTCCTCGGGCAACTCGCCGGTCCATTCCCAGGCCTGGGTGCCGGGCGGGTTCTGATACCAACCGGGGTCTGAGTAATCGTCGCGCTCGATGCCCTCGCGCACCTTGACCACCGAGAACATTCCGCCCATTTCGAGCGGCCCGTAGGGGCCCCAGCCGGTCATCATCGGCACCGTGTTGTCGGGCAGTTCCATGGACATCTCGCCCATGTCGGCCATCCCTGCGGTGCCCATCGGCATGTAGCCCGGCTGCTGACGGCGGATCATCTGCGTGAGCTTGCGCTTGTCGGTGCCGATGAAGGTCGGCAGGTCATGCCCCATGGCGTTCATCGTGTGGTGCGACTTGTGGCAATGGATCGCCCAGTCGCCCTCGTGAACCGCGTCGAACTCGTAGGCACGCATGGCGCCGACGGGGATGTCGATCGAGACCTCGGGCCAGCGGGCGCTCTCGGGCACCCACCCACCATCGGTGCAGGTGACCTCGAAGTCGTAGCCGTGCATGTGGATCGGGTGGTTGGTCATCGTGAGGTTTCCGCAGCGCACCCGCACCCGGTCGCCCTTGTTCACGACCAACGGGTCGATGTCCGGAAAGATCCGGCTGTTCCACGTCCACATGTTGAAGTCGGTCATCTCGGCGACGCGTGGGATGTAGGTTCCCGGGTCGATGTCATAGGCCGCCAAAAGAAAGGCGAAGTCGCGATCCACCGGCATGAAGGCCGGGTCGCGCGGATGCACGATGAAGAGCCCCATCATGCCCATCGCCATCTGCACCATCTCGTCCGCGTGCGGGTGGTACATGAAGGTGCCCGACTTGGTCAGGTCGAACTCGTAGACGAAGGTCTTGCCGGGCGGGATCGCCGGGTGGCTCAGCCCGCCGACACCGTCCATTCCCGAGGGCAGGATCAGCCCGTGCCAGTGAACCGAGGTGTGCTCGGGCAGGCGGTTGGTGACGTAGATGCGCACACGCTCCCCCTCGACCGCCTCGATGGTCGGGCCGGTCGACTGGCCGTTGTAGCCCCAGAGCCGTGCCATCATGCCATCGGCCATGATGCGCTCGACCGGTTCGGCGACGAGGTGGAACTCCTTGACGTTGCCGTTCATCCGCCAGGGCAGCGACCAGCCGTTGAGTGTGACGACGGGGTTGTAGTCGAGACCGCTCGTGGGGCGCGGCGGCACCTGCGTGTAGGGGCTGTCGGTGGCGGCCGCTTCGGGCAGGTCCCGGAAGCGGGTCTCGGCCGCAGCGGCGGAGGCCACGACGGCGCCCGCTCCGCCGGCGAGAAGTTGTCTGCGGTTCATTCGCTGTCTCCCATGGAGGAGCCGCCCCATATGACGGCGGCAAGGTCGGCCTCGGCGCGCCAGTAGTCGGCCTTCGCCTCTGCGGTGGAAAGCTGGGCGTCGAGCCCGTCGCGGGCATCCGAGAGCAGCTCGAAGGTCGAGGTCAGCATTCCGTTGTAGCTTCGCAGCGCCTCCGCATCGATCTCGCGCCGCAGCGGCAGCACCTCGTCGCGCCAGTGCCGCGCGATACGGTACTTGCCGGTCACCGCGGCGTGAGCAGAGCGCGCCTCGGACCGTGCGTCGACGGCCTGCTGCGCCAGTTCGTGAGCCGCGCGCATGTAGGCCAGCTCGGCGCGGCGGGATACCAGCCTTCCGGTGTCGTAGATCGGTATCTCGAGGCTGGCATCGAGCACGCGCTCGGCCTCGGTGTCACCGTCGTCGCCGCGCGTCGCTTCGGCGCCCGCGACGATCTCGATGTCGGAGAGCATCCGGGTCGCGTGCTCGAGGCGGTATTCCTTCGCGACGGCCTCGAGCTCCAGGCGGCTGACGGCGAGGTCGGTCCGATGCTGCATGGCCAGCCGCTCGGCATCGCTGCGTCCGGGCTGACGGCCGGGAAGGGACGGCAGGGCGTCGGGCACATAGAAATCGATGTCCGCTTCCCAGAGCCCCATCAGGCGGGTGAGCCGCTCCTTGGCGAGCTGGGCTTCGAGCCGGGCATCGGCGCGCTCGGCGGCAAGTTCGGCGGTGAAGACGTGCTCACGGGCCTGATCGGAGCGGTTCATTGCCCCGGTCCGCCCGAGCTCTGCCGCAAGCTCGGAGGCGGCGTCGGCGGTGTTCTGGGTCCGTGCGATCAGCGCCGCAGCCTCGAAGGCCGCGACCGCATCGATCCAGGCCCGGCGCGTCTCCGCTGCCAGCGCGACGGTTTCGCCGAGCGCCTCGAACTGGGCCTGCCGGAAGTGGGTCTCGGCGATGGACGTCCTGGAGTTTCGCGTGGCAAGATCAAGGATCGCACCTGTGATCGTGGCCTCGAGGGAACGGGCCAGACCCGCTTCCCCGATCGTCCCAAGAGACAGCTCGAGGCTGGCGGGGGTGCCGATGGCGGCCTCCCAGAGATCTGCGGCGGAGAGCCCGAGATCGGCATAGGCCGCCTGCAGCCCGCGATTGTTCATGAGCGCCACCTGCACCGCCGTGTCGGGGCCAATGGTTCTGCCGGCAATGAGCCTGCGCACCCGGGCCTCGGTCGCCGCCACCTCGGCGGCGGACTGGTTCCAGGCGCTGTCGGCGCCAGTGGCGCGCCGCGATCCGTCGGTCACGAACGAAAAGCCTGCACGGGGCGCAGAGGCGGTGGCAATGGTCGCCTGGTCGGCACAGGCGGCGACCAGCAGCGGCAGCAGCAGGACCACAGGTTTCAGCCCCGTCATGAGCCCGCTCCCGGCGCCTGCGCGTCATTCAGGTCTCGCCAGTCCAGGGGCTCGGCAATCGGGTGGGCGAGGTAGGCCACCGACGGCCCGGACGGCGCAGGGACGGACAGGTCAGGGGATGCGGCCCGTATCAAGGGGGCAGCCGCGGGAAGCGCCACGGGCTCGGCACAGCCCGCAAGCGCCAGCGGCACCAGGGCCGCGAACAGGTTTTTCATCTGGAAACTCCGAAAGGATGATCTTCAGGACAGGCACGCGAGTGCGCGCAATGACGAGAAGCTCAGGCTTTCGGTGGTCGACGCAGTCCGAAGGGGCGCGTGAGATCGGCCCGGTCCGAGCCGTTCCAGGACGGCAGAACGCGTGTCATCGCCTCGACCGTGACGACCTGCGACGCGAAGACAGAGGCGTCGTAAACACAGCCCACGTCGCAACACAGGGGCAGATCCGTGGAGTGCGGCGCATCATCGGAGACAACCGGACCAGCCGTCTGATGCTCATGGCTCACTGCCTGACCATGACCCTCGTGATGCAGAACTGGCGCCCGGCGCGCGTGCTCGCCCGCCGGTGCGCTCACGGATCGTTCGAGGCATCCAAGCGGCCCATACATCTCCATCGCAGCGACCGGAACGACCGCAACCATTAGCCCGGTCAAGGCGAGCAGCATCGTCAGGAGGAGACGTTGGATCATGGCGAAATCGTTGCTGCAACGTCTGGGAGATTTCAAGTCACGACAGTGTCAGAGGAGAAAATAGTGTGGAACGCGGCCTGGTGACTCAGGCAAGTGCCGTTGAGCATTCGATTGGATGCTGTCCAGGACGGAAGCAGACCGCAGGGAAGGGCCGAGGCGACACAGCAGGACGTCGGACGTCCGGGGGCCACAGGCTCAGGCGCGCCTGTTCACATGGCCGAGGCTGGCATCTCGATGGACGACATCTCCCAGTATCTCGGCCACTCGGACACCCGGATCACCGCCTCGACCTATGCGCGTTACAGCCCCGATCACCTTCGCAGAGCGGCAAAGGCCCTGGCGTTCGACTAGGCGTCAGGTTCAATGAACCAAGGGGAACTGTCTCAGAAACGAACAAGGCGCCCGAAGGCGCCTTGTTTCATTGGTCGGAGTGAGAGGATTCGAACCTCCGGCCCCTGCCTCCCGAAGACAGTGCTCTACCAGGCTGAGCTACACTCCGACCGTGGCGGGCGGGATACCCCAGCCGCAGGGGTTTGGCAAGGCTCATTGCGGGGTTTCTTGCAGGGTTTTTTCACGCCGTCCCAAGGCACGCAGAAGCGGCCCGATCCGCAGCGAGGTGCCGGTCTCGAAACGGGTGCGCGTGCGCAGCACGGGCGTGTTCTCCGAGGCCGTGCTGCGGCTCTCGCGGAGCACGATGTAGACCCCCG
>Ga0208328_1000234_pt1 | contig 29112 bp, 19 predicted proteins | sample DeeseametaMP2633_FD_184170 | JGI IMG/M metagenome (GOLD analysis project Ga0208328, IMG submission 184170) | Marine microbial communities from the Deep Atlantic Ocean - MP2633 (SPAdes) | ecosystem: Environmental > Aquatic > Marine > Unclassified | place: Northeast of Antigua and Barbuda, North...
GCGCCGACGCCGAGGTGATCGCCAACTCGATGACCGGCACCTTCGAGTACGAGAAGGGCGACAAGCGCGAGGTTCCCGACTTCAACGTGTTCTTCCGCTACAACGCCACCTACCCGTTCTACTCGGACGCGGTGTGGTACCTCACCCAGATGCGCCGCTGGGGGCAGATCCCCGAGGCCAAGCCCGACGCGTGGTACGACGAGATCGCCAAGTCGGTCTACAAGCCCGAGATCTACCTCGAGGCCGCCCGTGCGCTGGTCGACGAGGGGCTCGCCGACGAGGCCGACTTCCCGTGGGACAGCGACGGCTACAAGGACGCGACGCCTGCCGCGGACGTCATCGACGGCATCCCCTACGACGGCAAGCAGCCCAACGCCTACCTCGAAAGCCTGCCGATCGGCCTGAAAGGTGAGCAGAAGGTCATCGGCAACGAGATCCAGGGCTGATGTCCCTTCCCGGTTGTGCCCTGACGGGCGCAGCCTGGGGACGCTCCAGGACACATGGCAGATGCACCTCCGGGTGCGCCCGCCGCCCCTTCCCCGAGCCCCACCTCCCCGAGACGACAGACCACGGGACGGTGGGCGGGGCGATGCGCCCGACGGGCGCGAGCGCCCGCCCCCGTCCCGATCCACCCAACCCCGAGGACCCTCCGATGACCACCGTCGATCCCGAATACGCCCGTGAAGCCGAGCGCGAGGCCCGCCGGGCGCGCCTCTTCACCCGCATCAACAAGGCCGACGCATGGTTCCGCGTCCTCGGCCTCGCCTGGATCACCCCGATCCTGAAAGCCGCCGCCGGCGACAACCCCCGCGCCCAGATGAAGGACATCTGGCTGCTGCTGGGTGTGCCGCTGGTCGCCATCGCGGCCTTCCTGCTGCTCTGGGGCACGCTGGCGCCCAGGGTGCAGACCTCGCTCGGCGCCGTCCCCGGCCCGGCCGAGGTCTGGCACGAGGCCGTGCTCCTGCACCAGGACGCCGAGGCCAAGGCCGCGAAGAAGGAAAAGTTCGAGACCATGGTCGCGGCGCGCAACGAGAAGCTCATCGCCGCGGGCAAGGAAGACCAGGTCAAGGACGTCGCCTACACCGGCGCGCCGAGCTACTACGAGCAGATCTGGACCTCGATCAAGACCGTGTTCTTCGGCTTCCTGATCGGCTCCTGCGTCGCCATCCCGCTCGGCATCCTCGCCGGCCTCTCGCCCTACGCCAACTCGGCCATCAACCCGCTGGTGCAGATCTTCAAGCCGGTCTCGCCGCTGGCCTGGCTGCCCATCGTGACGATGATCATCTCCGCCGCGGTGGCCACCAACGACGGGCTCTTCTCCAAGTCCTTCCTGATCTCGGCGATCACCGTGACGCTGTGCTCGCTGTGGCCGACGCTGATCAACACCGCACTCGGCGTGGCCTCGATCGACAAGGACCTCGTCAACGTCTCCAAGGTGCTCAAGATGAACACCTGGACCAAGATCACCAAACTGGTCCTGCCCTCGGCCCTGCCGCTCATATTCACCGGTCTGCGCCTGTCGCTCGGGGTTGGCTGGATGGTGCTGATCGCCGCCGAGATGCTCGCCCAGAACCCCGGCCTCGGCAAGTTCGTGTGGGACGAGTTCCAGAACGGCTCTTCCTCGTCGCTGGCCAAGATCATGGTCGCGGTCTTCACCATCGGCATCATCGGCTTCCTTCTGGACCGCGTGATGTTCGCCCTGCAGTCCCTCTTCACCTTCTCGAACAACCGCTGAGCCGGCCCGTCAGGAGACCATCGGCGCTCATATAGCGAAGCGATAGCGCAAGAAGATCAGCGCTCAAGCAGCGAAGCGATAGCGCAATAAAACCAGCGCTCAAGCAGCGAAGCGATGGCGCGAAAGGATACCTTAATGAGCATTCTCAAGTTCGAAAACGTCTCGAAGAGCTTCAGCGAAGGCACCCGCAGGACCGAGGTCCTCAGGGACATCGACCTCGAGGTGAAGGAGGGCGAGTTCCTCGTGCTCCTCGGCTTCTCGGGCACCGGCAAGACCACCCTCATCAACCTGATGGCGGGGCTCGAGAAGCCCTCGAAGGGCAAGGTCACCTTCAAGGGCGCCGAGATCGACGGCCCCGGCCCCGAGCGCGGCGTGATCTTCCAGAACTACTCGCTGATGCCCTGGCTCACGGTGAACGGCAACGTCCAGCTCGCGCTCGACAGCGTCTTCCCGAAGATGCCCAGGGCCGAGAAGGAGGCCACCGTCGCCCGGTACGTCAAGATGGTCGGCCTCTCCCACGCCACCACGCGCCGCCCGGCCGAGCTTTCGGGCGGCATGCGCCAGCGCGTCAACGTCGCCCGGGCGCTCGCCATGAGCCCCGAGGTGCTGCTGCTCGACGAGCCGCTCTCGGCGCTGGACGCGCTGACCCGCGCCAACCTCGCCGACGAGATCGAGCACATCTGGGAGCAGGACAAGAAGACCTGCGTGCTGATCACCAACGACGTGGACGAGGCCATCATGCTGGCCGACCGCATCATCGCGCTGAACCCGGACGGCACGCTGGGGACCGAGTTCCCGGTCACCATCCCGCGCCCGCGCGACCGGGGCGAGATGAACCACGACGAGACCTTCAAGCGCTTGCGCGCCGAGGTCACCACCTACCTCATGGACGTGGGCATCAGCGCCAAGACCGAGGGCTCGCGCAACCTGCCCGACGTCGCCCCGATCCACGGCGTGGCCTCGGACATCCCCGCGGCGGTGGCACAGGCGCAGGAGGGCATGATCGAGGAGCGCTTCCTCGACTTCTCGCAGCTGCACAAGATCTACCCCACCCCGAAGGGGCCGCTGACCGTGGTCGAGGACTTCAACCTCAAGGTCAACAAGGGCGAGTTCATCTCGCTGATCGGCCACTCGGGCTGCGGCAAGTCCACGGTGCTGACCATGGCCGCGGGCCTCAACAGCATCTCAAAGGGCGGTATCCGTCTCGATGGCCGCCACGTCGAGGGCGCCGATCCCGAGCGCGCCGTGGTGTTCCAGTCGCCGAACCTCTTCCCGTGGCTCACCGCCCGCGAGAACTGCGCCATCGGTGTCGACAAGGTCTACCCCCGCGCCAGCCAGGCCGAGCGCCAGGAGGTGGTCGAGTACTATCTCGAGCGTGTCGGTCTCGCCGATGCCATGGACCGCGGCGCCGCCGACATGTCGAACGGCATGAAGCAGCGCGTGGGCATCGCCCGGGCCTTTGCCCTCTCGCCCAAGCTGCTGCTGCTCGACGAGCCCTTCGGGATGCTCGACTCGCTGACGCGCTGGGAGCTGCAGGAGGTGCTGATGGAGGTCTGGTCGCGCACCAAGGTGACCGCGATCTGCGTCACCCATGACGTGGACGAGGCCATCCTGCTCGCCGACCGCGTAGTGATGATGACCAACGGCCCGCAGGCCACCATCGGCAAGATCGTCGATGTCGACCTGCCCCGCCCGCGCACCCGCAAGGCGCTGCTCGAGCACCCGGACTACTACCTCTACCGCGAGCAGGTGCTGAATTTCCTCGAGGAATACGAGCACGGCAAGCACGGCAAGACCGACGCGAAGGCCGAGAAGAAGAAGGCCGCCTGAAAGGCAGGTGCCCCGGACGACGTGCCGGGGCGCGACCCAACGCAACCTCTATGACAAGGGGGCAGATTGATGGACACCATTCTCGACGCACCTGTGAAGACCTTCATCCAGGTCACCGAATACTGGATACCCGAGGGGGACCGGCTGGTTCTCGCCACGGGCAATTACGGCGGGCTTTCCGCCTTCGAGGAAGCCACCCGCGCCATCAGCTTCGGCAAGGGCGAGGGCCTGCCGGGCAAGGCCTGGGCCGAAGAGCGCCCGGTGGTGCTCAAGGGCTTCGACGGCTCCTATTTCAAGCGCATCGAGGCCGCGGCCGAGGCCGGGCTGACCTCGGCCGTGGCGGTGCCGGTGTTCGACGGCGACACGCTCAGGGCGGTGCTGGTGGTGCTCTGCGGCGATGACGCGAACCGCACCGGCGCCATCGAGGTCTGGCACGAGGCCGACGGGCTGCTGATGCTCGATGACGGCTACTACGGTGCCGCCAAGCATTTCGAATGGGTCTCGCAGCACACGCATTTCCCGCGCGGCCAGGGCCTGCCCGGTGGCGTCTGGTCTGCCGAGACGCCGATGCTCTTCCGCGACCTCGGCTCGGGCTACCGCTTCATCCGTGCCGACAGCGCCGGCAAGGCCGGTCTGACCACCGGCCTCGGCCTGCCGATCCCGGTGCCCGGCGACAAGACCTTCGTTCTGACGCTGCTCTCGGCGCGCGGCACCCCCATCGCCCGCCGCTTCGAGATCTGGGATGCCCGCCCCGTGAAGGTCGGCAAGGACAAGGCCGCGATTCTCGTCGACGGCATCTGCGAGCGCGAGGGCGCGCTCTGGACCGACGACACGCAGGAGCCGCCGCGCCGTATTGCCGCCAACCAGGGCAACATCGGCCGGGTACTGGCCTCGGGCCTGCCCGAGATCTTCGCCGGCTCGCCCAAGCTGACCGAGGGCTACGACGCCATGGTCGCCCTGCCCATCTACGACGACGGCGCCATCGCGCACATCGTCGCCTGGTACGTCTGAGAGGAGCCGCAGCAATGCAGAAACTCGTCGTCATCGGAGCGGGCATGGCCTCGGGGCGGATGCTGGAGCATCTCCTCGACGCCGCACCCGACGCCTTCGAGATCACCGTCTTCAACGCCGAACCGCGCGGCAACTACAACCGCATCATGCTGTCGCCGGTGCTCTCGGGCGAGAAGAGCTACGCCGAGATCGTCACCCACGACGACGCCTGGTACGCCGCCAACAAGGTCACCTGCCGCTTCGGCGAGAAGGTCCTGAGCGTCGACACCTCGCGCAAGGTCGTGGTGGGCGAGAAGGGCGAGGTCGCCTATGACAAGCTGGTCTTCGGCACCGGCTCGTCGGCTTTCATCATCCCCTGCCCGGGCCATGACCTGCCCGGCGTGGTCGCCTTCCGCGACCTCGAGGACACCACCGCCATGGTCGAGGCCGCGGGCAAGCCGGGCTCGAAGGCGGTCGTCATCGGCGGCGGCCTGCTCGGGCTCGAGGCCGCGGCGGCGCTGCGCCTGCGCGGCATGGAGGTGACCGTTCTGCACATCGCCTCGCACCTGATGGAGCGCCAGCTCGATCCGGCGGCGGGCTACCTTCTGAAGAAGGATCTCGAGAAGCGCGGCATCACCGTGCTGCTCGAGGCCTCGACCAAGGAGATCATCGGCAACGGCCGCGCCGAGCAGGTGACCCTTGCCGACGGCACCGAGCTGCCCTGCGACATCGTGGTGATGGCGGTGGGCATCCGCCCGGCGGTGAAGCTGGCGCAGGACAGCGGCATTCCCTGCGGCCGCGCCATCAAGGTCGACGCGCAGATGCGCACCGAGACCCCGGACGTCTTCGCCGTCGGCGAATGCGTGGAATACAACGGCACCCTCTTCGGCCTCGTGGCGCCGCTCTACGACCAGGCCAAGGTGCTGGCGAAGACCCTCTTGGGCGAGCCCGAGACCTTTGCCATGCGCGAGCTCTCGACCAAGCTCAAGGTCACCGGCTGCGACCTGTTCTCGGCGGGCGATTTCGCCGATGCGCCGGGCCGCGAGGACATCGTCTTCCGCGACCCCGCCCGCGGCATCTACAAGCGCCTCGTCATCGAGAACGACCGCCTGATCGGCGCGGTGATGTACGGCGACACCGCCGACGGCAACTGGTTCTTCGGCCTCATCAAGCAGGGCGAGGACATCTCGGAGATGCGCGAGACGCTGATCTTCGGCCCGTCCTACCAGGGGGGCGCCTCCGCGGACCCTCTGTCAGCCGTTGCAGCATTGCCGCCTGATGCGGAGATCTGTGGCTGCAACGGCGTCTGCAAGGGAGATATCGTCAAGGCGATCGAGGCCGGAGCCTCGGATCTCGGCGCGATCCGCGCCACCACCAAGGCCTCGGCCTCCTGCGGGACCTGCACGGGGCTGGTGGAACAGGTGCTCTCGGTCACGCTGGGCGACGATTTCGTCATTCCCGCGGCGCAGCCGGTCTGCGGCTGCACCGAGCTCACCCACGAGGACGTGCGACGCCTGATCAAGACGTCGGAGCTGAAGTCGCAGGAAGCGGTCTGGCAGGAGCTTGGCTGGAAGACCCGCAACGGCTGCCACGTCTGCCGCCCGGCGGTGAACTACTACCTGCTGGCGGACTGGCCGCTCGACTACAAGGACGACCCGCAAAGCCGCTTCGTCAACGAGCGCAACCACGCCAACATCCAGAAGGACGGCACCTATTCGGTCATGCCCCGCATGTGGGGCGGCATGACCACGCCGGAAGAGCTCATCGCGATCGCCGAGGCCGCCAAGAAATACGACGCGGTGGTCAAGGTCACCGGCGGCCAGCGCATCGACCTGCTGGGCGTCAAGAAGGAGGACCTGCCGGCGATCTGGTACGACCTCAACGAGGCCGGCATGGTCTCGGGGCACGCCTACACCAAGGGCCTGCGGACGGTGAAGACCTGCGTCGGCTCGGACTGGTGCCGCTTCGGCACGCAGGACAGCACCGGGCTCGGCATCAAGCTCGAGAAGAAGCTCTGGGGCAGCTGGACGCCGCACAAGGTCAAGCTCGCGGTCTCGGGCTGCCCGCGCAACTGCGCCGAGGCGACCTGCAAGGACGTGGGCATCATCTGCGTCGACAGCGGCTACCAGGTCGGTGTCGCGGGCGCCGCGGGCATGGACGTGAAGGAGACCGAGCGGCTCGTCGACGTCCGGACCGAGGACGAGGCCATCGAGTGGACCACCGCCTTCATCCAGCTCTACCGCGAGAACGCCAGGTATCTCGACCGCCCCTACAAGTGGGTGGCCAAGGTCGGGCTCGACTGGGTGAAGGAGGTGCTTGCCGACGACGCCGAACGCAAGGCGCTGGTCGACCGTTTCGACGTGTCGCAGAGCGTCTACCAAGTGGACCCCTGGGCCGAGCGGGCCGTACCGGACGCGGCGCGCCGCTTCCAGCCCCTCGCCGATCTTACCGTGGAGGCTGCGGAATGAGCTGGATCGACATCGGACATATCGACGACGTGCCCCTTCGCGGAGCCCGTCTGGTCAAGACCCACGTGGGCTGCGTCGCGGTGTTCCGCACCGACGAGGCCGAGGTCTTCGCCGCGTCGAACACCTGCCCCCACAAGAAGGGCCCGCTCTCCGAGGGCATCGTGCATGGCCACAAGGTCACCTGCCCGCTGCACAACTGGGTGTTCGACCTCAACACCGGCGAGGCGCAGGGCGCCGACGACGGCCGCATCTCGACCTACCCGGTGCGGCTCGAGGACGGGCGCATCCTGCTGGACGGCGCCGCCGTCTCGAGGCGGAGTGCCGCGTGATGACCGAAGAGCGCGCCTGCGAAATCCGGTCCACCTGCCCCTATTGCGGCGTGGGCTGCGGCGTGCGCCTGCGCCCCACCGGGGATGGCGGTCTCGAGGTCCGGGGCGATCCGGACCACCCCGCCAATTTCGGCAAGCTCTGCTCCAAGGGCTCTGCCCTCGCTGAAACCCTCGGACCGGAGGGCCGCCTGCTCTCACCCATCGTGCGTGGCACCGAGACCGGCTGGGACGAGGCGCTCACCCTCGTCGCGGACCGGTTCCGGGAGACCATCGAGCAGCACGGGCCGGAGAGCGTGGCCTTCTACGTCTCCGGCCAACTGCTGACCGAGGATTACTACGTCGCCAACAAGCTGATGAAGGGCTACATCGGCGGCGCCAACATCGACACCAACTCGCGGCTCTGCATGGCCTCGTCGGTGGCGGGCCATCGCCGCGCCTTCGGCACCGACACCGTGCCCGGCACCTACGAGGACCTCGAAGAGGCCGACCTGATCGTGCTGGTGGGCAGCAACCTCGCATGGTGTCACCCGGTGCTCTACCAGCGCATCCTCGCGGCAAGGAAGACGCGCGGGACGAAGCTCGTGGTGATCGACCCGCGGCGCACCGCGTCCTGCGACGGGGCCGACATGCATCTCGCGCTTCGGGCCGGCACCGATGCGGCGCTCTTCAACGGGCTGCTCTGCGCCATCCACGACGCCGATGCGGTGGACGAGGATTTCATCCCCTCCGTGCAGGGCTTCGACGACGCGCTCGCCGCCGCCTCGAGCGACCGGGCCGAGGTCACGGGGCTGTCCGAGGACGATCTCGCCGCCTTCTACGACCTCTGGATCCGCACGCCCAGGGTGGTGACGATCTACAGCCAGGGCGTGAACCAGTCCTCCTCGGGAAGCGACAAGGTCAACGCCATCCTCAACTGCCACCTCGCCACCGGCCGCATCGGCACCATTGGCTGCGGGCCGTTCTCGGTCACCGGCCAGCCCAACGCCATGGGCGGGCGCGAGGTGGGCGGGCTTGCCAACATGCTGGCCTGCCATCTCGACATCGAGAACGCCGACCACCGCGCCGCCGTGCACGCGTTCTGGGAAAGCCCGCGCATCGCCGCCGCCCCCGGCATGAAGGCCGTCGAGATGTTCGAGGCGGTGGGCGACGGGCGCATCAAGGCGCTCTGGATCATCCACACCAACCCCGCCGTGACCATGCCCGATGCCGATGCGGTGAAGTCGGCCATCGCGGGCTGTGATTTCGTCGTGGTTTCGGATATCACCGGGGCCACGGACACGGCGCGGCTGGCCGATGTGCTGCTGCCCGCCACAGCCTGGGGAGAGAAGGACGGCACGGTGACCAACTCGGACCGTACCATCAGCCGGCAACGCGCCGCCCTGCCCGCCCCGGGCGCGGCGCGGCCCGACTGGGCGATCCTCGCCGAGGTCGGCCGCCGCATGGGCTGGCACGACGCCTTCGACTATGCCTCGCCCGCCGAGATCTTCCGCGAATACGCGGCGCTGTCGGGCATCGCGGGCAAGCTCGGGCGCGACTTCGACATCTCGGGCCACGCCGACATCTCTGACAGCGGCTACGAGACGCTGGAGCCGTTCCGCTGGCCCTTCGCGGGAGAGCGCTCCGGCGGGCGCTTCTTCGGCGATGGCCGCTTCTACCATACCGACGGCAAGGCCCGGATGCTGCCGATCCGCTACCGCCCGCCCGCGGCGAAGCAGGGTCCGCGCTTCCCGTTCCGGCTCAACACCGGACGCATCCGCGACCAGTGGCACACGATGACCCGCACCGCGCGCTCGCCCCGGCTGGCGGCGCATCTGGCGGAGCCCTTCCTCGAGATCCACCCGCGCGACGCCGAGCGGCTCGGCATCGCCGCCGCCGACCTCGTGCGGGTCGAGAGCACGCAGGGTTCGGCGGTGCTGCGTGCCCGGATCACCGACGCGGTGCAGCCGGGCGACGTCTTCGCGCCGATGCACTGGACCGGCGAGACCGCGCCCAGCGCCCGCATCGACGTGCTGGTGGCGCCGGTGACCGACCCGGTGTCCGGCCAGCCCGAAAGCAAGGCCAGCGTCTGCGCGGTGCGCCGCTTCGAGGCGGCGTGGTACGGCTTTGCCATCGCCGCCAACCGGCTCGATCCGTCCTGCGACTACTGGGCCCGCGCCCGCACCCGCGCCGGCTGGCGGGCCGAGCTTGCCGGTGCCACCGTGCCGCAGGACTGGGAGGCCGAGGCCCGCGCGCTCTTCGGGCTCGCCCCCGGCGACGCCGAGGCGCAGGTGCTGATCGACGCCAAGCGCGGCCTCGCCCGCATCGCCTTCCACCGCGAGGGCCGGCTGATCGCCGCGCTCTTCGCAGGGCCCGAGCCGGTGGCGCTCAAGCGCGACTACCTCGCCACCCTGCCCGGCACCGAGGCCTGGGACGCGCTCACCGGGCAGCCGCCCGCCGACCGCCCCGACCCCGGCCCGCTGGTCTGCTCCTGCTTCAACGTCGGCGTGAACACCATCCTCGCCGCCATCGAGAGCCAGGGCCTCGTGTCCGTCGAGCAGATCGGCGCGGCGCTCGAGGCCGGAACGAACTGCGGCTCCTGCCGCCCGGAACTGGCGGCGATCCTTGCCGCCGCCCATGCAAAGGAAGCCGCCCAATGAGCCTTGGCGCCCATGTCCGCACGCTGGGGCGCGGCCCCGGACGGTCGCGATCCCTGACCCAAGAGGAGGCGCGCGACGCGATGCGCCTGATGCTCTCGGGCGAGGCCGACCCGCATGCGGTGGGGGCGCTGCTGATGCTGATGCGGATGAAGGGCGAGACCGCGGAGGAGATCTCGGGCTTCGCCGCCGAGGCGCAGGCGAGCCTGCCCGCGCTGCCGCGCCCGGCGCTCGACTGGCCCTGCTACGCCGCCGGACGCACGCGCGGCCTGCCGTGGTTCCTGCTCTCGGCGCGGCTGGTGGCCGCTGGCGGCCACCCGGTGCTGCTGCACGGCTGGAACGGCGCCGACCGGGCGATCCGCGACGGGCTCGGCACCGTGGGCATCGCGGTGGCCGGCAGCGGCGCCGAAGCCGGCGCGCTGATGGCGCGGGACGGCATCGCCTACCTGCCGCTCGAGACGCTGTCGCCGGCGCTCTTCTCGCTGCTGACGCTGCGCGACGTGCTGCACCTGCGCTCCTGCATCAACACCGTGTGCCGGATGCTGAACCCCGGCGCGGCCCCGGTCAGCGTGCAGGGGGTCTTCCACCCGCCCTACCGGCTGCTGCAGGCGGATGCGGGCGCGCTGCTGGGGCTCGAGGCGCTGACCGTGATCAAGGGCGGCGGCGGCGAGTTCGAGCGCCACCCCTGCAAGGCCATCGCGGGCTTCGGCCTGCGCGGCGGCGCGGCGTGGGAGACCAGCTTCCCCGCGCTCCTGCCCGAAGAGACCCGGCGGCTCGACGACGGCGCCACCGACGGTGCGATGCTGAGCGCGCTCTGGGACGGCAGCCTGCAAGACCCCTTCGCCGAGGCCGTGGTCACCGGCACCGCCGCACTGGCGCTCGACACGCTGGGCGTGCCGGAGCCGCTCGACGCCGCCCGCGCGCTCTGGCAGGCCCGCGCCCCGATCGCCGTCTCGGCCTGAGGTCTTTCCGGCCTGACGTCCCTGCCGTCCCCGGAGGACGCTCTGCCAGATCCCGGTTCACCCCGCGGCGCGACATGTGTCGGACGCCCGCGCACTGACGCAGGCCAGGCTCAGACCCGGACGCAGGCCCGAGCCCAAGACCCGACCCAGACGCATATGAAGGCCGCGCTCAGGCCACGCCTCACGCCCGCGTCCCAATCCAGATCCGGACAAAGACCACGCTCATGTCACGGGCTCGCGCTCGGGCCCGGACCCAGGCCCCGGCTCAGTGCGGCTCGCCCGCGAGGTGAGTGATGTCGAGCCCGCGGGTGAAGACCAGCCCCATGCTGTCGCGCAGCACCAGCGGGCCGCCGATGTAGTCCGCCCCGATCCCGGGTCCGCGGATCGTCAGATGCCAGTCGTTGCGGCTGACGCTGTCGGGCAGCAGGTCGAGCGGGTCGATGTCGTCGGTCTCGCCGCCCTCCATGTGGCAGACGGTGAAGACCTCGCCCCCCTGCGGCGCATGGCGCAGCGCCACGAAGACCGTGCGCCCGTCGATGGGCTCGAGATAGCGGAAATGGTCGTCCGGGCGCAGGTTCTGCCGCAGCCACGGGTTGTTCAGCCGGAACATCCGCAGCCGCCGCATGGCGTTGGTCTGCACCGGGTCGAGCTTCGAGGTCGAATGCGAGACGTTGCAGTATTCGTGCATGTCATCCATCCACGCCCGCGCGATCTGCTTGAGCCCGCCCACGGTGATCGGGCGCGGCCCCGCCAGCGGCGGCTCGACCGCGTTCAGCAGCGTGGCGATGGTGTTGAGGTCGTAGTCCGTCACGTCGACCAGTGCGGGCAGGAACTCGAGGAAGCGGGCGAGATCCTCGCGGGTCTCGAAACCCAGCTCCTTGAGCCAGCGGAAGGCTCCGGGCACCGAGTAGCTGTACTCGTCCACCTGCCACTTGAGCGAGATCGCCTCTTCCGAGACGACCTTCACGCCGTACTTGTCGTCCTGGTTGCGGATGAAGCCCCAGCTGGCGCGGGCCGTCGCGTTGAGGAAATCCATCGGCACGCCCGGCAGCGCGGCATAGGTCAGGATCGACACCGCCGGGTTGTCGTAGGCCTTGTCGAGGATCTCCATCTTGGTGTCGCCGAGACGGGTGTTGATGTTCAGCTTGGGGTTCACCTGCGTGCCCCGGCGCAGCGTGTCGTGGTTCGCGGTCCCCGAGATCCAGTTCGAGCCGCGCTTCAGGATCTCCTGCAGGCGCCAGTACTTGGACAGCCAGAAGGTGTAGATGAAGGGCGTGTTGTGGGCGAAGGTCAGCGGCCCCCACTGGAACACGTCCGGGTCGGTCTCTTTCTGGTTCTCGATGACCGCGCGGTAATCCGAGCTCAGTTCCCAGTCTTCCTGCGGCCACGGCCGGCCGTCCTCGAAGACGAACCACGGGCGGTAGTCCACCCCCGCCACGTTCTGCACGAGGTCGGACATCTCCTGCAGGTAGGCGTCGTCATGGCGCATCTCCTGCGTGGAGGCGTCCCACCACTTGAAATCCTGCGCCCCGTCGACGCGCACCCCGTCGGCGCCGAAATCCACCTTGCGGCGCTGCATCTCGAGCAGGATCGCCCGCACGAAGGGGTTATGGTAGGCGAGGTTCTGGCCGTACATGTTGGGCCCGGCGAAGAAATGGCTGTTGAGCGCCCCGAGGCCCTGGTTGTCCGAGTGGCCGAAGACCACGTCCAGCACCAGCATCTTGGGCCAGTGCGGGAAGTTGTGCAGCACCGCGGCAAGGTCCACCAGCTCATCCGGACGCGCCGTCTCGAGCAGCACCGGGTTCACCGTGGCCATGCCCGAGATCACGATATCATAGCCCCAGTTGGTGGTGTCGGGCCGCATCAGGTGTGCGGTGACGCGGGTCTCGTCGCTGTCGGTGTCGGTCCAGAACGCGGGACCGGCCTCGTAGACCGTGGTGGGCTCCACCGGCAGCAGCTGCACCGCGTCGTAGCCGGCGAAGAGCTCTTCGTCGGGCTCGAGCGTCAGTCCGGCGCTGACACGCGCGGCGAGGCGCTCGAACTGGCGGGTGAGCGAGGCCAGCGTGCCGCCGGGCGTGGCGGTGGGCACGTGCACCTGCAGGATCGAGGTCGGCGGCGCAAACTTGTGCGGGCCGTCCTTGCGGACCTGCTCGAAATAGCCCTTGTCCTGCCGCCGCGCCTGCATGGCGGGAAGATCGTAGATCTCGGCCGGGGCGAAGGCGCCATAGGGCAGCGAGGCCGCCAGCGGGTCGAGGATGCGGTGGTAGTCGCCCTCCTGCCCGCGGTAGACCAGCGCGTAGAAATCGCCGACCCGGTCGCGGTCGCCGGCGCGCAGCCCGGTGGCGGCGGCAAAGGTGAAGGCCTCGCAGCGGGCCACCGGCAGCAGCACCCGGTCGAAGGACACGTCACTCTGGCTGGCGGTCAGGTCGATGGCCTCGTCCGGGCGCAGGATCTCGAGGAAGACGTCGCCGTCGGCGATGCGCCAGTCCTGCAGCTCCGGGGTCCAGAAGCCGAACTCGACGCGGTCGCCCTCGACCAGCGCCCCGAGCCGCCGGGCGATGTCCCGCCCCGCCGCGAAGCGGTCGGGCGCGGTGTTGAGCACGTCCTGGCACCACTGGGCGCGGTGCTGGGCGGCGTCGCAGTCGCTGGCGATTTCGGGCATGTCCTTCATGTCGTCTCCGTTCTGTCGTTGCGCGACGCCGGACGGCGCATCGGCGCGTGGATCCCGGTCGGGGGCGCCCCTCGCCCGGCGCATCCGCCATCGGGCGGCGGCACGAGGGGCCGGCTCTGCGCCTCTTGGCGCACGGGTGGCCCTGCACGTGCTGCGTGAGGGGCCGGGTTGCGCCGATGGCGCAACGGGTCGGTGCGGCGCCTGCGGCGCGCGTGTCGGTCTCGTTGCGCCGGTCGGCGCAGGGCAGCCCCTTGCGGAGCGGGTGTCAGCCCCGCACCCTCGGCGCGGGGCTTGGTGGCCTTACCACGGGCGCAGACGTCAAACCCTGCACCCGTGGTGCAGGGTTTGGCTGCCGCACCCTTGGTGCCGGCTTTCGTTGCCGCACCTTCGGTGCCTGCTTCAGCTGCCGCACCTCCGGCGCAGGTCACCGCCCATGCGCCAGCGACGCAGGACGGCAACCCTGATGCCCAAGACTAGCCCGCATGCCCGGGTCTTCAACGCAAAACGCCCCGTCCATGCCCGGACGGGGCGCCGATGGAGATGTCTTCGGCAGGTCTCTGCCCGACGGACCCGCCTGTCAGCGTGGCACTGCCCTGTCCCGACTATTCAGGCGGCGACCTTGCGCAGCGCCTCGCGCATGAAATCCAGCCGATCCTGGCCCCAGAAACGCTCGCCGTCGATCACGTAGGTGGGCGAGCCGAAGACGCCCGCGTCGATGGCCGCCTGGGTCACCGCGTCGGCCTCGTCGCGCAGTTCCTCGGTTTCGGCGGTGTGCAGGAGGTCCATGCAGGGCATGTCGATCTGGCGCAGCGCCTCACCGAGGTCGCCCGGATCGGCGATGTTGCGCCCTTCGGCCCAGGTACCGCGCAGGCAGGCCATGGCGATGCTGTCCTGATCCAGCCCCAGCCGCCCGGCGGCAAGGATCACCCGGCAGGCGAGCCGCGTGTCGGCGGGGTAGTTCTCGGGGCCGACCTTCATCCGCAGGCCCCGCATCCGCGCCAGACGCCGCTGGTCCTCGACCCGGTAGCTGCGCGCCGCGTCGGACTGGTCGTAGGGCGGGCGGAGACCGCTCGCCTCGTAGACCTTCAGCATGTCTATGGGCAGGAAGCGGACCCTTGCGCCGGTCTCGCGCGCCAGCGCCATGAGCGCGGCATGTCCGAGATAGGCGTATCCTGAAATCGGTCCGAAGTAATAATCGATGACCTTGCTCATGCCACTCCCCCGAGAGTCGTAACTGGCGGCCTGCCGTATTCGTCCCGCGCGCATCAGGGTCGCCCCGGAAGCGCCTGGGCCGTCTCTCCCTATCGGCGCCCGTCCCGTTTCGCTTGTCAACGAAGCCGCGCGAGCGGGCCTCGCAGTCGCAGAAAGCGCCGCCGGATCACGCAGAATACGCGCGACGAATTGCCGTTTGCCGATTTTTCAGGCAGATTCTGGATTTGCACCGCCGCTGCCCGCCCCGGCCCGCGCCGCCCTCCGGAAGGCGCCGGGGCTCTGCCCGGTCCAGCCCCGGAAGGCGCGGTAGAAGGCGCCTGCCTCGCTGTAGCCCAGCGCCTCGGCGATCGCCGCCACCGGCCGGTCGGTCTCGCGCAGGAGCCGCTGTGCCGCCACCGACAGCATCTCGCCCCGAAGCGCGGCGTAGCTCTGGCCCTCGGCCCGCAGCTGGCGGCGCAGCGTCGCCTCGGAAAGGCGCATCTCGGCGGCCAGCTCGGCCACCCCCGGCCAGGCGGCGGGCGGCGTCTCCTTGAGCCGCGCCCGCACGCGCGCGGCGGTGCCCCGGTCGTGGCGGTAGCGCACGAGGATGTTGGCGGGGGCCTCGCGCAGAAACTGCGCCAGCGCCTGATCCGAGCGCACGGTGGGCAGGCGCAGGTAGGCCGCGTCGAAGCGCAGCCGGGTCTGCGGCTGGCCGAAGCGCACCGGGGCGTTGAAGAACTGGTGGTAATCCTGCCGGTGCTGCGGCGCGGGACAGGCGAAGTCGAGATCGCGCAGCGGGATCCGCCGCCCGATCAGCCAGCAGGACACCCCCATCAGGATCAGCCAGTAGGTGCGGTAGGCGAAGGCCGGGCGCTCGGTCACGTCCTCGAGCACGATTTCGGCGCTGCCTTCGCGGATGCGCAGGGTGCCGTGCGGGTGGTCGAGCACCACGCGCAGGAAATCCAGCGCCCGGCGCAGCGCCTGATCGAGCGTCCTCGCGTGCAGCACCGCGTGGCAGAGCAGGTCGAAGCTGCCGGGCCGCATCGGCCGCGCGGCGAGGCCGAAGAACTCGTCCTCGATGGCCTGCGCGATGGCCCACCAGAGCTGGCCGTAGGCGATGTTCGAGACCGGCTCCGTCACCTGCCCCGGCAGGCCCGCGGCGCGCAGAAGCGGCGACGGGTCGATGCGCCGCTCGTGCAGGCAGCAGAGCGCGTCCTCGACGAAACCGGGGCTGATGCTGCGGCGTTCCATGGCGCTACCTACATGGCATTTCCGATCACGATTCAAGACCTCTTCCGTCATTGTATGCCATGGGACGTGCCCTTACCTCTTCCGGACCACCGCGCGTCGCGCGGAACGGGAGGAGACCGCCATGAACATGAGACCCGACAGCGGGGCACGGCCGAGCTATGCCGAGGCCGTGAAGCTCTTTCGCATCGAAAACGCCATCGCCGGACTTCAGGGCGACATCGCGACCGGCCTGAATGCCTGCGTCGAGTGCTGCGACCGCCATTGCGGCGAGGATCGCATTGCCCTCCGCTGGATCGCCGCCGACGGCCGGTTCGAGACCTACAGCTTCGAGGACCTGCGCGAGATGTCGGCCCGCATGGCCGCCGTGCTCAGGGACGCGGGCGTGCAGCCCGGCGACGTGGTCGCGGGCCTGCTGCCCCGGACGCCCGATCTCGTGGCGATCGTGCTGGGCGCGTGGCGCCTCGGTGCGGCCTACCAGCCGCTCTTCACCGCCTTCGGCCCCAAGGCCATCGAGCACCGCCTGACCACCGCCGCCACAAGGCTTGTGGTCACCGACACCGCCAACCGCGGCAAGCTCGACGGCATCGCGGACTGCCCGCAGGTGGCCGTGGTGCTGAAGGAGGGCGAGACCGCCCCCGACGGCGACATCGACCTGCGCGCCGCCATGGCCGCGGCGCCGGCCGAGTTCGCACCCGTGCAGCGCGGCGCCGACGACCTGATGATGATGATGTCCACCTCGGGCACCACCGGCCTGCCCAAGGGCGTTCCGGTGCCGATGCGCGCGCTGCTCGCCTTCGCCGCCTACATGCGCGACGCGGTGGACCTGCGCGCCGGCGACACCTTCTGGAACATCGCCGATCCGGGCTGGGCCTACGGGCTCTACTACGCGATCACCGGCCCGCTGGTGCTGGGACAGGCGACGATCCTCTGCGAGGGCGGCTTCACCGCGCAGAGCCTCTGCGACACCGTCGAGCGGCTGGGCGTGACCAGCCTTGCGGGCTCCCCCACCGCCTTCCGGATGCTGATGGCGGCAGGCCCCGAGATCGCGGCCCGCATCAAGGGCCAGCTCCGCGTCGTCAGCAGCGCCGGCGAGCCGCTCAACCCCGAGGTCATCCGCTGGTTCGACCAGCATCTCGACGTGCCGATCCACGACCACTACGGCCAGACCGAGCTTGGCATGGTGGTGAACAATCACCACGGGCTAGACCACCCGGTGCGCGCGGGCTCGGCCGGCTATGCCATGCCCGGCTACCGTGTCGCGGTGCTTGACGATGCCGGGCGCGAGGTCGGCCCCAACGAGCCCGGCACGCTGGCGGTCGACATCGCCAACTCGCCGCTGCTGTGGTTCACCGGCTACCACAACAAGGACACTCCGGCGATCGCGGGCGGCTACTACCGCACCGGCGACAGCGTCGAGTTCGAGCCCGACGGCTCGATCAGCTTCATCGGCCGCGACGACGACGTCATCACCTCGTCGGGCTACCGCATCGGGCCGTTCGACGTCGAAAGCGCGCTGCTCGAGCACGCGGCGGTGGTGGACGTGGCGGTGATCGGCGTGCCCGACCCCGAGCGCACCGAGATCGTGAAGGCTTTCGTGGTGCTGGCGGACGGCGTCGAGGGCACGCCGGAATTGGCCGAGGAGCTGCGCCTGCACGTGCGCGGGCGGCTCTCGGCCCACGCCTACCCCCGCGCGTTGGACTTCGTGGCGGATCTGCCGAAAACTCCCAGCGGCAAGGTGCAGCGCTTCGTGCTGCGCAAGGCCGAGGTCGAAAAGCAGGCGCAGGCCTGAGCCCGGACACTTGAAAGGACAATTGCAATGAAGATCGAAGACAGGGTCTTTCTGGTGACCGGCGGAGGCTCGGGCCTCGGCGCCGCGGTGGCGGAGATGATCGTGGCGGGCGGCGGCAAGGCCGTGCTGCTCGACGTCAACGCCGAGGCCGGCGAGGCCAAGGCGGCAGAGCTCGGCGCCGCGGCGCTGTTCGTGAAGACCGACGTCACCAGCGACGCCGACGGCAAGGCCGCGGTGGCGGCGGCGAAGGAGCACTTCGGCCGGCTCGACGGGCTGGTGAACTGCGCGGGCGTGGCGCCGGGCGAGAAGATCGTCGGCCGCAACGGCCCGCACGCGCTCGAGAGCTTCGCGAAGGCCATCACCATCAACCTCGTGGGCACCTTCAACATGCTGCGCCTCGCGGCCGAGGCGCTGACGGCGAACGAGCCCTCCGAGGACGGCGAGCGCGGCGTGATCGTCAACACCGCTTCCGTCGCGGCCTTCGACGGGCAGATCGGTCAGGTGGCCTATGCCGCGTCGAAGGGCGGCGTCGCCTCGCTGACCCTGCCCGCCGCGCGCGAGCTGGCGCGGCACGGCATCCGCGTGGTGACCATCGCGCCGGGGATCTTCGGCACGCCGATGATGGCGGGGCTGCCGCAGGACGTGCAGGACTCGCTCGGCGCTTCGGTGCCGTTCCCGCCGCGCCTGGGCAAGCCCGCGGAATACGCGTCGCTGGTGCGGCAGATCTTCGAGAACACCATGCTCAACGGCGAGGTCATCCGCCTCGACGGCGCGCTGCGCATGGCGCCGAAGTGAGACGGGCGGGGCACCCGAGCGGTGCCCGGCGCGGAACAAGGCGCGAAGCGCCGCCGCGCCATCGCCAGCCCGCCCCCGGGGCTGGCGATTGTGAGACGACAGCGCACCGTTGCGAGGTCCTTCGGACGTGGCCGGGATAAACCGAGAGGCTCGGCCCTCGCATCGCCAACCCGCGGGCCTGCGACGGCGCGGCTCGCACTGAACACCAAACGCCACGGGCACGCGGCGCCGGAAGGCACCGACAGCCCGCCCCCCCCCTGAGGAGGACACCATCATGGAAGATCCCATCGTCATCGTCGGCATGGCCCGCACCCCCATGGGCGGGTTCCAGGGCGACCTCTCCGGCGCCACCGCCTCCGAGCTCGGCGCCAGCGCCATTGCCGCCGCACTCTCCCGCGCGGGGGTGCCCGCGGCCGACATCGAGGAGGTGGTCTTCGGCTGCGTCCTCCCCGCCGGTCAGGGCCAGGCGCCCGCCCGCCAGGCCGCGCTTGGCGCCGGCCTGCCGCTGTCGAGCGGTGCCACCACCGTCAACAAGATGTGCGGCTCGGGCATGAAGGCCGCGATGTTCGCCCATGACCTGCTCACCGCCGACAGCGCCAAGGTCGCCGTCGCGGGCGGCATGGAGAGCATGACCAACGCCCCCTACCTGCTGCCCAAGGCGCGCGGCGGCTTCCGCATGGGGCACGGGCAGGTCATCGACCACATGTTCCTCGACGGGCTCGAGGACGCCTACGAGAAGGGCCGCCTGATGGGCACCTTCGCCGAGGATTGCGCCCAGTCCTACCAGTTCACGCGCGAGGCGCAGGACCAGTACGCCATCACCTCGCTCGAGCGCGCCCAGAAGGCCATCGCCGACGGCAGCTTCGCCTCCGAGATCACGCCGGTCACCATCAGGACCCGCAAGGGCGAGAGTCTCGTCGAGATCGACGAGCAGCCCGGCAAGGCGCGCCCGGACAAGATCCCCTCGCTGAAGCCCGCCTTCCGCGACGGCGGCACGGTGACCGCCGCCAACGCCTCGTCGATCTCGGACGGTGCGGCGGCGCTGGTGATGATGAAGCGCTCCGAGGCCGAGGCGCGCGGGCTCACACCGCTGGCGGTGATCCGCGGCCACAGCACCCATGCGCACGCGCCGAACCTCTTCGCCACCGCCCCCATCGGCGCCATGCGGAAGCTCTCGGACAAGACCGGCTGGGATCTCAGGGACGTCGATCTCTTCGAGATCAACGAGGCCTTCGCGGTGGTGGCCATGGCCGCGATGCGCGACCTCGACCTGCCGCATGACAAGGTCAACGTCCACGGCGGCGCCTGTGCGCTCGGCCACCCGATCGGCGCCAGCGGCGCCCGCGTCATGGTCACCCTGCTGGCCGCGATGCAGAAGAACGACGTTAAGCGCGGCATGGCCTCGCTCTGCATCGGCGGCGGCGAGGCCACCGCCATCGCGCTGGAAAGGGTTGCGTGATGCTGCTCGACGAGCTTCAGGAACAGATCCGGGACGGGGTGCGCGCCTTTGCGCAGGACCGTCTCGCCCCCGGCGCCGCCCGGCGCGACGCCGAGCACGCCTTCCCGCTCGAGGAGCTGGCCGAGATGGGTGAGCTCGGCTTCCTCGGCATGCTGGTGCCCGAGCAATACGGCGGCTCGGACCTCGGGATGGTGGCCTATGCGCTGGCGCTGGAAGAGATCGCCGCCGCCGACGGCGCCTGCTCGACCATCGTGAGCGTGCACAGCTCGGTCGGCTGCATGCCGATCCTGCGCTTCGGCACCGAGGAGCAGAAGGCGAAATACCTGCCGAAGATGGCGCAGGGCAAGTGGATCGGCGGCTTCGCCCTGACCGAGCCGCATACCGGCTCGGACGCATCGGCGATCCGCACCAAAGCGGTGCGCGACGGTGACCACTACGTCCTGAACGGCTCCAAGCAGTTCATCACCTCGGGCAAGAACGGCGATGTCATCATCACCTTCGCGGTCACCGATCCGACCGCGGGCAAGAAGGGCATCAGCGCCTTCATCGTGCCCACCGACACGCCCGGCTACGAGGTCATGGCCGTCGAGCGCAAGCTCGGCCAGCACAGCTCGGACACCTGCGCGCTGGCCTTCAACGAGATGCGTCTCCCGGCCGAGAGCCTGCTGGGCGCCGAGGGCGAGGGCTACCGGATCGCGCTCTCGAACCTCGAGGGCGGGCGCATCGGCATCGCCAGTCAGGCGGTGGGCATGGCCCGCGCGGCCTTCGAGGCGGCGCGCGACTACGCCCGCGACCGCCACGCCTTCGGCAAGCCGATCCTCGAGCAGCAGGCGGTGGCGTTCAAGCTGGCGGACATGGCGACCAGGATCGAGGCCGCCCGCCAGATGGTGCTGCATGCCGCAGCCCTCCGCGAGGCCGGGCGCCCCTGCCTCACCGAGGCGTCGATGGCCAAGCTCATGGCCTCGGAAATGGCCGAGGAGGTCTGCTCGGGCGCGATCCAGATCCATGGCGGCTACGGCTATCTCGCCGACTACCCGGTCGAGCGCATCTACCGCGACGTGCGGGTCTGCCAGATCTACGAAGGCACCTCCGAGGTGCAGCGGCTGGTCATCGCCCGCGGGCTCTGACCCCGTCCCCAATGCCGTCGCGCCGGGCCAGGGCTCCGGCGGGGCGGCCTCAGCTCCGCCGGGCGGCCGACAGGCGCATCCGGCGGAACACCATCATCAGCAGAAGCGTGGTGATTACGAGCCCGATCAGGTCGCCGATGGCATAGATCGCCAGCACCGTCACCGACTCTCCCGGCAGGATGCTCTGGCTGAAGATCGTCGACTGCGCGAGGGAATTGGTGATGGACGCGATCGAGCCCACCAGCAGCAGCCATTTCCAGTTCCCCCGCCGTGGCTGCCGGGCATAGAGGTTGAAGCCGAAGCCCCGCATCATCTCGAAGGCCAGCGGCGAGGCCGCCGCCCCCGCGACGATGGACAGCAGGATCACCGGGTCGGTGGCCTGGCTGACCTCGGGCGGGGTGAACATCAGCTCCGACAGGAAGGCGCCGAGCGCCAGCGGCACGAAGGCGATGGGCCCGAGCAGCCAGGTCGCCAGCACCCGCACCCCGTGCGGCAGGTAGACGAGGCTGGCAAAGGCGGTGACGTCGGGCAGCAGCAGCGCCTGCACCGGCGTGATGAGCCAGGCGGTAAGCCCGTGGGCCAGCATGTAGGCCACGATCACGATGCCGAAGGTCTGGAGACTGGTCACGGGGCGCTCACCGGGTGTTCTGGGATCTGCGTCTTTAGCTGTCGTCCTTGTCATGGCCGCGAACGGCCGGCTGTCGTCTTGCCCCGCCGGCGGCAGAGGGGCGCTACCGCTCGGGAAGGTCGGCGCCCACCAGGTCGCTGCGCACGATGTAGGCGCGCGCCCGGCTGCGGCCCGCGTGCTCCAGCAGCCCGGCCCCGACGAGGGTTCGAATCGCCCGATAAAATGTCGCCTGGGCAACCGGTTGCAAGAGCGAATGGCTGCGGATCCTGTCCGAGCTCACGATGTCGCCCGGCGTTTCGGTGAGGGAATGCGCCGCGAGCAGCACATCGCGCTCGATTCGGCTCAGGTCCTGAAGACCGACGTCACGCTCAAGCTGGCGTAACATCTCACGCAGTTCAAAGATCGAGGTCAGCTTATCCATGACAGGTATCATTCGCAAACATGAGGGGCCCGTCAACGTAATGAAGGAGACGATCCACGGAGGAGTTTATCATTTTGATAAACTCTTGGCCATCAGGCCACTCCGTGGTAACGTCCCCAAGGCGCGGTTCCGTGAGTGGTGGCGTCGCCTTGTGTATTTAATCAGGATCCGCCTTGGTGACATCGTCACCGAGGCTTTTTCTGTGTATACTAATCTTCCACTTTGAACCAGCCCTTATGTAAGTTCTTCCACCTTACGTAACGATCTGAAACAGGGTGACGTTGCGGCATCTCCCTTGGTTTGAACGCTCTCCCGCGCCCCGCCCCTCTCCCACCCGCGACTGCGGGTCGCAGGGTCTTTCGCGGCCTCTCCACCGGTCCGCGACCGGCACGGCGGGGCCTCTCCCCGGGCGCTCCGGGCAGCCCGCCCCACCGGCGCTTCAGGACCTCTTCCGGCGGCCCGCACTCCTGGGCTGCGGGATCTCTGTCCGCTGTCCGCACTCGGGACGCCGGGACCCCGTCGGGCAGTCCCCCCGGCGCTCCAAGGCCCCCTCCGACGGTCCGCGCGCCGGACGACACTCCACACCCGGCCCCCTTCCGGTGACCCACAGCCCGACGCGCCAAAACGCCTCCCGCCACTCCGCGCGCCGCGCCCGCTTCCCTCCCCCCGCCCCGGACATGTATCCTGTCCGCCATGCAGCCGAATCTCCACAGCTTCCCCCTGCGCCCCGGCCGCGTCCACGAGGTCTGCGGTCCCGGCGCCACCAGCTTCGCCGCCATCGTCGCCGCAAGCGGCGCGGGGCCGGTGCTCTGGGTGCGGCAGGACTGGGTGACCGAGATCCTGAACCCGGTGGGGCTCGCGGCCTTCTTCGACCCGGCGCGGCTGCTGATCGCGCAGGCGCCGTCGCAGTCCGATGCGCTGGCGGTCACCGAGGAAGCGCTGCGCGACGGCTCGGTGCCGCTGGTGGTGACCGAGATCACCCGCCCGCTCGACCTGCGCCAGGGCCGCAGGCTGCAACTCGCCGCCGGCACCGGCGGCAGCACCGGGCTCTGCCTGATCCCCGAGGGCATGGGCAGCAACGCCGCCGAGACCCGCTGGCACGCAAGCCCCCGGCTCGCCCCCGACGGCGCGGACTCGACAGCGCTGCGTTGGGAGCTTATAAAGAACAAAACAGGAACACTTGGTGCCTGGGATGTTCGATGGGATGAGACGGCGCATCGTCTGCATGTGGTTTCCCCGGTTGGCGAGCGACCGGGCCCTGCGCAGGCGCGCGGTTGAGGGGCCGTTCGCGCTGCCCTTCGCGCTGGTGCAGAAGCAGGCCAGCGCCGACCGGCTGGTCTGCCTGAACGCCACCGCCGAGACGCTGGGCCTGCACCGCGGCATGGCGCTGGCGGATGCGCGGGTCTATTGCCCCGACCTCGTCACCGCCCCCGCCGATCCCCCCGCCGAGGCGCGCTTTCTCGAGACCCTGCGCCGCTGGGCCACGCGTTACTGCCCCTGGGTCGGTCGCGACGGCGAGGACGGGCTGGTGCTCGACGTCACCGGCGCCACCCACCTGCACGGCGGCGAGGCGGCGATGCTCGACGACATGCGCGCCCGCGCCGCCCGGGCCGGGCTGGCGCTGCGGGCCGGGCTCGCCGACACCCGCGGCGCGGCCTGGGCGCTGGCGCATCACGGCGAGGGCATCGCCGCCCCCGGCGACACGCTCACGGCCCTGGGTCCGCTGCCCGTCGCCGCCCTGCGCCTGCCCCCCGACACGGTCACCGGGCTGCAACGGCTCGGGCTGCGCCTCGTGGCCGACCTTGCCGCCGCCCCGCGCGCGCCGCTCGCCCGCCGCTTCGGGCGCGGACCGCTGGCCCGCCTCGATCAGGCGCTGGGGCAAATGCCCGACCCGGTCACGCCGCAGCCCGACCCGCCGCATTACGGCATCCGCCTGAGCCTGCCCGAACCGATTGGCCTCGCGCGCGACGTGATGGCCGGCACGGAGCGGCTGCTCGACCGGCTCTGCGCCCGCCTGCAGGAGGACGAGGCCGGCGCCCGCATCCTGCTGCTGACCCTGCGCCGGGTCGACGGCGACAGCCGGCAGGTCGAGCTGCGGCTGGCGAGCCCGATGCGCGATCCGGCCCGCATCCTGCCGCTCTTCACCCGCGGCATCGAGGCGGTGGACGCGGGCTTCGGCATCGACCAGCTGCGGCTCGAGGCGGCCCGGACCGAGCCCCTGCCCGCGCAGCAACTCGGCGGACCGGTGAACGCCGGCGGCCCGACGCTCGACGACCTGGTGACGCGCATCGGCACCCGCATCGGGCTCGAGAACGTGCTGCGCTACCTGCCTGCCGACAGCCACATCCCCGAACGCGGCTTCTCGGCCGCCGCCGCCGCCTTCTCCACGCCGGAGAGCGGCTGGAGCAGCCCGCGCCCGCGGCCGCTGCGGCTGTTCCCGCCCGAACCCATCGCCGCCAGCGGCCCGCACCCGCCCGCCCGCTTCCGCTGGCGCGCCATGACGCTCGCCACCGCCCGCGCCACCGGCCCCGAACGCATCGCCCCGGAGTGGTGGCTCCCGGACGAAAGCTGGCGCCACGGCACCCGCGACTACTGGCGGATCGAAACCGGACAGGGCCGCCGCCTCTGGCTCTTCCACACCCCCGCGGCCCCCGGCTGGTTCGTGCAGGGCGAATTCCCCTGACCCCTCCTCCCGCACCGCACCCGGACACCCAAATCCCCAAACCACCGCACCCACTCCACCACCCACACCCGAACAAAGGCCCAAAACCCAACCACCCCACACCACCGCCCCCCCCTTCATCTTGCCCAACAAACTCCGGGGGAGTCCGCGCCAGCGGACGGGGGCAGCGCCCCCTGCCACGCCAGTCACCAGAACAAAGGCCCGACCCCCAACCACCGCCACACCACCGCCCTCCCCTTCATCTTGCCCGACAAACTCCGGGGGAGTCCGCGCCAGCGGACGGGGGCAGCGCCCCCAGCAACGCCAGCCAGACCATGACCCGACCCGCAGATCCTCCAGACCTCCCCACCGGCTATGCCGAGCTCTGCGTCACCTCGAACTTCACCTTCCTGACCGGCGCCTCCCACCCCGAGGAGCTGGTCCTGCGCGCCACCGAGCTCGGCCTCTCGGCCATCGCCATCACCGACCGCAACACGCTTGCGGGCGTCGTGCGCGCGTGGTCGGCGCTGAAGACCCTGCGCGAGGACGCGCAGGAGGCGCTGCGGGTGCGATCGAGCCACCAGACCGATCCCTGCTCGCGGCAGGAGGTGGGCCAGCCGCAGGACCTCGCCGTCCCGGCCGCGGAGCTCCTGCCGCGGCTCATCACCGGCGCCCGGCTGGCGCTCATGGACGATCCCGTCGAATGGGTCGCCCTGCCCACCGACCGCGCCGCCTACGAGCGGCTGTCGCGCCTGCTCACCCTCGGCAAGCGCCGCGCCGAGAAGGGCCGCTGCGAGCTCACCCTCGCCGATCTCGAGACCCACGCGAAGGGCATGATCCTCATCGCCCTGCCGACCCGCGACCTCGCCCGCGCCGCCCGCCCGCTGCAGCGGCTGCAAAGGCGCTTCCCCGGCAGCGTCTTCCTCGGCGCCACGCCGCGCTACGACGGTTCGGACCAGGCCTGGTTCGACGCCTGCGCGAAGCTCGCGCTGCGCATGAACACCCCGATGGTGGCCGCGGGCGACGTGCTCATGCACCGCGCCGCGCGGCGCCAGCTTGCGGACGTGCTCACCTGCCTGCGCGAGGGCTGCACCATCGACGCCATCGGCACCCGCGCCCAGCCCAATGCCGAGCGCCGCCTCAAGGGCGCCCCCGACATGGCGCGGCTCTACCGCCGCCACCCCGCCGCCCTGCGCCGCACGCTCGAGATCGCCGCGCGCTGCGCCTTCGACCTCTCCGAGCTCAGCTACGACTACCCCGACGAGCACGACGGCCACGAGGCGCCGCAGCAACGGCTGACCCGGCTCGCCCACGAGGGGCTCGCCCGGCGCTACCCGGGCGGCGTGCCCGACAAGGTGCAGATCCTGATGTCCAAGGAGCTGCGCGTGGTGGGCGAACTGGGCTTCGCCGCCTATTTCCTCACCGTGCACGACATCGTGGCCTTCGCCCGCGGCCGCGGCATCCTCTGCCAGGGCCGCGGCTCGGCGGCGAACTCGGTGCTATGCTACCTGCTGGGCATCACCGACGTCTCGCCCGACCTCATCGGCATGGTCTTCGAGCGCTTCATCTCGCGCTACCGGGGCGAGCCCCCCGACATCGACGTGGATTTCGAGCACGAGCGGCGCGAGGAGGTGATCCAGTGGATCTACGAGAAATACGGCCGCCACCGCGCCGGGCTCTGCGCCACGGTGATCCATTTCCGCACCCGCGCCGCGATCCGCGAGGTGGGCAAGGTCATGGGGCTGAGCCAGGACGTGACCGCCGCGCTCTCGGGGCAGATCTGGGGGCAGGCCCATGGCGGCGCCGACCCCGAGCGCATCCGCGAACTGGGGCTCGACCCGCAGGACCGGCGGCTCGCCCAGACCATCGGGCTCATCGGCGAGATCATCGGCTTCCCCCGCCACCTCAGCCAGCACGTGGGCGGCTTCATCATCACCGCGGGCAGGCTGGACGAGCTGTGCCCGATCGAGAACGCCGCGATGGAGGGACGCACGGTCATCGAGTGGGACAAGGACGACATCGACGCGCTCGGCATCCTCAAGGTCGACGTGCTCAGCCTCGGAATGCTGACCTGCATCCGCAAGTCCTTCGCCCTTCTGGAAAGCCACGAGGGCATCAGCCACACGCTCGACAGCGTGCCGCAGGAGGATCGCGCCACCTACCGGATGCTGCAGCGGGCGGACGCGGTCGGGGTGTTCCAGGTCGAAAGCCGGGCGCAGATGAACTTCCTGCCGCGGATGCAGCCCAAGACCTTCTACGACCTGGTGATCGAGGTCGCCATCGTGCGCCCCGGCCCGATCCAGGGCGGCATGGTGCAGCCCTACATCCGCCGCCGCCAGCAGCAGGAGGAGCCCGAGCCCTTCGGCCCCGCCCTGCAAGAGGTCACCGCCAAGACCCTCGGCGTGCCGCTGTTCCAGGAGCAGGCAATGCAGATCGCCGTGGTCGGCGCCGGCTACACCGCGGAAGAGGCCGACCGGCTGCGCCGCTCGCTTGCCTCCTTCCGCCGCATGGGCACCATCGGCGAGCACCGCGACCGGTTCATCCGCGGCATGCTGCGCAACGGCTACGATCTGGACGCCGCGCAGCGCTGCTTCACCCAGATCGAGGGTTTCGCGGACTATGGCTTCCCCGAGAGCCACGCCGCCGCCTTCGCCATGCTGACCTATGTCTCGTCCTGGCTGAAGTGCCACCACCCGGCGATCTTCGGCTGCGCGCTGCTGAACTCGCAGCCCATGGGGTTCTACGCGCCCGCACAGATCGTGCGCGACATGCGCGAGCACGGCATCGAGGTGCGACCGATCTGCGTCAACCACAGCCAGTGGGACAACGTGCTCGAGCGGCGCGCCGACGGGCGGCTGGCGCTGCGGCTGGGGTTCCGCCAGATCAAGGGCTTCCGCGAGGAGGACGCGGGCTGGATCGCGGCGGCGCGCGGCAACGGCTATCCCGACCCCGAGAGCCTGTGGCTGCGCGCCGGGCTGCTGCCCTCGGTGCTCGAACGGCTGGCCGAGGCCGATGCCTTCGCCGGCATGGGGCTGACCCGGCGCGACGCGCTCTGGCAGGTCAAGGCGATCCGGGCGCCGGCGCCGCTGCCGCTCTTCGCCGATCCGCTCGACGGCGAGGGACTGCGCGAGCCCGACGTGGTGCTGCCGCCGATGCACCTGGGCGAGGAGGTGGTCGAGGATTACGTCGCCATGCGCCTGTCGCTGCGGGCGCATCCGATGGAGCTGCTGCGCCCGGACATCGACGGCATCGTGCCTCATTCCGAGCTGGTGACCGCGCCCTTGGGGCATGTCGCGGTCTGCGGGCTGGTGATCACCCGGCAACGGCCGGGGACGGCCTCGGGGGTGATCTTCATGACGCTCGAAGACGAGACCGGCGTATCGAACGTGGTGGTCTGGCCCAAGGTCTACGAGCGCTTCCGCCGGCAGGTGCTGGGCGGGCGGCTGCTGCGGGTGAGCGGCTACCTGCAGCGCGAGGGCATCGTGGTGCACCTGATCGCGCAGCGGATCGAGGACCTGTCGTCGCGGCTGGGCGAGCTCGGCCACCCGCTGGACGACGCCATCGGCATCACCAACCCCGCCGCCGACGAGGCTCCCCGCCCGCAACGCCCCGCCCCCAGCGCCCGGCATCCGCGCGAGCAGGCCAAGCGGCTGTTCCCGAGCCGGGATTTCCACTGACGTGGGCGCGTCCTGACAGGCCGCTGGAAAACTCCGGCTCCGAATGGCGAGGTCCATAGGTCCCCCACACAGGCACAATCTCGTGGAAGCGCACGGGCGTCGGGAGAGATCGTTCCGGCGGTGGTCCTAGGGAGGGCCTCGCCGTGGGGGACCCTTCACCCGTATGGCGATGTCACCCGTCTGGCGATGGGTGAGAGCCGGTGTGACACGACTGAAGTCCGCGTCTCGCAATGTTTCCATGACAGGGCTACAGACGGCGGGACGGCCCCACAGGCCCGTAACGAGGCCGGAGGCCAGAGGTCCGCACCCAGGCGCCGAACCCCAAGACCCCGCTCACACCCGGAGAAAACTCACCCCGCCAGCAGCGCCCTTGCGGCGGCCTTGGCTTCGGGGGTCACGGTGTCGCCGGAGAGCATCCGCGCCAGTTCCTCTTCGCGGGCCCCGGGATCGAGCGGCGTGACGGTCGACAGCGTCGCGTCGTTCTCGACCCGCTT
>Ga0208328_1000237_pt1 | contig 28814 bp, 18 predicted proteins | sample DeeseametaMP2633_FD_184170 | JGI IMG/M metagenome (GOLD analysis project Ga0208328, IMG submission 184170) | Marine microbial communities from the Deep Atlantic Ocean - MP2633 (SPAdes) | ecosystem: Environmental > Aquatic > Marine > Unclassified | place: Northeast of Antigua and Barbuda, North...
CTACGCGCCGCTCTCGGACATCATGGACGGCGTCCTCGACGAGATCGAGGCGATCGGCAACCGCGAGGCCGGCCTCTACGGCGTGCCCACCGGGTTCGCCGACCTCGACGAGCTGACCAACGGACTGCACTCGGGCCAGATGATCATCGTCGCGGCGCGCCCGGCCATGGGCAAGGCGCTCGCTCTGGACACCCCGCTTCCCACGCCGTCGGGCTGGACGACGATGGGCGAGGTGCAGGTCGGAGACGAGCTCTATGACGCCACCGGCCGCCCGACCCGCGTGGTCGCGGCCACCGAGGTCCTCCTCGACCGTCCGTGCTTCGAGGTCACCTTCTCCGACGGAACGACCATCGTCGCCGACGAGCAGCACCAGTGGCTCACCGAGACGCGAGCAGCTGGTAAGTCGAAGTGGGCCGCCGACAGCCAGTACAACCGTGCCAAGAACCAGCGGATCACCGCCTCTGTGGTGACCACGGCCGAGATCGCGCAGACGGTCACGGTGGGCGCCGAGGGACGGGCCAACCACGCGGTGCTCAACGCTGCGCCCCTCGCTGGTGCGGACGCGGCGCTGCCGCTCGCTCCGTACGCGCTCGGTGCCTGGCTCGGCGACGGGCACACGGCGAGCGCCCGGATCACCTGCGAGACCGACGAGATCCCGATGCTCATCGAAGGCCTCGGCCTCAGGGTCGAGCCCCACGGCAACATGCTCTACACCCTTCGACTGCCAGACAGGGGGGCTGCCGGGAGCCGGAACTGCCCGGACTGCGGGAACGTCTTCCACGGGCAGTACCTCTGCGCCTCCTGCCAGGCCGAGCATGGTTCCGTCCAAGCGATCCTGCGCTCGATGGGCGTCCTGGGTGACAAGCACATTCCCACCAGCTACCTGCGTGCCTCCGAGCAGCAGCGTCGCGACCTGCTCGCGGGGCTCATGGACACCGACGGAACCGTGGTCCGCGGGGTCGGCTCCTGCCAGTTCGCCGTCACCAACGAACGCCTGGCCGACGACGTCTACGAGCTGGTGGTCAGCCTCGGCTACCGCTGCGGCAGGACGACCAAGACGGTGCGCGGCCGCAGCGAGGCCTCCTCGACGTGCTACATCCTCAACTTCTCCACGACCGATGACGTGTTCCGGCTGCACCGCAAGCACGTCCTCCACAAGGAGGAGCGCCCTTCGTCGACGGTGCGCATCGGCAAGAGGTTCATCACCGCGGTCCGTCCAGTGACCAGCGTCCCGGTCCGGTGCGTGCAGGTCGACAACGACGACCACCTCTACCTGGCCGGACGCTCGATGGTCCCGACGCACAACTCGACCCTGGCTCTGGACTTCTGTCGTGCGGCGTCGATCCACAACAACCTGAGCAGCGTCTTCTTCAGCCTGGAGATGACGCGCTCGGAGATCACCATGCGCCTGCTCTCGGCCGAGGCGAAGGTGCCGCTGAACCACATCCGCAACGGCAACATGGGCGACGAGGACTGGACCAAGCTGGCGCGCAAGATGGGCGAGGTCTCCAGCGCGCCGATGTTCATCGACGACAGCCCCAACATGACGATGATGGAGATCCGGGCCAAGGCGCGCCGCCTCAAGCAGCGCCACGACCTGAAGCTGATCGTCATCGACTACCTCCAGCTGATGACCTCGGGCAAGAAGGTCGAGTCGCGCCAGCTGGAGGTCTCGGAGTTCTCCCGGCAGATCAAGCTGCTGGCCAAGGAGCTCGAGGTCCCGATCATCGCGCTCTCCCAGCTCAACCGTGGCCCCGAGCAGCGCGGTGACAAGCGGCCGATGATGAGCGACCTGCGTGAGTCGGGTTGTCTGACCGCAGACACGCGGCTCCTGCGCGCGGACAACAACGCCGAGGTCACGCTGGGCGACCTGATGCAGTCGGGTGCGAAGGACGTCCCTGTATGGGCGCTCGACGAGCGGCTCAAGCTGGTGCCGCGCACCTTGACCCACGCCTTCCCCTCAGGCACCAAGCAGGTCTTCGAGGTGACTCTGGCGTCGGGCCGGCGCGTGCAGGCGACGGGCAACCACCCGTTCCTGACCTACGACGGCTGGGTCCCGTTGGCCGAGCTGGTGGTGGGATCGCGTGTCGGGTCGGTGCGTCACGTCCCGCCCCCCATGACGATCACCCCCCGGGACACCGACGAGATCGTGGTCCTGGCCCACCTCCTGGGTGACGGCTCCTTCGTCAAGCGCCAACCGATCCGCTACGCGAGCATCGACGAGGCGAACCTGACCGCGGTCACCGATGCTGCGCGCCGGCGGTTCGGCATCACCGCGGTCCGCGACGAGCACGCCGCGGCACGGGTGACCACGCTTCGCCTGCCCGCCCCGTTCCGGCTCGCGCGCGGACGTCGCAACCCGATCGCCGCGTGGCTCGACGAGGACGGTCTGTTCGGCCTGCGCAGTCACGAGAAGTTCGTGCCGGACTGGGTCTTCGGACTCCCCAAGGAGCAGGTCGGGTTGTTCCTGCGTCACCTCTGGGCCACGGACGGCTGCGTCCACCTCGCCGAGAAGAGGGGGATGGGCAGGATCTACTACGCCACGACAAGCCGTCGTCTTGCCGACGACGTGGCTCGGCTGCTGGCCCGCTACAACGTCTTCACCCGGATCAAGCGGGTGCGCAAGAAGGGCTATCGCGACAGCTTCCACGTCCACGTCGTGGGTGCGGAGAACCAGCTGCGCTTCTGCGACGACATCGGCGTCCACGGTGCCCGCGGTGAGCAGGTCGAGCGCGTCGCCACGGCCCTGCGCGACGTACGCCCCAACACCAACCTGGACACGGTCCCGCAGGAGGTCTGGGGACGGGTGCGGGAGGTCCTGGCCGAGCAGGGCATGACCCACCGTGAGTTCGCGTCGGCGATGGGCACCTCGTTCGGCGGCTCCACGATGTGGAAGCACTCGCCCAGTCGTCAGCGGATGGCTCGCGTCGCCGAGGTGCTCGGAGACGCCGAGCTCGAGGTGCTGGCCACCAACGACATCTACTGGGACTCCATCGCCTCGGTCGAGCCGCTCGGCGAGCAGGAGGTCTACGACGCCACGGTCCTGGGAGTGCACAACTTCGTCGCCAACGGCATCGCCTTGCACAACAGCATCGAGCAGGACGCCGACATGGTGATCCTGCTGCACCGCGACGACGTCTACGAGAAGGAGTCGACCCGCCCCGGCGAGGCCGACCTGATCGTGGCCAAGCACCGCAACGGCCCGACCCGCGACCTCACCGTCGCCTTCCAGGGCCACTACAGCCGCTTCGTCGACATGGCGCACTGACGTCGGCCGCCTGTCGAGATGCAGTGAAAACGAGGCGATCGAACTTTCGCCTCAAGAACACTGATTCAGTAGAGATTGGACTGAGCGATGGCACGCAGCGACACGCTCCGCCGGGAGATCGCAGGCCTCGAGACAAAGAAGGCTGCCTTCGCGAAGGTGATCGCCGCGCAGGAGAAGGTCGCGGCCACTGCTCGCGAGGCGGCGCGGAAGAAGCGCGAGCAGGCCAGCCGCTGCAGAAGCGCCACGACCGTACGGACGGCTCTTGCAACAGCCGAGCGCGAGGAGAAGAAGGCGGCGGCCGCCGAGGACAAGATTGCGAAGGCGCGAAAGGACATCGCGACGGTCGACAAGAGCATCGCTTCGAAGACCACGTCTCTCCGCACGGCTGAGGCGTCGGAGCGGAGGAGCGCGGAGAGTGCGCGGCGCCGCGACGACACCCGCCGCCGTCGAGACGAGATCAACCACGCTCGGGCCGTGGCGCAGGCAAGCGCTCCGCCGGCGCAGGTTCGCTACGTCGAGGTCACACCACCCCTGCCGGAGCAGCTCCGCGTCCTCTACCTCACCGCCAACCCAGACGCGACCGAGACAACGGTGACGAGCCCCGACGGCTCTGTTGTTGAGCAAGGCGCCTGGCTGCGCGTAGATCAAGAGGTTCGGCAGGTGAAGCAGGGACTTCGAAGCTCGAAGTATCGCGACCTCGTCGTCGTTGAGCACGCTCCCGCAGCGACGTTCAACGATCTCCTGGACGGACTCAATGACCACCGTCCGCACGTCGTGCACTTCTCGGGCCACGCCGACACGCTCGGCGTGTGGATGGAGAACGAGGCTGGTGACACAGCCGGACACGACGTCGACTTCTCGCTCCTAGCTCGGCTGCTTGGCGCGACCGACGAGCCACCGCGGCTCGTTGTTCTTAACGCATGCGAGAGCATCGAGGGCGCTGACGATCTGCTGCAGACCGTCCCGTTGGTGATCGGCATGTCCGACACGATCGATGACACTGCTGCGATCGTTTTCGCGAGGTCCTTCTATGCCGCGCTGGCCTCGGCGCAGTCCGTCGCGACGGCGGTCGAGCAGGCCAAGGTGCAGATGCTCGCGGCGTCGATGCTCGACCCGGATCAGGTGGACGACTCCAGCCTCCCGACCTTGCGCGCTCGGGATGACGTCGATCCGGCGACGCTTGTCCTGGTGGCACCTTCCGACTCCGCCCCATAGGCCGGAACACACCGTCGGTAGCCATGCGGCGCCGGTTCGACAGCGCGTCTGACCGATGGTGGATACGGTGATCGTTGCGTAGTTCTGCAGCAACGAACAGGAGCCGTATGACCGAGGACGAGGCGCGCGCGGCTGCGCTCGCCCTTATACCCCAGGGCGTTGAGCCGCTGACCCTCTCCGAGCTCGAGCAGTATCTTGCTGCGGCCGCGGATCTGCTGCGCGGGAGCATCGACCAGGCCGACTTCAAGGCGTACATCTTCCCGCTGATGTTCTTCAAGCGGATCAGCGACGTGTACCTGGAGGAGTACGCACAGGCGCTCGACGAGTCTGGCGGGGACCACGAGTTCGCGTTGTTCGCCGAGAACCACCGGTTCGCGATCCCATCGGGCAGCCTCTGGGAGGACGTGCGCAGTCACACCGAGAACATCGGCACTGCTCTGCAGACCGCGCTCCGGGAGATCGAGAAGGCCAACCCCGACACCCTCTACGGGATCTTCGGCAACGCGAGCTGGACCAACAAGAACAAGCTCCCCGACCGTAAGCTCGCCGACCTCATCGAGCACTTCTCGACCACGGCGCTCACCAACGCCGCCGTCCCCCCGGACGTGTTCGGCAACGCCTACGAGTACCTCATCAAGCGGTTCGCCGATCAGTCGAACAAGAAGGCCGGCGAGTACTACACGCCGCGTTCGGTTGTCGGTCTGCTGATCAACATCCTCGACCCGAAGGAAGGCGAGACCGTCTACGACCCGGCTTGCGGGACTGGCGGCATGCTGATCGAGGTCATTGAGCACGTAAAGGCGGCTGGTGGTAGCCCCAAGACCCTGTGGGGCAAGCTCTACGGCCAGGAGAAGGTGCTTGCGACCTCTGCGATAGCCCGGATGAACCTCCTGCTTCACGGCGTCGAGGACTTCAAGATTGCTCGCGAGGACACGCTCCGCAACGCCGCCTTCTATACCGGCAACCGCCTCGCGCAGTTCGACTGCGTGGTCGCCAACCCGCCGTTCTCACTCAAGAACTGGGGCGAGCCTGAGTGGGGATCCGACAAGTGGGGCCGCAATCAGCTCGGAGGCGTACCACCCAAGGGGTACGCCGACTGGGCGTGGGTGCAGCACATGCTCACCTCCGCGCACCCGACGACAGGGCGAGTCGCCGTCGTCCTGCCCCAGGGAGCCTTGTTCCGGCAAGGTGCCGAAGCCCGCATCCGCAGACACATCCTCAAGTCCGATGTTGTCGACGCCGTCATCGGGCTCGCGCCCAACCTCTTCTACGGCACAGGACTGGCCGCCTGTGCCCTCATCCTTCGACTGGCCAAACAGCCGGACGAGAAGAACAAGGTCCTCTTCATCAACGGCGAGGACCTGTTCAAGCGCGGCCGGAACCAGAACACCCTCGAGCCGGAGCACGCCGAGGCGATCTTGGACGCGTACGAGCTCTACTCCGACGCCGCGGGCCGCTCCCGCGTGGTTGACCTGTTCGAGATCGAAGCCAACGACTTCAACCTGAACATCCCGCTCTACGTAGCGCCGACCGATGACGGCGAGAAGCCCACGCTGGCCGAGGCGCTCGCCGGTCTCGAAGCGGCCCACGCCGCCGCGACCAAGACCCGCGCGGCCCTGGAAGCAGAACTGGCGAAGTGGGGTCTGTCCGCGTGACGTCCAGGATCAGCCAACGCGAGCTGGAGAACTACCTGTGGGGAGCCGCGACAGTGCTCCGCGGGCTCATCGACGCCGGCGACTACAAGCAGTACATCTTCCCGCTCGTCTTCCTGAAGCGGATTTCCGACGCATACGACGAGGAACACGCGGCCGCGATGGAGGTGTACGACGACGAGCAACTCGCCGACCTCCCGGAAAACCATCGGTTCGCGATCCCCGAGGGATGCCACTGGGACGACATCCGTGGCGTCACGCAGAACATAGGCACCCACCTCCTCCACGCGATGCGGGCGATTGAGAAGGCCAATCCTGACACCCTGCCGGGAGTCTTCGGTGACGGCGACTGGGGCAATAAGGACCTGCTTCCGGACGCGACGCTTTCGGACCTGATCGAGCACTTCTCCACGAAGACGCTCTCGATCGAGAACCTGCCGGAGGACGAGCTCGGAAACGGCTACGAGTACCTGATCAAGAAGTTCGCCGACGACTCTGGTCACACCGCGCAGGAGTTCTACACCAACCGCACGCTCGTGCACCTGATGACGATGATGCTCGAGCCCCAACCCGGGGAGTCGATCTACGACCCCACCTGCGGCACCGGCGGCACGCTCATCTCCACAGCCGCCGAGCTGAAGCGGCAGGGCAAGGAGTGGCGCAACCTGCACCTCTACGGCCAGGAGCTCAACTACGGGACGTCCGCGATCGCCAGGATGAACCTGTTCCTGCACGGCATCACTGACGGCCATATCGCCCACGGCGACACGCTGAGCCGGCCGGCGTTCCTCGACGAGAAGGGTGGACTCCGGACGTTTGACGTCGTGCTCGCCAACCCGCCCTACTCGATCAAGACATGGAACCGCGCCGCCTTCGCCAAAGACCGGTATGGCCGAAGCGTCTGGGGCGTCCCGCCGCAGAGTGCGGCCGACTACGCCTTTGTTCAGCACATCGCCAAGAGTCTCGACCCCGAGACTGGCCGGGCTGCGATCCTGCTTCCACACGGGGTTCTGCACCGTGTCGCGGAAGCGGCAGTACGTCGCGCCATGGTCGAGTCTGACCTCGTTGAAGCCGTCATCGGGTTGGCGCACGGCCTGTTCTACAACTCGGGTATGGAGGCTATTGTCCTCGTGCTGAACGCCAACAAGACCGCGGAGCGTCGGCGCAAGGTGCTCTTCGTTGACGCGAAGAACGAGTACTACCGGTCCGGAGTGCAGTCGTTCCTGAGCGACGCCCACCAGGAGCGGATGCTCGACGCCTACCGCCGATTCGGGGACGAGCCCGGGTTCTCCGCAGTCGCGACCCTCGACCAGATCGCGGCGAAGAGCCATAGCCTCGCGATCCCTGCCTACGTGAAGGCCCAGGCGACCGCAATGCCCGCGATGGGCGGAACGGAAAGCACGGGAACGGCCGCCGCTGTGCGTGCTTGGCGCGCTGCCTCCGCCGACGCCGACTCAGCGGTCACAGATGTGCTCGCCATGCTCCGCGCGGAGGTGAGAGCGTGAGCCTCACCTTGGACAAGTCCACCTGGAAACGCGTCCGCCTTGGCGACGTCCTCCGACGGTCCCGTACGCAGGTCGACCCGCTCGAGTCCGGAGTCGAGCGGTACGTGGCCGGCGGCCACATCGACGGCGGGTCGATCACGATCGATCGCTGGGGCGACCCGAGCGACGGCCAGATGGGCTCGACGTTCCGCTACGTCTTTGAGCCGGGCCAGATCCTCTTCGTATCCGCCCGCCCCTACCTGCGGAAGTCCGGGGTCGTTGACTTCTCTGGCGTCGTCGCTGACAAGACCTACGTCCTTGAGGCCATCCCCGAGAACGGGCTTCTCCAGGAGTTCCTTCCCTTCGTCCTCGCCTCCGACCCTTTCATCGAGTACGCCACCGCAGAGGCCACCGGATCGATGAACCCACGTCTACTGTGGGGACCATTCCAGCGGTACGAGCTCGCCCTCCCCCCGCTCGATGAGCAGCGACGCATCGCCGATGTCTTCTGGGCAATCGAGCGTCACTGCCGAAGCCTGACGAGCCTCCTCGACGTCCAGGCAGCATCAAACCGAGTCGCGTTCTCGCAGTTGCTCGAGGGCGAGGACGCAGAAGCCAGGATGCTCGGCGACGTCGGACGGTTCACTCGTGGTCGCCGGTTCACCAAGGCCGATTACGTCAGCGAAGGTCTCGGGTGCGTCCACTACGCGCAGATCCACACGGACTTCGGCATCAAAGCATCCACCCCGCTCACGTACGTCCCCGAGGCGATGAGGTCCTCTCTCCGGCTCGCGCATGCGGGAGACCTCATCATCGCCGGAACGAGCGAGGATGTTGAAGGCGTCGGCAAGGCAGTCGCCTGGCTAGGAGATGACGTGGCGGTCCATGACGACTGCTTCGTGTACTCCCACACCCTGGATCCGGTTTTTGCCTCCTACCTCTTTGCTTCGGCCGAGTTCGATCATCAGAAGCGGTCCTTCGTGTCCGAGTCGAAGGTCGTGCGGCTTTCGGCGGGCAACCTAGCGAAGTCGGTGCTTCCTATCCCGGATGAGCCTGGCCAGAAACGAGTCTCAGAGGCGATGGACGAGATCGCCCGCAGTGCCGATGCCGTCGAGCGTGAGAGGGCGACCGCCACTGCGCTACGGGAGGCGCTCTCGGTGACAATCTTCGGGGACGACTGATGGCTCAGTTCAGCGAGGCGAATTCGGTCCGTGACTTCATCCGAGATCTGGTGAAGTCGATCGATGTCCAGTTCGTGCCCGGCAACGAGTTGCCGCGTCGTACCGACGAGGTGCTGCTCGAAGGCGTGCTGAAGGGTGCGCTGATGAGGCTCAACCCGGAGATCGAGAAGGATCCGGCCAAGGCGGACGAGGTCATCTACAACCTCCGCGCCATCCTGATCGCCGCGCGCAACAGTCCGCATCCGGTGGTCGCCAATGAAGAGTTCATGGCGTGGCTGACTGGGCAGAAGTCGATGCCGTTTGGACCGAACGGCGAACACACCACGGTCCGGCTGATCGACTTCGACGACCTCGACGATGACTCGTCCAACCAGTGGATCGTGTCGACCGAGGTGACCTACAAGCAGGGTCGCCTGGAGAAGCGGTTCGACCTGGTGCTGTGGTGCAACGGCCTGCCGCTGGTCGTGGGCGAAGCCAAGACGCCGATCCGACCGGCCTACACCTGGATCGACGGGGCCGCTCAGATCCATGACGACTACGAGCAGAGCGTCCCGCAGTTCTTCGTGCCCAACGTGTTCTCCTTCGCGACCGAGGGCAAGGACTTCCGTTACGGCACCATCGGCATGCCGGTCGAGCTGTGGGGGCCTTGGCGCGAGGACCCGACCGACGAGGACGCACCAGCAAAGATCGGGCTCGTCGCGGTCCGCGAGGCCGTCGAGGGCGTCCTGACCCCGCGTGCCGTGCTGGAGTTCCTTCGCTTCTTCACCCTGTACGCGACGGACAAGAAGCACCGCAAGATCAAGATCATCGCCCGTTTCCAGCAGTTCCAAGCGACCAATCTGATCGTCGACCGGGTGCTGCTCGGCAAGGTCAAACAAGGCCTGATCTGGCACTTCCAGGGTTCGGGCAAGTCGCTGCTGATGGTGTTCACAGCGCTGAAGCTGCGCGCGATGGCCGAGCTGACCAATCCCACGATCCTGATCGTGGTTGACAGGATCGACTTGGACACCCAGATCACCGGTACCTTCAACGCCTCCGACGTGCCTGGACTGGTGTCCACCGACTCCCGAGCTCAGCTCCAGACATTGCTGAGTCAGGGCGCCCGGAAAGTCATCATCACCACGATCCACAAGTTCGGCGAGGCACCCGGCGTACTGGATGCTCGGCAGAACATCATCGCGATGGTCGACGAGGCCCACCGCTCACAGGAGGGTGACTACGGCCAGAAGATGCGCGAGGCGCTGCCCAACGCCTACCTCTTCGGGCTGACCGGAACGCCGATCAACCGGCGCGACCGCAACACCTTCAAGTGGTTCGGTGCGCCCGAGGACGAGGGCGGCTACTTGTCGCGGTATTCGTTCCACGACTCCATCCGCGACGGCGCGACCTTGCCCTTGCACTTCGAACCACGTCTGTCGGAGATCCACATCGATCAAGAGGCGATCGACGCGGCATTCGAGGAGCTCGTTCGCGACCGCGACCTGTCCGAGAGCGACAAGATTACTCTGTCGAAGAAGGCGGCCTCGATCGAGGTTCTGATCAAGACGCCTTCACGCATCGCGAAGATCGCCGCCGACATTGCGGCGCACTTCCAGGCGAAGGTCGAGCCGCAGGGCTTCAAGGCGCAGGTCGTCGCCTACGACAAGGCCTCCTGTGTCGCCTACAAGAACGAGCTCGACGCGTATCTCGGCCCCGAGGCATCGACCATCGTCATGTCGAAGTCCCGTGGCGACTCATCTGACTGGGCCAAGTGGACCCCTGGTGCCGACGAGTTGGAGCAGGTCGTCGCTCGGTTCAACGATCCCGCCGACCCGCTCAAGATCATCATCGTCACCGCAAAGCTGCTGACCGGGTTCGATGCGCCGATCCTCTACTGCCAGTACCTCGACAAGCCGCTCAAGGAGCACACATTGCTCCAGGCGATCACTCGCACCAACCGGGTGTACCCGCCGGACAAGACGCACGGCCTGATCGTCGACTACCTCGGCATCTTCGACGACGTCGCCAAGTCGCTGGCCTTCGACGAGCAGGCCGTCCAGCAAGTCGTGTCGAACATTGAGGAGCTAAAGAAGCAGCTCGCCCCGGCGATGGCTACGGCCCTCGCGTTCTTTCCCGGCGTCGACCGCACCGTCGGCGGTTACGAAGGTCTTGTCCACGCACAGTCCGCGATCGCCGATGACGTCACGAAGGACGCCTTCGGCGCGGCGTACAGCGTGGTCTCGCAGCTCTGGGAGGCGCTGAGTCCGGACCCGATGCTGGCGGCGTTCCGCGACGACTACCGGTGGATCACCGACGTGTACGAGTCGGTTCGTCCCTCCGACATCGCAGGTCGCCTCGTCTGGCACGCGCTCGGAGCCAAGACCATCGACCTGATCAACGAGCATGTCCAGGTTGAGATCCCGCAGGGTGCCGACACCATCGTTCTGGATGCTCAGACGATCGAGGACCTGATGACGGGCAAGCGCAAGGACGTGCCGATCGAGGAGATCGAGAAGCAGATCACTGCTCGCATCGCACGCCACCTCAACAACCCGGTCTTCATCGAGCTTGGGCAGCGCCTCAACGACCTACGGGAGCGTTACGCCGATATCCAACAGTCCAGCCTCGATTTCCTGCGCGAGCTCCTCGAGCTCGCGCGCGACACCGTCGCCGCCGAGAAGGCCGCGGACGAGACCCCTCGCGAGGAGCAGGGCAAGGCCGCGCTGACCGAGCTCTTCGAAGCGCTGAAGGGCGACGAGACGCCCATCATCGTGTCCAACGTGGTCGACCGGATCGACGAGGTCGTCCGGGGTGTGCGGTTCGAAGGCTGGCAGTCCACCATTCGCGGGGACCAAGAGGTCCGCCAGGCGTTGAGGAAGACGCTGTACGTCCAGTTCAAGATCCGCGACAACGACGTCTTCGAGAAGGCCCTCGGCTACGTCCGGGAGTACTACTGACCGGTGCCAGGCAATGAGTTGGCGGCAGCTCTAGCCTGACCCCTGTATCCGAACTCGGGTCGAGTCCGGGAAGGCGCTGAGGAGCCACTTGGTCCTGGCTAGATCCGCGGAGAGCGCGCGTCGGGCTCGGTGAGTGAGGTGGCGGTGCTCGAGCTCCGCCTCGAGCCGCTCGACCTCCGCCTGGAGACGCGCCGCCGCGCTCAGCGTCCGTTGGCGGCATGACGGAGTGCAGTACAGCTGGGGCCGGCCTGCTCGCCCCGACCACTCAACACGACCAGTGCAGTCCGGGTTGTCACATCGCCGGTCGGTCATCACGGACGAACCGTGTGCATTTGACGAGAGCGTGGTCACGTCGAGCCTCCCAAGCATGATGCGGTCCCTGCGACCCGATACCGCCCAGCGGTGGCGGATGTTGGCGGAGCCGAGGTGACCTTCCAGCGTTTATTGTGCATGACGCGCGCACAATTGGCGAACAACCGCCGGCCGAGCGGTGGAATAGAAGCCATAGACGGAATAGCGGCATTGCGTTGTGGCCACCAGTAAATGCGCGATCAGGTTCTTGTGCGCGCCCGCTAGCGGGCATACGCTGCGACAGTCGATCCGAAGGCGCGCGCTGACGTCCCAAATGGCAGAGGCGCACCCGCGGCAACGGGTACGCCTCCTGGTCGATTCCCGATGCACGCATGAAAGCGAGGGAATCTTCCTTGCCCGATTCTACTGGCGATCTCAGTCTGCCCGCGGGTCTCGGGGGCGCCGTCCGATGGACCTTCCGGCTCGGAGCCAGCGCTCTCGAGTGGGATTGGAGCGATGGTCCGCCGAGTCTTCGAGAGCTGTCCCCGGTCCGAATCCCCGCGTCTGGAGCAAGGTCCAGGCACGTTCCCGTACGCGCGTTCAGCACGACGACGCAACAGCATGTGGTGCTGGAGTCCGGGCTCGAGCACGACCTACTCCGGGTTCTTGACCGTGATCCCCGAACGGCATGGATCACCACACAGCCCTGTCGAATCGAGTGGCTCGATGCCGGTCGCCCGGCCGCACGTCACGTTCCTGACCTCCTTTCAGTCGACGTCGACGGCCAAGTGACGCTGTGGGACGTCCGACCAGAGCACGCCGCACGGACGGTGGAGTTCGTCGCTCTCATGGCTGCGACGTCAGCTGCGGCAGCCGATGTGGGCTTGAGTTTCAGCGTCTTCAGCGGGATCTCCGACGTTCATCGCTTCAACCTGCTGTGGCTACACGGATACCGCCACCGGCCCGGCTGGGCGGATCGCTGGGAAGAACAGTTGATCGAGCGTGCATCGAGCGGCGCGCGCCTTGGCGACTTGGTGCAGGAGGACGACCAGCAAGCCGCACTCGTGTGGCATCTCATCTGGAGCGGCCGACTGGTGGTGGACCTGAGCAGTCGACTCGATCCCACGACCGAGGTTGCACCGTGTCGGGCGTGAGGCAGGCGAAGGTCGGCTTGGCCATCGGCGATCGCGTTCTCGGCGACGACGGATACCTTCTCGTGGTGCAGCTCGCACGCCACACCGTGATGTTCGAGACGAGCGTCGGTGTTCGCCGCGAGGTGCCTTACAGGGAGATCAAGGGGGTAGCCGTCAGAGACGGAGGAGCGGCAGCCGTGATTGTTGCCCTCGAGCCGTGGTGGTCCGGCCTGTCGGCGCCGATTCGGCGAGACGCTCTCGACAAGCTCGAGGTGGTGATGGAGATCCTGACCGGCTACCGGTCCGGCTTCGCGCGGTTCGCCCAACCTGGAGAGCCATTCCTGAACGTCAGTGACCCAGGCTTCAGCGAGACCCGACGTTGTGAAGCGATGGCTCGCCAACTTGCCTTCGAGAGGGAGTCTGATCGCCAAGTCCTCAGGCGCGTTGCGAATGGTGAACTTCAATCGGCTGGCGTTGGGGCTAGCACCGTGCAGACGTGGATACGCGCGTGGCGTGCCGAAGGCCTCAGGGGTCTCGTCGACAAGAGAGCCACCAAAGGCCGGCGCGGTTTCGATCAGCTCGACGAACGTGTGCGTCAGATGGCGGACGACGTGTTCGTTCGGTTCGACGGCGACATCTCGAAGGTCAACACCACCACCATCGAGGCGGACATCCGGCTGCAGATGAAGGCCGAGGGTCTGGCGGATGTGGTCCTACCGCAGCGGTTGTTCCAGGAGTACCTCTCGGAGCGCCAACGTGCTCTTGGCAGGAACACCCGCGCGCAGCGCTCTCGGCATCTGCGCCGCAAGGCATCGGCCCACACCAGCTTTCCTGCGATGCATCCGAGCCACATCGCGATCGACGCCACCCGCGCCGACGTCCTCGTGTGGGACGAGCTGCGCGAGAGGCCGGTCAGCGTCGAGATTCTGACGGCCATCAGCGTCGCAACCCGCGTCGTGGTTGGCCTGCGGGTCACGCCGCGTTCAGGCAACGCTCTCGAGGCAGGGCTGTTGCTCTACGACGTCATGCGTCCGATGTCGATGCTGGTCGAGGGCACGACGGTCGATGACTGGCGCTGGTGCGGCGTACCGGAGTCACTGGACCTGTCGAACGTCCCTGTGCACCGCTCACCGAAGCGGATCGTCCCGCCCGACCAGAGCCTCCAGGGCGTGCATCACAAGCCTGGTGTCCGGCCGTCGTCGATCCGTTGCGACCACGGGTCGGTCTTCCTGTCCGAGCACTTCATCGCTCTGCTCCGCGACTTCGGGATCGACCTGATGCTCTCCCGCGGCTCCAAGCCCACGGACAACCCGCACGTTGAGCGCTGGCACGAGACCTTGCAGCGCGCCTACCAGCAGCTGCCGGGCTACAAGGGACGCAACGTCGCTGAGCGCGGTCGAAAGGTCGATGCCACCGGTGACAGGCTCCTCACGGCATCCGAACTGGAACGCCACCTGCGCCGGTTCGTCGCTCTCGACTACCACCGTTCCTGGCACGAGGGCCTCGTGCTGCCGGGCGCGCCATCGGCGCGGCTGACGCCGCTGGAGATGTGGGACGCGATGCACGAGGCCACCGGCCGGCTCCACGTGCCGCAGCACCCGGATCTGATCTACCAGTTCCTCCCGATCCGCTGGCTGACGATCGGCCACGCCGGCGTGGAGTACAAAAACCTCGTCTACGACGCCCCAGTCCTCGCCGACTTCCGCGACGTCCGCAAGGGCGCGTTCCAAGCCGACTCCCGCAAGGCGCCGTTCCACTACGACCCTCGCGACGTCTCCCGGATCTGGTTCCGCCACCCCGACACCGGCCGGATCCACGAGATCCCATGGAAGGCTCGGCACTGGCTCGACATGCCCATGGGCGACTGGATGCACGAACGCGCCCTCTCCCGCATCGCCGAACGGGGAGGCAACGCCGCCCTGAATCGGAAGTCCACCTGGCGGCAGATCATCGCCGAGCTCGGCCAGCTGACTTCGGCGGAGGAGACGGCTGAGGCCCGCGCCAAGGGGTACGCCGCCCGCCTGCGCTGGGAGCAGGCCCAGCGCGACCACGCCGAAGCAGCCGAAGCGGCAGCGATGTTCGACGGCGACCAGGACGGCGTGGTCACGCCGCTCCGGCCGCGCCGAGCGGAGACCGACGACGGGTTCGACCTCGACGCCGAGTGGCCCGACTACGACGAGGTTGGCGACTGATGGACGCCGAGATGTGGCACCACCAAGCAACCGCGGCCATGGTTGTTGCGCCGCAGCCCGTCACGGCCGCCGACCTGGACGCCATGAACCCCATGGGCAGGAGCACGTACGCCGACGCGGTGCGCGCTGCTCTGCGGGCGCAGTGTGTCTCCTCGCCCGTGCATGACGCCACCGCCACCGCGGTCGACCGCGCGCTGGAGTCCGCGCTCCTCGAGCCGCCCGGCGCCCGCACGATCCTGGCCCTCTCGGCGCCGTACACCGCCGGCAAGTCGACGCTCATCAAGAGCTGGGCGCAGGACCGGTACCGAACCTGGGCGAACGCGACCCGATCGACCAGGCCCCGATGGACGCCGGCGCCTGGGGTCACTGCCGACCTGGTCCCGGTCTGCTATCTCACCCTCCTTTCGGAGTCGCGCAGCAAGGACCTCTACACGCAGATCCTCTCCTTCGTCGGCTACCCGGCCAGCGGTGTGGAGAGGACCCTCGCGCTGCGCGCCGTCAAGGCACTCCAGACGCACGGTGTCCGTCTCGTCATCCTCGACGACGCGCACATGCTCCGCACCACCTCGGTCACCGGTCGCGCCACCTTGAACGCCGTCAAGCACCTCAACACCGAGCTCGGCGAGGTCGGGGGCGTCCTGATGCTCGTCGGCGCCGAACTGACCGGCGGTGACGTGCTCAGCGACCCCCAGATCCGCGGGCGGCTCTCCGAGCACACCCTCGCCCCCTACGAAGTCGACACGGCAACGGGACGCGCGCAATGGCAACGATTCCTGAAGAACTGCGAGGACCTGCTCCTCCCCTACCTACCCAACGAGAAGGCCGGCCTGTTCTCGTCCCGTCTGGCCGGTTACCTGTGGCGCCGCACCCAGGGGTACGTCGGTGACACCACACGCCTGCTGATCGACGCAGCCGCCGCCGCGATCGAGGCCGGTGCGCCGCTCGAACGAGCCATCCTCGACCCGATCTGGGTGAGCCAGCGAGCACAGGACGCACAGATCGACCCCACCCGATCCAAGACCGCCAAGCGAGCCGCGTCCAGGCTGGCGGCCCGATGACGCCGCGGCTCCCGATCAGCATCGACCCGTACCCGGACGAATCGATCGCCTCGATGCTGCGGCGCCTCAGCACGGCCACCGGCATCCCGGTGCACAACCTCCATCCGTGCGGCGTCAGCGGCCGCCTCACCGATCGTCAGATAGGTGCCCTCGCTCGCACCCTGGGGCTGCCGCCGCGACGACTGCGCACCCACACCCTCCACCACCGGCTCGCTGGGCGGCACGGACGACAGCCGGCGAGCATCGAGCTTCGCCGCACCGACAGAATCATCTGCTCCGCGTGCGGGATCGGCAGTCTGTGGAGCGGCCTGGTCTGGGTCAGCCACTGCCCGAGCTGCCAATCGGTTCTCGACGACGGCGTGAGCGCGGACGGAGCGGTCCACGCACTGGAGATGCAGGACGCCTTCCTGCGATCAGTGCGAGCGGCGACTGCGGGGTTCGCCGATCGCCGTTTGCGGTTACTGCGCCTCCTGCGCCTCCACGTTCACCTCGCCACCGCCCGCGCCACCACAGGTGCCCGACCGGCCGGGTCGTGGCAGGCCCCCGCGTGGATCGCCGGGTTCGCCGAGCACGCCTGGCCGGCCAGCCGGAGCGTCCAGGCAACCCGCGACCTGATCGGCGAGCGCACGTTGACCCATCTCGGCGAGACCCCAGCCCCGGAGGACGACTGGCCGGCGGCCCGCCAGGCGCTCCACGACCAGCTCCGCGGCTCCCGGATCACGGAGGCGGCGATCCCCGACTACCTCCACCCCCGGCACCGGGCACTGGACGTCGACGCGGCCGGCGAAGACCTCGGCCACGGCATCGCGCGAGCCCTGCGCCGTGAAGCCATCCACGCAGCCACCGAAGCGCGTCCTACTGTCGCCCAGTTGGACGAGCGGTACGGCGACCTGCGTAAGCAGCCCATGACCGCGGCCTACGTCCACCACCTTGGCAACTCGACCGCTGGACTGCGGATCCTGGCACGCGAAGCTGACCGACTCGCGCGCGCTGGCGTCCGCGACTACAGCGACCGCCGCGCCGTCCTGGCGACCCTGCATTCCCTACCGATCTCAACGCTCGCGCACACAGCCGTGCTCCGCACGCCACGCAACCAGAGGCTCGCCGCCGCCTGGATCTGGCTGGAGCTCACCCAGGGCACGCTAAGGCTGAGCCCGCACCACGCCGGGGTGCGACGAGAACTGCGCTCATTCGATCAAGCGCTCCTCCTGGAGGATCGACTCGTCCTCATCGACTACGGTCACCAGCTCCTCGGCGCCGTCGCCGCCGACGTCGCGCGTGACGCCCAACAGGCGGTCACACGGGAAGTGGGATATGCCGATGCTGGCTGATCTGGCACCGCTGCCGGTCACCATCGCTCCCGTCGCCGGAGAAGCACTCGACGGGTATCTCGAGCGCTTAGCAGCTGCGAACGCGCTCCCTCACCCGGTCCTCGTCCAGCGCCTCTCTGAAGCCGGCGCACCGACAGCCTTCCTGGCCACCGCACCAGCTGAGCGGCTGATCGCGCACCTTGCTGCGCTGACCAGACTCGACCCGGTCGCGCTGCGGTGCTGCACCTTGGCGAGCATGGTTGGCATCGACACCGACGGACTCGACCCCGCGAACAAGAACAGCTGGCGTCGAGTCGCCGCCCGTGGCTGGCCGCCCGTTCACGGCACCGCCCTGTGCCCACGCTGCCTCGACGACGACGGGATCTGGCAACTCGGTTGGCGCCACCCCTGGGTCACCACCTGCAGCGCACACCGCCTGTGGCTCATCGATCACTGCCCCACCTGCGGAAGACGCTTCCGCTCACACCGCACACTCCTGCGCGCCGTCGACGTTGCGCCCGATCGCTGCGGGAACCCCGGCGGAGCCCCCGGGCGTGGATGCCAGCAGCCCTTCGGTGAACTCGACACCATGGCGGCACCTGCCGCGGTGCTTTTCGCTCAACGCCGCATCGACGACGCCCTCCAAGGTCGGCCCGTCCCTGTCCTCGGCGACCTCATGGAACCCCGCGACTACCTGCGCGAACTCAAGTCCCTGGCGGTGCTCATGCTGCACCTCGCCGTCCAGCCGGGCGGTGAGGACCTTGCGCCGTGGGCCGAGACTGCCCGCGCCGACAGCGAGCGAAGCGCCGGCGCCGGCGGCGTTCGCTGGGGGCTTGCCCCGCCAGCGAACCTGCAGCTCCGCGGCCAGGCCATCGCCGCAGCGGACGACATCCTCTGCGCCGCGAACCTCGATGCCGGCGCAGATTGTCTGCATCCCTGGACCGAACTCACGCCGGCGACCAATGACGGCCAGCTCGGCTGGCTGGCCGACCACACCACCATGACCCCGCTGCTCAGCCGTCTGGTCATGGCCGCCACCGCGACCCGGCGGAGACTGGCCACCGTGCTCAATCGCGCGGGTGGTGCCCTGCCGGTGACGGCGATCCCGCAGGTCATCCCGGCCGGCGTCTACGACAGGCACATCGCCGGCATGCTCGACGTCACCGCCCGCACCGGCCGCCTGTTCGTGAGCCTGTGCCTCGCCCGGCACCACCTCGTGAACCTCACCTGGGCCGAGGCCGCCGGCGCACTCGGCCTCCCCCAAGAGCTCGGGACGAAGACCGCCCGCGCCTGCAGCGCCGACCTCCTCGTCTCTGGCGCAGACTTCATCGCCACGCTGACCCGCGTCGCAAGCCAACTCGACCCAGCGGTCGACTACCGCACCCGTGAGGACGCCGTACGACGCCTCGGACGCCGCCGCGGCTGGTACCGCCCCTGGACGCGGCTCCACCTGCCGGGCAGCCACACCACCAGCCAGCAGTACGCCGTCACCTGGCTGTGGACCGAGTACGCGCATGGACACATCGACACCAGCCCCGGCTGGCAGCACCAGCCGAAGAGCCACGAGCGCGCCCACTACCGCTCCTATGCCGGCCGCCTGGACCAAGCCGCGACCGACGCCCTGACGTTACTCGGCCAGAGCACCGCCGTGGCGAAGCGGAGGACCGCATGAAGACCATCACCGAGGCCTGGGGACTGTGGGACTGCGAGGAGCTCCTCAGCGTCCACCTCACCCACGACGCCGGCCGCGACGCCAAAGACGAGCACCTCGAACGCTGCCGCTGCTTCGCCGACGACCAGGACGCCATCAGCATCGCCGTCCAGCTTCGCGTCATCCGGCTCTCCGTAGATCCGATGCCTGTGGAGAACCCGGACCAGGGCACCGGAGCGGGCCACCATGAGCAGACGACGATCGGTCCGGCAAGAGCGCAGCCTAGACACCAGCGGAGAGGAGGTCGACATGCCGACCGATGACGACCCTGACAGCTCGGCCGGGCCTCGGACGACGCAGCCCGTCTTCGTCGTCCCGCAGCCCGACGGCATCAACGTCACCCTCGACTTCACCACACCCGGCCCGTTCGGCGACTTCGCCTTCACCGCCCGCATCCCCGAACCCGATGGCACCGTACGCGAACGCGTCTACGGCGCCTACCACCCCGAGGAGGCCGCGATCTTCGTCGAGATCCTCCAGCACTGGGCCCGCGTCGCCGAACCCGACGACATCCTCTCCGGCCTCGACCGAGCCGACGCCGTCCTCCGCTTCCTCACCGACGACCTCGAGCCCACCGCCCGGTCCCAGAACGACTTCAGCGACCTCCTGCACCGCGGCATCGAACCACTCGGAGCCATGACCTTCCTGCCGGCCGATCACGAGCACAGCGACGAGCGAGGAGACATCATCGCCCTCTCGCCGCGCGGGACCGATCTGGTGTGGATCAGCCGCCACACGCCGCGCACGACGTTCACCGTTCCGCCGAGCCACCTCTGGGTCTTCGTGACCGGAATGATGTGGCGCACCTACGACCACAACAGCCTCCCTCTCTCCCGGCTCAACACCGCCGCCTACGAGGCCGCCATCGCCATCTTCCGCCGGGCGATAGTCATTCGCAGCGAAGCGGAACTCGGGCCATCGGCGACATCTGGCGGTGAGAGCCCGGACGAGGACGTCTTGGCGACTCCCGAGCTGGTCGCGGAACTGTGCAACCTCCTCGGCGCCAAGCTGGTCGCCTACCTGAGTTCCGTCGCAGACACGCGAACCGTGCGAGCCTGGGCCGACCCGACCGACAACCGCTCGCCGCCGCACGACGTAGTCAGCCGGCTACGCATCGCCCACCAGGCGGCGTCGCTGATGCGCAAGAGGGACTCCGCTGCCGTCATCCAGGCATGGTTCCAAGGCCGCAACCCTCTGCTCGACGACGTCCCCCCGGCACGCCTTCTCCGCGAGAGCGAGGTCGATGTCGCCGGTACCAGCGTGATCACGGCCGCTCGTGCCTCCACCGCGTCCTCGAGGCGGGACGCGTGACAACGGTCGATGCTTCGCGAGTGACCGCGCCGACGACATCCCGACGGTGTGACTGACTTCTCGCGCTCGCCAGATCAGCCAGCTCGGACGCCGGATGCTCACCGACCGAAAGCAGTCGCGGTCGATGGTGCTCCGGTCGCCGGAGGCCGACTCCACGCCTCGGCAGGCGTCCCTGGTGGTGACCGGCAGACAGGTGTCGCCGCTCAATGAGAGGGTGGACTCCGATCGTCGTACGACGCGCGGGCGTCGGGCAGTTCCGTCGGCGTCCGCGGTCGTCTGCGAAAATTCAACCGAGCGACGAGAGAGAGACGGGGCTATGGCGCGAGGCGACCTATTGCTTGCGCTGGTGCAGTCCGGTGCCGGCGGCGACGATCTCGCCTTCCGCCGCGCGGCCGAGGCGCTGATCGCTGAAGAGAACGCCAAGAAGCACGGTGTGCTGGCCTCGCAGCTGGCAGACGCGTTGACCCGCCGCAAGGCACCGGGTTCATCCGTCTCTCCCCTGTCCCGGGGCCCCGAAGCGGTTGGCCTGTTCCACGAGGCGGAGCCGACGACCCGGCTCACAGACCTCGTTCTGCCCACGGCTGTGCGTCAGGCCTCCGCGGACGTTATCGAGGAACACCATCGCAGAGATCTGCTTCGCAGCCATGGCGTCGAGCCGCGACACCGAATCCTTCTGGAGGGGCCCCCTGGAAGTGGGAAGACCACCCTGGCCGAGGCTCTAGCCACCGAGATCGCCGTCCCACTTCTCACTGTCCGTTACGAAGCGCTGATCGGTTCATTCCTCGGCGAAACCGCTAGCCGGCTCGACGCGCTATTCTCAGCCGTTCGCATTCGACCCTGCGTGTTGTTCTTCGACGAGTTCGACACAGTCGCCAAGGAACGTGGCGACACTCACGAGACCGGTGAGATCAAGCGGGTCGTCAGCTCGCTCCTGCTCCAGGTCGACAGGCTTCCCAGCCACGTCGTCGTTGTGGCAGCAACCAACCACGCGGAGCTCCTCGACCGAGCCGTGTGGCGGCGCATGCAGGTCCGGCTCTCACTGCCGAAGGCAAGCCGGGACGGGAAAGTTGAATGGCTGCGATCCTGGTCGGAGCGGACCGGCGTCCGGTTCGGCAAGTCCGAGCGCACCATCGCCGACCGGCTGCGTGACGTCAGCTATGCCGAGCTCGAAGATTTCGCAACAGACGTCCAGCGGCGTCAGATTCTCGACGGGTTCGACGCCGACCCTGTCGTTGTGACGGAACGTCTCCTGAAGGCATGGGCCAACCGGACGAGGCCTGCTGCCGATGACTGACGGGACCGCCATCGAGCGGCCCGTGCTGTGGGGACAGTTAGGGCCGCCGGTTGTCTTCTCCCCTCCCACCGGCGGCGGTGCCAAGGTCAACGTCCCGACCACGGCCGCGCAGGGCGAACGCCTTGGCGGACGATTCACCGACCTCGACAACGCCTTCAACGAGCAGGCCACGCTCACGCAATCGCTGGGGGCATCCGAGCCACAACTCGTCATCGTGTTCGAGGCGATCGACGAGCGAGAGGATCTCAGCGGCGTTGCGGCACGCGCTGGACTCGAGATCCTCATCGAGGTCGACCGAGACTTCGATCCCGATCCTGACTTCCCGCGCAAGACGAAGAACCAGGACTTGGCCACCGGAGGCTGCCTCCACGCGATCTGCGTCAACGAGCAGGCCAAGGCCAACGTCCTCAGCCAGTGGCGCAAGTGGCAAGACACCGACAACGTCGACACGGGATACGCACCGCTCAAGCGGTTGTTCGCCCACTTGAAGGACGTGCGACCGTGGGGCCCCGAAGACCGCGTGCGAACCGGTGACGTGGCAGAGGCCCTCGAGGAAATGCTCCCCGGGGACCATCTGGTCGAGATCGAACTCTGGTTCCGCCAGTCCGAGGAGGCACGCCGTCGCGCACAGGCGGAGGTGACTTCTCTCCTCGAGCGTGGCGGCGGAACTGTCATCTCTGTCGCGCAGGTACCCGAGGTCGGCTACCACGGGATCAAGGGCACCGTTCCGCTGGACCTCCTGCAACGCCTCGCGGCCGGGGACTACGACGCCGTCGCTGTCGTGAAGTCTGCCCACGTCATGTACCTGCGCGTCACCGCGCAGTCCCATGCCATATCGGACGAGACCCCGATAACCCCACCCGCTGCGGCTCCACTCCCCACTGGCGACCCCGTGCTGTGCGTGCTCGACGGCGTTCCCGTCGCCAACCACCCACTCCTGGCCGGCCGGATCATCGTGACCGACCCCGACGACCTCGAAGCCGACACGTCGGTAGACACCGAGCTGCGACGTCACGGCACCGCGATGGCGTCGATCTGCGTGTGGGGAGACCGCGGCCACGTCACCGACCCCGCCGCCCGTCCGGTACTCGTCAGACCAATTCTCACCCCGGCGCGCGACTCCATCGGAAACTGGGAGGAGCTCCCCACCTCCGTCTTGGCTCCCGACCTGATGCGCCGAGTCTTCCGTGAGCTGTTCGAGGGCGACGGCACGACCCCTGCCTCGGCCCCGTCGGTCGTCGTCGTCAACCTGTCGGTCGGCGACCCAGCCGCACCGTTCGACGGCGTCATGTCGTCGTGGGCACGAACGCTCGATTGGCTCAGCGCCGCCTACGGTGTCGTCGTCGTCGTCGCCTCCGGCAACCACGGAAAACTCACCATCTCCGACGGCACGGACGCCATGATCGCCCTCGATGGAGCGGACCGCGCCAAGATGGTGAACAACGCCGTCGCCGAGACGAGCCCACGACGAAGCCTCCTCGCACCCGCCGACTCGATCAACGCGCTGACCATCGGCGCCCTCAACGATGACGGTGCCGGAGACGTGCCACTCACGGGATACCAGTTCGACCCCGCCGACGGCGAGCTCATCATTAGCCCGATCAGCGCTCTCGGGTCAGGACACCACCGGTCAGTTAAGCCGGACATCGTTGCGCCGGGCGGCCGCGCGAGATTCATGCGCCCAGTCACCGGTAACGCCACTGAGATCCACCCGGCCAAACAAGCCGCTCTCGGCCCAGGGGTCAAAGTCGCTGCGGCGAAGGGAGGCGAGGCCTTCACCGTCGGCACCAGCCCGGCGGCCGCCATGGTCTCCCGGATCGCCGCCCGGGCAGTTGACACCGTCGTTGACCTCGCTGGCCAGGCACTGACGCGCTCTGAGCTCGCCGTCGCTACCAAGGCCATGGTGGCGCACACGGCCAAGATCCCCGACGACCTCCTCGTGCACGGCGACCTCCGGCACGCCGCCCATGGTTATGGAAGCCTCGAACGCCACCTCGCCGAAGGCTGCGAGTCGAACGAAGCGGCGATCCTCTATGTCGGCAACATCGGCGAGAACGAATCCCGCACCCTGCTCTTCCCGCTGCCGGACGGCTTGCAGGCGCGCGGGATCAAGCGCGTGACCGCCACTCTGGCGTGGATGTCGCCCATCAATTGGAAGCATCGGCAATACCGCCGAGCCGCGCTGGAGTTCTCCCAACCCACGGGCTTCACCAACCTCGGCACCGCGCTCGGCGCGGTCGGCGACAAGCCCAAGCGAGGCACGCTGCAACACGTCGAGTGGGAGATCACAAAGGCCGTCGGTGTCGGACGGGGCACAGACCTCGAACTGACCGTCAATTGCAAGCCACAGGCGGGAGGCCTCCAAGGAGAACGTGTGGACTTCGGGGTCGTATTGTCCCTATGGGTCGCCCCCGAGTTGAACGTCGACGTCTACGCCCAGGTGCAGCAGCAGGTCGCCTCCCGCGTCGCTGTCCAGGCCGTGCCCAGGACTAACTGATCACCGGTCCTGCTGGCCAGGCCGCCGCGATCGCTGTCAGACACCTACGCAGAATCGGGAACGGGCGGCCCTGCAGACGGTAACCTCCTGTGTAGACCGCAAGGCGGGTAGGCAATACCTGAGGCATGCGGTGCGTCAACGGGCTGATCACCTGGACGTGCCAGTGGGTACCGCGCGTCGAGCGTAGGGCCGCGTGACTGCATAGTTTCCCCTTCCGGAACTCGGGTTGCCGGCCTGGGGCCCGCCGTTTCGCGGCGGGCCTCAGGTTTCATCAGCACAATGGGTCCATGGAGCTTGCACAGGAGATCCTGCGTGAGTCGACTAGGCTCATCCGGCGGTATGAGGAGCAGGCGCAGCGTGCCTCGGACGAATCGAGCCGCCGGGCGAAGCGATCGACCGGATCGGTGTCGCCTGTCCTCGTGAAACCGCCTCCGAACTGGCGGGCTGCGGACGGATTCAACCCCTATCTGACAAGGTCTAGGGCGAGCCGCATCGCGCATTCCGTGCGCCGCCAGTTGCGAGACAGGACCTATCGACCGCGCCAGCCGATCGAGTACCGCGTACCGAAGCCGTCCGGCGGAGACCGGGGTGTGTCCATCTTCCAGGTTGCCGACAGCGCCGTCTCACGGGTCACCTTCGAGAGCCTGCTAGCAAAGAACCTCCCGCTCTTCAGCGCCCGCGCATACGCGTACCGAAAGGACGTGTCGGCTCAAGACGCCGTCCAGTACCTCCGTTCCGAGATCTCCGACCGGAGCAGAATGTTTGTCGCTGAGTTCGACTTCAGCGCCTTCTTCGACTCGATCGCCCACGAACACATCCGTCGCAACCTGCACGACTACAAGTTCCTCATGTCAAGCGTCGAGCGGTCGGTCATCGAAGCGTTCTTGACCACCGCGCCACGGTCGAGCGGCGCCTACAGCGATGGGCACAACCTCGACCGAGACCGCGGCGTGCCGCAGGGCACTTCAATCAGCCTGTTCCTTGCAAACGTTGCAGCGTGGGACCTCGACCGGAGTCTCGAACACACGGGAGTCGGATTCACGCGCTACGCGGACGACACACTGCTGTGGTCCGACGACTACGCGACCATCTGCCGAGCCACCGAGGTGCTGGAGGACCAGGCCCGCCGCATGGGTGTCGAACTCAACCTCGACAAGAGCCCCGGCATCCATCTGCTCGTCGATAACCCGGACAAGGCCGAGATGGCCGCAGTGTCCTCGATCGACTACCTTGGCTATCAAGTCGGCCTTCACTCGGCGCGCGTCAAGGCCGGCTCAATCAAGAAGATCAAGGACCACATCGAGCGACTCGTCTACTGGAATCTGCTGCACGCGCCCCAGACCGGGACCCAGCACCCGAGCAGAATTGCCTCGCACGTAGACCGTGACTACGTGACGCTCCTTTCCCAGATCCGGAGCTATCTCTACGGCGATCTCTCTGAACGATCGGTGCAACGGTTCCAGCGGGGAGAGATCCCTTCGCGTCGGTTCAAGGGCGTGATGGCCGCCTACCCCCTGATCGACGACGATGATCAACTGGTCGCGCTCGACGGCTGGCTGGTCAACCTGCTTTACGTCGCCATGCAGAAGCGTCAGCGCCTCCTCACGGCTGCTGGCTTCGCGACTTCCGCCCCGCCGTACGGCCTGGCGCGAAGTTCCTTTGCCAGGGCAAAGACGAAGAGTGCGAGAACTCACGAAACGATCGACATGCGGGTCCCGAGCTTCCGACGGATCGCGCGCGTCATGCGCCGCGCGGCGTCGTTCCACGGGCCGGGGCGGGTCGGTCGATCGGCGCCATACGGTTCGCCGTACTAGCGGAGCAGCAGCGGAATCTTGACCGAGCCACTTCCTGACCATCGCTTTGTCAAAGTTCTCCGCGCGGGACTCATCAATCTTCGCTGCATCTCCACACCGAAATTGTCGAGATGCAGCCAACATGGACAAGTACGAACATTTGTCAAGATCTACTGGGCCGGTAGACATTCAGCGGTGCCGAGAAGCCGGCGGCCGTTCGATCTAACGGGCTCTTCGTACTTCAGGTGGGGATGAGGGTGTCGAGTCCTCCGCCGACGAGCAGCATGCGTAGCCGGTAGTTGTCGTAGTTGCGGAAGCCGCGGGCGACGCGGCGGTGGAGTTTGTCGCGCGTCAGACTTCGTGGCAGAGGAGTTAGTTGATCCTCTGAGCATGGAAGTGAGACAAGAGCACGATGGGTAGACCACCTATGATCCCGGCGGAGAAGAAGCTGCGGATCGTGTTGAGCGTGCTGGCCGGCGAGATGACGATCGCCGAAGCCGCGCGGCGGGAGAAGATCTCCGAGCAGTCGATCGGCCGGTGGAAGGCTGAGTTCCTCGAGGCCGGCAAGCAGGGCCTGATCGCGGGAAAATCCGGTCCCACCACCAGGGAGCAGCAGCTCGAGGCCGAGGTCGCGGATCTGACCCAGGCGCTGGGCGAGGCCGCGATCGAGATACGGGTGTGGAAGAAGTCAGCGGAGGGCCGGCTGGGCCCTTCGAAGACCTCGAGGTGATCCGTGCCGAGGCCGGGATGCCCACGTCGAGGTGGTGTGCGAAGTTCGGCATCCCGGAACGGACCTGGCGACGCTGGCAGGCCCGCGCCCGCCGGGAGCAGCCCACCCGGGGGGCGTGGCCCCAGCCCGCGCGGATGCCGGTGCGCGAGCTGGTGCTCCAGCACGCGTTGGCGCATCCGGCGTGGGGCCATCGCAAGATCTGGGCGATGGTGCGTCACGAGGGCCGTCTGGTCTCACAATCCACGGTGTTGCGGATCCCGCGCGAGGAAGGGCTGATCCTCTCCCCGCGCTACCAGGCCGAGCGTCGCCAACTCGCTGCGGCCAGGAAGGCTGCCTTCGCCGACCCACCGACTGCACCGAACCACGTGTGGCAGCTCGACTTCACCGAGGTCGAGACCACCCGCGGCGGGACGTGGCGCATCGCGGCGTGCCGCGACTACTGGTCGAAGTACGAACTGGGCTGGCACATCGGTCAAGTCCCGGCTAGTGGTGTAGCGCTGTGTTCCTTCGCTGGGGGTTCAGGCAGTGAGTGCTGGCAGTTGGTCGGCTCCGATCTCGGTGTCGGTGGTGGGGATGGGGTTGACGCGGCAGCGGGCGAGGACTTCGAGTCCGAGGCTTCGCGGGTGGGGAAGATCCCGACGGCGTCGGTGCGGCGGCGGATCTCGCGGTTGAGTCGTTCGGCGGGGTTGTTGGACCAGATCTGGGTCCACACGTCTTTGGGGAATTCGGTGAAGGCCAGGATGTCCGCACGCGCTTGGTCGAGGTGGTCGTGGACCTGCGGCAGCTTCTCCGCGACGTAGTCCAGGAGCCGGTCGAACTTGGGCGTGCACCGCCGGCCGGTCGGGCTGGTCGTAGACGCTGTGCAGCATCGCCTTCACTGCCGGCCACATGCTCTTCGGAGTCACGCTCATGAGGTTCGCGGCGTAGTGGGTGCGGCACCGCTGCCACGCGGCACCAGCCAGGTTGGCTGCGACCGCCTCGACCAGGCCGGGGTGGGCGTCGCTGGTCACGAGCCGTACCCCGGACAGGCCGCGGGCGACCAGGTCGGCGAAGAACTCGTTCCACGCCGCACCGGTCTCAGCGGTGGCCACGCGCATCCCCAGGACCTCGCGGTGGCCATCGCCGTTCACGCCGGTGGCCAGCAACACCGCGGCGTTGATGACCCGGCCGCCCTCGCGGACCTTCATCGTCAACGCATCGGCGGCGACGAAGGTGAACGGGCCAGCGGCATCGAGGGGACGGGGGCGAAACTGCTCGACGTGCTCGTCGAGCTCGGCGGCCATCCGCGAGACCTGCGACTTCGACAGCGCGTCGATGCCGAGGGTCTTGACCAGCTTGTCCATCCGCCGCGTGCTAACGCCAGCGAGGTAGCAGTCCGCGACGACGGTGATCAGCGCGGTCTCTGCGCGCTTGCGGCGCTCGAGCAACCATTCGGGGAAGTAGGTGCCCTTGCGGAGCTTGGGGATCGCCACATCGATGGTGCCGACGCGGGTGTCGAGGTCGCGGTGGCGGTAGCCGTTGCGCTGCGCGGTCCGGCCCGGGGTGGGGCGGCCGTACTCGGCGCCGACCACGGCGTCGGCGTCCGCCGAGAGCAGCGCGTTGATCATCGTTTGCAGCAGCTGGCGCATCAGATCCGGAGAGGCTTCGGCGAGGGCTTCGCCGAGCAGGCGTGCAGGGTCGACAATGTGAGGAGCGGTCATCGTGATGACTCCGTTCGAGAGTGCTGTGAGAGGTTCACTCGAAGGATCACGCGGTGGC
>Ga0208328_1000242_pt1 | contig 28167 bp, 26 predicted proteins | sample DeeseametaMP2633_FD_184170 | JGI IMG/M metagenome (GOLD analysis project Ga0208328, IMG submission 184170) | Marine microbial communities from the Deep Atlantic Ocean - MP2633 (SPAdes) | ecosystem: Environmental > Aquatic > Marine > Unclassified | place: Northeast of Antigua and Barbuda, North...
CTGCTGCTTCTGGAGCCGTGGCCGCCGGAGCCGGCACGGGTGTCAGCTCCGCGTCGTGCGCGGCCCGGCGCTCGGGGTCCAGCAGCACCTCGGCCGCCTCGTTGAGCAGGCGGAAGCGTCGGTGACCGGGCTCGAGGTCGGCGATCTGCTCACGCCAGGAGGCCCGGATCTCCTCGGTGGAGGCATCCGGCTCGACGCCGAGCACGTCGTACCAGCTGGGGCCGCTCACTGTCCGCCACCGTTTCCGCCGGAGCCGTTGCCGCCGCCGTTGCCGTTCCCGCCGGAGCCGTTCCCGCCGGAGCCGTTGCCGCCGCCGTTGCCGTTCCCGCCGTCGTTCGTGCCACCGTCCTCGGGCGTCTGCGGCAGGGTGGGCTGACTGGTGCCGCTGACCGGGCTGTAGTCGTCGACGAGCCACTCGCCGTCGATCTTGACCAGGGTGACCGCGACGCGGAAGGGCGTGGGGACGTCCTCGACCCGCTCCGGGGTCGACTCGTCGTCGGCGTCGGACCCCTCGGCGGACCCGTCGGACCCGTCGGACCCGTCGCCGCCGGCGGCCTGCGAGGCCGGGTAGGAGTTCACGAAGTAGCCCGACACCAGCGCGGTGGCGGAGTCGGCGTCCATGCTCGCCACGCCGGTGCCGTAGAGCTCGGCCTCGCGGGCCTGGCCGCTCTGGGCGACCAGCTGCTCGGGGATGGAGGCGGACTCCTCGAAGGAGGTCAGCAGGTTGGGCGTGATCACCTCGGAGACCAGCGCGCGGTACTCCGGCATCGCGCCGTTCTCGTCGAGCAGGTCGGGGCCGTAGGTCTGCACGCGGAGCATGAACTGCGAGGCTGCGTTCATCACCTGCTCGCGCTCCTGCTGCACCGAATCGTCGCCGGTCACCGCGCCCGTGGCGCGGTCGAACCACCCGGCGCCGGCGCTGCTCGAGCGGGACGCGACGGCGCTCGCGAACACGGCGCTGCCTGCGACGAACGCCACGACCAGCACACTGAGCAGGACGAGGCGGAAGACCCGCGCGCCGCCGGGGCTGGCGGTGCTCGTCTCGTCGGTGGTGCCGTCGGCGTCGTCCAGTGTCACTGACCCGCGGTCAGCGGCTGGGCGTACAGCCACTTCCAGGACTCCTTCCCCAGCGAGGACGGCGCCAGGCTACCCGGGGACGACAAGGTGCCGGGGACGTCGTCGCCCCAGGTCAGCTCGCCGGACTCGGGGTCGTAGGAGGCGACCACCGGGGAGTCGTAGTTGGCACCGGCGCGGCTGAGGTTCTGGGGTCCGCGGGCGTTGCTCATGGCGGCCGGCTCGGTGCAGCCGGCCTCCTCGTTCATCGGACGGTTCGAGCCGTCCTGCGGGGGACGGGTGTCGGTGCTCTCGTAGCCCTCGTAGCAGATCGGGTTCGTCGTGAGGATCAGACCGAAGTGGGCGTCGTAGAGCCCGGTGTCCTCTGACTTGGAGACGACCGTGAAGCCTCCCTCGACGACGTAGGGGTAGATCACGAGGATCTGTGCGATGCCGTCGAGGCGCTGCACGATCACCTCGCCGGTGGTGATCAGGTTGTTGACCAGGTCGGCCAGCTCGACGCCGTTGTCGTCGATGAAGCGCTTGAGCGCCAGGGCCGCCGGCGAGCCGTTGTCGATCAGCGTGCGCAGCTCGGGGTCGGCGTCGGCCAGCGCACCGCTGAAGAGCGAGAGCTCCCGGGCGAAGGTGCGCAGCGAGCTCTCGGAGTCGATCTGCCCGTTGAGCACGGTGTTGGAGTCGCGGATCAGCGCCGTGGTGACGTCGAAGTTGTCGTTGGCGGCCTGGATGAAGCTGTTGCCGGTGTCGATGATCTGCTGCAGGTCCTCCCCGGCGCCCGCGAAGGCGGCACCGAGCTCCTCGACGGTGGTGCGCAGCGCCTTGCGGTCGACCGAGCCCACGGTCGTGGCGAGGTTGGAGAGGATCTGCTCGGTCTGGATCGGGGTCCGGGTGTTTTCGGCGGCGATCTCGGAGTCGTCGGTGAAGTAGGGCTCCTGGTCGCTCTGCGGCTGGAGCTCGACGTACTGCTCGCCGACCGCCGACTTGTTGCCGACCAGCGCGATCGAGTCGGCGGGGATGGTGTCGTAGGCGTTCTCGACCGAGAGGTGGACGTCGACGCCCTCGTCGGTCAGCACCATCTTGTCGACCCGACCGATCTTCACGCCGCGGTAGGTCACCTCGGCGCCGGCGAAGATGCCGCCGGACTGCGGGAAGTGCGCGACCACGGTGTAGGAGCTGTCGTAGAAGAGCCGGTCGAGGCGGGCGTAGCGCGCCCCGACGAAGCTGACGCCGACGAGCGTGATGAGCACGAAGACGAGCAGCTGGACCTTGGTGCGGCGGGTGATCATCGTGTCATCAGTCCCGGGACGAAGAGGCTGACGAGGTCGTCGTCGTAGAGCGCGGTGAGCTGCTCCACGGTCGGACCTCGATGGGGGTCGAAGGACGAGCGGAAGAGGCTGCCGAGCAGCGGCAGGTCGGGCAGCACGCCCCCGGCACCGCCGCCGTTGCCGCCACCGCCGTTGCCACCGCCGTTACCTCCGCCGTCACCGCCGGCGCCGGGAAGGCCCGGGAGCTGGGGCAGCCCGGGCACGTTGCCCAGCAGGCTGCAGACCACGGCGTCCTCGTTGCGCGGGCGCTGGCACTCCTCGATGAGGTTGAGCAGCAGCTCGGGCGTGGCGAGCACCTGCTGGCAGGCCTCGGAGGTCAGGTCGCCGCTGGCCAGGCAGTCCGCGACCAGCCCGAGCAGCTCGGTGGGGTTCAGGCCGCTGGGCAGCAGGGTGGGCAGCTCGGTCGGGAACCCGTCGAGCCCCAGGGAGAGGTCGATGTCGAGCTGGATCGAGAGGTTGGTGTAGTCGCCCATGTGCAGGTTGCGGGCGACCTGCGGGTCACGACCCACGACCTCGTCGACGAACGGGTAGGTCAAGAAGACGTTGAACGCCTTGACGAAGTCGTCGCCGGAGTTGGCCAGCTCGGTCAGGACCGGCTGCAGCTGGCGCAGGGTGCGGATCGTGGTGTCCTTGGACTGGCGGATCACCCGCACGCCCACGTCGCCGAGGTCGTTGAGGGCCTGCAGCATCTGCACCAGGTCGTCGCGCTGACGGTCCAGCGAGCGCAGCGCGCTCGGCAGCTCGTCGAGCGCGGCGTCGATGGTGCCCTGCTGACGCTGGACCGAGATCGCGAGCTGGTTGAGCCGCTCGATGGCGTTGACGACGTCGGCCTTGTTGTCGTCGAGGACCTCGACGAGGGTGTCGACCTGGTCGAGCACCGAGCGCACGGAGTCCTCGCGGCCCTCGAGCGCGTTGTTGAGCTCGCTGGCGATCGTCTTGAGCTGGGCGACACCGCCGCCGTTGAGGACCAGGCTCAGCGCGCCGAGGACCTCCTCGACCTCCGGGTTCTTGCCGGTGCGGGCCAGCGGGATCTCGTCGTCGTCCTCGAGCAGGCCGCTGCCGCCGTTGGGCGGCGCTGAGAGGTCGACGAACTTCTCGCCGAGCAGGCTGGTCTGGCGCAGCCGGGCGCGGACGTCGTCGGGCAGCTCGAGGTCGTTGCGCAGCTCCATGGTGACCGTCGCGGTGTAGCCCTCGAGGTCGATGGCGGTGACGCGGCCGACGCTGACGTCGTTGACCTTGACGGTCGACTTGGGCACCAGGTCGAGGACGTCCTCGAACTGCGCGGTGACCGTGATCGGGTCGTCGCCGGTGTCGGGCCCGCCCGGGAGCGGGAAGGAGTAGACGTCGAGCTCGCAGGCGCTCAGGCCGAGCGAGGCGACGAGCACCGCAGCGGCGGCGCGGGGGCGACGGAACCTCACTGCGCGACCTCCGTGGTCCGCGACGGCACCTGGGCGTCGGGCAGCAGGCCGCCCAGCGTCGGGTCGAAGACGTCGTAGCCGAGCAGGGCGAGCGCCGTGTCGCTGAGCTCGCCGTCCTCGTCGAAGGCGGCCTTGCGCGGCAGGATGCCGTCGAGCAGGTCGCACAGCGCGCCGCTCTCGTCGACCTGGTTGACCACGGTGCACAGGATCAGCGCCGGGTCGGAAGTGAGCTGCCGCTCGAGGTTGCCGATGTTGGCGTTGGTGTCGAGCGTGCCGGCCTGCGGGTTGTAGGCGAGGTAGAGGTTGTTCAGCGCCAGCGGCGCGGTGTCGAGCACCTCGGCGAGGTTGCCGCGCTGCTTGACCAGCACCTTGGCGACCCGGTTGAGCTTGCGGATGTCGCGGCCGAGCACGGCCTCGTTGGTCTCGACGAAGTCCTGGACCTCGCCGAGCGCGGAGCCGAGGTTGTCGAGCGAGGAGACCAGCTCCTGGCGCTCGCCGGACAGCAGCTCGGAGACGTCGGCCAGCGAGCGGTTGAACTGCCGCACAGTGGTGTCGTTCTCGGCGAGCGTGCTCACGAAGGCCTGGACCTCGCGCAGGGAGCCGAAGAGCTCCTCCTTGTTGTCGTCGAGGGTCTCCGACAGGTCACCGAAGTCGCCGATCGTCTGGTTGAACGTCTCGCCCTGGCCGTCGAAGTTCGAGGCCGTGACCTCGAGCAGGTCGGTCAGCGCGCCGTCGCGGTTGGCGCCGTTGGGCCCCAGCGCCACGGTGAGGTCGTCGATGCTCTCGAAGATCTCGTCGAGCTCGAGCGGCGACTGCGTCCTGTCGAGCCCCAGCACGGCGTCGTCGGCCATCACCTCGCCCTCGGTGTAGGCCGGGCTGAGCTGGATGTAGCGGTCACCGACCACCGAGGGCGCCACGATGAGCGCGCTGGCGTCGGCGGGCACCTGCACGTCGGCGGGATAGCTCATGACGACCTCGACCTCGGTGCCCGAGGGGGTCACCGTGTCGACGGTGCCCACGGCCACGCCGAGGATCCGCACGTCGCTGCCCTCGTAGACCGAGACGGTGCGGGGGAACAGCGCGGTGAGCGTCTTGCGCTCCTCCCCGCCGGCCACGGTGGTGATCACGGCGGCCAGCAGTGCCAGGAGCACCGCCGGGACCGCCAGCTTGCGCAGCATCGTCATCCGAGGCCACCTCCGTCGTCGAGGTCGGGCACCACGAGCGGGAAGTTCTGGATGTAGGTGTCGAACCAGGGTCCGTTGCCCAGGGTGCTGGCGAAGACGCGGTAGAACGGCGCCATCAGCCGCAGGCTGTCATCGAGGTTGTCCTCGTTCTTGTTGAGCACGTCGAGCACGCCCTCGAGCTGCTGGAGCGCAGGCTTGAGGTCGGCGCGGGTGTCCTGGACCAGGGCGGTGAGCTCCTGGGACAACGTCGTGGTGGAGACCAGCAGACGGTTCACCGCGTCGCGCCGTCGCACCAGTGCCCGGAAGAGCACGTCGGCGTCCTCCATCAGCTCGATGATGTCGTCGTCACGGTCGTCGAGCACGGTCGAGACCCGACGGAGGTTCTTGAGCAGGCTGTTGATCTGCTCGTTCTTCTCCGCGACGTTGCGCGAGAGCCGCGAGACGCCGCTGAGCGCCGCCTGGAACTCGTCGGGGGTGTTGCGGGTCAGGTCGGCCAGCGTGGTCAGCGAGACCGCCAGCTGGTCGGTGTCGATGTCGGCCGCGGTGTCGGCGAGGCCCTCGAAGGCGTCGACCACGTCGTAGGGCGAGCTGGTGCGCTCGACCGGGATCACGGTCTCCTCGGTCATCTGGCCCGAGCCCGCGGGCACGAGCGCGAGGAACATGTCGCCGAGCAGCGTCTTGACCTTGATCTCGGCGCCGGAGTCGGGGCCGAACTCGGACTCGGTGTCGACCCGGAACGTCGCACGCACCCGGTCGCCGGCCAGCTCGATCGACTCGACCTTGCCGACGCGCACGCCGGCGATGCGGACCTCGTCGTCGACCTTGAGGCCGCCGATCTCGGAGAACTCGGCGTAGTAGGTGTCACCACCGCCGATCAGCGGCAGGTCCTGGGCGCGGAAGGCCGCGACCAGGGCGATCGCCAGCACGACGATGCCGACGGCGCCGATGACGATCGGGTTGCGCTCACGGAAGGGCTTCATCCGAGGTCACACCTCGCTCCCCCGACGTTGTAGTTGATCGGAAGCCGTGCGGTGTCGCCGGGCAGGATCACGCTGCCCTGGAAGTCGCACAGGTAGAAGTTGAAGAACGAGCCGTAGATCGCGGTCCGGCCGAGCTTCTCCAGCTTGATCGGCAGCACCTGCAGCGCCCGGTCGAGCTCGCCCTTGTTGCGGTTGACGTTGCGGGCGAAGCGCTTGAGTTGCTTGATGTCCTTGGTCAGCGGCGCGCGGATGCCGGTGGCGAGGTCGGCGGTCTCCTCCGAGAGCAGCGAGATCTGCTCGAGGGAGTCCAGGATCGGCCGCCGGTCCTGCTTGAGGCCCTTGACGAGGTCCTTGAACGTCACGATCAGGTCGCTGAGCTCGGTGTCGCGGTCGGCCAGGCGGTCGAGCACGTCGTCGAGGTTGACGATCAGGTCGCCGATCACCTCGTCGCGGTCGGCGAGCGTGCTGGTGACCGACGCGGTGTGGTCCAGCAGGCTCTCCAGCGTGCCGCCCTCGCCCTGGAAGACCTGCACGATCTCGAAGGAGAGCTGGTTGATGTCGTCGGGCGAGAGCGCCTTGAACAGCGGCTTGAAGCCGTTGAAGAGGATGGTCAGGTCGAGCGCCGGCGAGGTGCGGTCGACGTCGATGACCTCGTCCTCCTCCAGCGGCGTGGTGTCGCCGACCTTCTGGCTCAGTGCGATGTAGCGCTGACCGACGAGGTTGCGGTAGCGGATGTTGGCGTTGGTCGACCGGTTGACCGAGACGGTCGTGTCGACGTCGAAGGTGACCATCGCGCGGTTGCGGTCGACGATCTCGATGTCCTTGACCGAGCCGACCTTCACCCCGGCCACCCGCACGTCGTCGCCGGTGACCATGCCGGTCGCGTCGACGAACTCCGCGCGGTACTCGCGGGTGTCGGCGAAGGACAGGTTGCCCACCAGCACGACCAGCACGCCGGTGGCCATCGTGGTCACGACGATGAAGACGAGCAGCTTGACGAGGTCGGCCGCGGTCTTGGCGTCCAGGAGCTTCATCGCAGGTTCACCTCCGCCCCACGGGCCATCGGACCGAGCAGCAGCGGGCCGAGGTCGGGCACGTCGTCCGGGGCCAGCCCCGTGGGGCCGGTGAGCAGCGACTTGAGCAGGTCGGTCTCCATCGGGGTGCCGGCGTACGGCGTCTGGTCGCCGAGACCGAAGCCGGGCACGACACGCGAGGTGCCCTTGCCGGTCGGCTCGTCGACGCCGTCGTCGAGGTTGGGCTGCGCCCGGACCGGGTTGTCCTGGTCCCACGGCGGGTTGGGCAGGTTGAGGCAGCTGGGGCCGCGGTCCTCGCCGTAGCGGGGCTTGTCGGCCGGGGTGTACCCACGCGGCTGGTTCGGCAACGTCTCGAGCACGATGTGCAGCGTGTAGTTGCGGAACGCCTCGGCCTGGAGCTCGCCGGCGTTGACGACGCCACCGGTCAGGCACGCGAACTCGGGGGCGTACTTGGCCAGCATCCGCACCTGCGGCTCGCTGACCTCCCCGAGACGGATGAGGTTGTCGCCGTTGTCGCGCAGGAAGGCGCGCGTGGTGCCGGAGAAGGCGGTCACGTCGGTGAACAGCGCGTTCAGCTTGTCCTCCTGCTCCTCCAGCGTGCCGGTCGTGGTGATCGAGTCGCGCAGGATCTGGCCGACCTCGGGCAGCACCGCGGAGTAGATCTGGGAGACCTCGGCGGTCAGCCGCAGGTCCTCGACGAGGTCGGGGAGCTGGGGGTTGAAGCGCTTGAGGTAGGCGTCGACGGTCTCGAGGTTGTCGCCGAGCTGGTCGCCGCGCCCCTCGAGCGCCGTCGCGAGCGCGTTGAGGGTCATGTTGAGCTCGGCGGGCCGCACGGTCTGCAGCAGCGGGTAGAGGTCGTTGAGGACGGCCTCGACCTCGGTCGCGGTCTTGGTCTGCTCAATGACGTCGCCGGCCTCGATGTGCCGCTCGTCGGAGGGCGCCGAGCCCTCGGGGATCACCAGCGAGACGTACTTCTCGCCGAAGAGGGTCTTGGGGATGATCGAGCCGGTGACGTCCGGCGGGATCGTGTCGACCTCGTCGGGGTAGAGGCCCAGCACGATCTCCGCGCCGTCCTCGGTGGGCTCGTAGTCGAGCACCTCCCCGACGATCACGCCGCGCACCTTCACGTCGCCGCGGATCGGCAGCTGCAGGCCCAGCGTGCTCGAGCGCAGCGTGACCTCCTCGTAGTCGGCGAACTGCTTGGTGAAGACCGCGTAGGTCGCCCACACGCCGGTCAGCAGCAGCGCTAGGAAGACGATGCCGAGGAGCTTGAACTGTCGCAGGATCATGACCTCACCCCGCCAGTCTGACGGTCGTCGTGGTGCCCCAGATCGCCATCGACAAGAACAGGTCGATGACGTTGACGGCGACGATGGACGTCCGCACGGCGCGACCCACGGCCACGCCCACGCCGGCCGGGCCGCCGCTGGCGGTGTAGCCGTAGTAGCAGTGGATCAGGATCACCGTGACGGCGAAGACCAGCACCTTGCCGAAGGACCACAGCACGTCGCCCGGTGGCAGGAACTGGTTGAAGTAGTGGTCGTAGGTGCCTGCGCTCTGGCCGTAGAACTGCGTCACCGTCAACCGGGTGGCGAAGTACGACGACAGCAGCCCCACGACGTAGAGCGGGATGATCGCGATCAGGCCGCCGACGATGCGGGTGGAGACGAGGTAGTGCATCGAGGGGATCGCCATCACCTCGACGGCGTCGATCTCCTCGGAGATGCGCATCGCGCCGAGCTGGGCGGTGAAGCCGCAGCCCACGGTCGCCGCGAGCGCGATGCCCGCGACCAGCGGGGCGATCTCGCGGGTGTTGAAGTAGGCCGAGACGAAACCGGCGAAGGGCGCGGTGCCGATCTGGTCGAGCGCCGCGTAGCCGGAGAGGCCGACCTGGGCACCGGTGAAGAAGGTCATCGAGAGGATGACGCCGACCGTGCCGCCGATGACCGCCAGCGACCCGGAGCCGAGGGTGACCTCGGCGAGGATGCGCAGGACCTCCTTCTGGTAGCGGATCGCCGCACGCGGCGCCGCTGCCAGGGCACGGAGGTAGAACGCCAGCTGCCGACCCAGGTCGTCCAGAGAGGACATCGGCTTCGCGTAGACCGCCTTGATGTTCGCCATGTCCGCCTCAGCCCGTCTTCGGAGGGACGACCTGGAGGTAGATCGCGCTCAGGACGAAGTTGACGATGAAGAGCAGGACGAAGGTGATGACGACCGACTCGTTGACCGCGTCACCCACGCCCTTCGGGCCGCCGCCGGCGTTCATGCCCTTGTAGGCCGCCACGACGGCCGCGAGCAGGCCGAAGGTCGCTGCCTTGATCAGACCGACCCACAGGTCCGGCAGCTGCGCCAGCGCAGTGAAGCTCGCGATGTAGGCACCTGGTGTGCCGTCCTGGAGCACGACGTTGAAGACGTAGCCGCCGGCCACGCCCACGACGCTGACCAGGCCGTTGAGGAAGACCGCCACGAGCACGGCGGCCAGGACCCGGGGCACGACCAGGCGCTGGATCGGGTCGATGCCCAGCACCATCATGGCGTCGAGCTCCTCGCGGATCTTGCGTGCGCCGAGGTCGGCGGCGATCGCGGACCCGCCGGCGCCGGCGATCAGCAGCGCCGTCGCGATCGGCGCGGCCTGCTGGACCACCGCGAGCACGGAGGCGGAGCCGGTGAAGCTCTGCGCGCCGAACTGCTTGATCAGGCCGCCGACCTGCAGCGCGATGACCGCGCCGAAGGGGATGGCGACCAGCGCGGTCGGCACGATCGTCACCGAGGCGATGAACCACGCCTGCTGGATGAACTCACGCAGCTGGAAGGGACGGCGGAACAAGCCCCGGAAGACGTCGAGCGCGAAGGCGAACAGCCCTCCGGCAGCGCCGACCGGAGCCAGCGCCTTGCTGGCAGTTGAGGAAGCCACGGTGCAGACGTCTCCCTCAGGCGCCCGTCACCATGGTCATGTTCTCCTCGAACGACCCCGGCGGCGGGGTGATGCCGTTCTCGCGGCACCAGGCGCCGGGCTCGCGCTGCGAGCGGCGCGGGATGCCGTTGGAGGGCTCGAGCTGCATCGGGATCGGCGGGATCGGGGGCAGCTCCTGGTCCGCCTCGGCGGCCAGCTCGTCGGCGTCCTTCTCCTCCGACATGCCGATCGGGCCGACGCGCTGGGCGTTGAGGAACTGGCGCACCACCGGCTCGTCCGAGCTCAGCAGCATCTCGCGCGGGCCGAACATCGCCAGGTGCTTGTGGTAAAGCAGGCCGATGTTGTCGGGCACCGTGCGGGCGGTGTTGATGTCGTGGGTGACGATCAGGAACGTCGCGTCGATCTGCGCGTTCAGGTCGACGATCAGCTGGTTGAGGAACGCCGTGCGCACCGGGTCGAGGCCGGAGTCGGGCTCGTCGAAGAGCACGATCTCGGGGTCGAGCACCAGCGCACGGGCCAGGCCGGCGCGCTTGCGCATGCCGCCGGAGATCTCACCGGGCAGCTTGTCCTCGGCACCGAGCAGACCGACGAGGTCCATCTTCTCCATCACGATGGAGCGGATGTCGGACTCGGACTTCTTGGTGTGCTCGCGCAGCGGGAAGGCGACGTTGTCGTAGAGGTTCATCGAGCCGAACATCGCACCGTCCTGGAACAGCACGCCGAAGAGCTTGCGGATCTCGTAGAGCTCGCGCTCGGAGCAGGAGGCGATGTCGGTGCCCTCGATGATGATCGAGCCCTCGTCGGGCTTGAGCAGGCCGATCAGCGACTTCAGGAACACCGACTTGCCGGTGCCCGAGGGGCCGAGCATCACGCAGATCTCGCCCGCGGGCACGGTCAGCGTCACGTCACCCCAGATCAGCTGCTTGCCGAAGGACTTGCTCAGGTGCTCGACCTTGATCTCCACGCCCATGTGTTCTCTCCGTTCATGTGGTGTTGTGAGTCACGTGGCACGTTGGATCGCTCCAATGAGGACGGTCGAGGCGACTGGCGAGCGATCAGCGGGTCTGAAGAGCGGCGACGAGCCAGTCCGAGCCCACTCTTCGCATCGTCACCTCAACCCGGCTCCCACTGACGGCGGGGTCGGAGGAGTTTCGGGTGGTAGTGGACTGCGTGAGGAAGACCAGCACCACGACCTCGTCCTCACTCTCGACCTCGACGACGCCGGCGCCGTCGACGGTGGCCTCGGTGATGATGCGCCGTTGTGCGGCGGTCGTGCGTACCACCTCCTCGATGAGGGCGCCGTACTCGACGGTGAAGTCCCCCGTCGTCTGCGCCAGAGCGTCCTCGAGGTCCTCCTCGAGCGTGGCGAACCGATAGCTGAGCAGTTCGGGCAGGCGTTCGCGGGCCGCTTGGAGAGCTTCGGTGGCTGCCTCTTCGCGGTCCGACAACTCAGCAGCCTGCCACGCCGGGACAGCGGCGCCGACGCTGGTCAGGACAAGGAGGACGAGAAGGACCGGCAGCAGGCTCGGCCTCCGACGCCGCGGCTCGGCCGCGTCGTCCCTGGCCTCCTTGGTCGACGCTCGAAATGGCCATCTCATGCCACGAACCTCAGAGCAGACACGAGCCAGTCGCCGTCAACACGGTCGAGCTGGACCTCGAGGCGGTAACTTCGTGGCTCGGGGCCGCTTGCGTTGCGATTGTCCACCGTTCCGAGGGCGGCGACGAGAACCGTGGCGCGCTCCTCGTCGAGGCTGGCGATGCCGGCAGAGACCACCTCACCAGTGGCCTCGACCTCGTTGTCGACGACTTCTTGGCGCAGACGATCAGCCTGGGCCCGCAGATCCTCCCGGAAGGAGGCCGTGGCACCTGCAATCAGTGCCTCCAGGTCTTCGTCCGTCGTGCGGGCGCTGATGGTGATGAGACCGAGCACCTCCTCCTCGGCAGCCGCGACCACGTCCTCTCTGGCCTGCTCTCTCGCCTGAGCATCACCCCACTCGAGTATCTGGAGGACGGCGACCGCGGTCACCGCGGCTACGAGGACGCCCAGCACCGCCCTGAGGACGTGAGCGGTGCGTGGGGTCCGACCGCCCCCGACCTGAGTCTCATCGACCGATGACTCTGTGGACGCCGTCATCGCACGCTCAGGGGCCCGAGCACGAGCGACCGCCAACCGTCCCGATCCGGCACGGCTTCTCCTTGCAGACCTCGAGCGAGATCCGAGCCACGGGATCCTCCGGCGCCCTCGGGCCAGACGCCCTCACCGAACCGAAGACCGCACGACGACGGGAGCGGCCCTCGTCCTTCGCCCTGGGGGCAGGGCAGCAGACGAGCGCCCCTCACCGACTTCGGGTCGTCGTCAGGGACGGTGCAATGGGCGAGCAGGTCGACATCCCGGAACGACTGGACCGACGGATCTCGACGCTGAGCAGCGGGCAGATAGCCCTGCGAGCAAGCGGGAGGGTTGTTGACGTTGGCACGCAGATCGAGGTTGACGTCGCCGAACTCAGCGCGCGGGTTGATCGCGCTCTGCAGACGCGCCACGGTCACCGGGTAATAGACCAGCCCTTCCTGGATCTGGGGCAAGTAAGTGTTGAGCACCTCGGCGTTCGTCGTCAGGTTGGTCACCAGGAGCGGCAGGGTCGGCTGGAGATCCGTCACGAGGTCCGTAGCCGAGTCCAGGCCTGCCGGCCCCTCCTTGAGAAGGGCCCGCAGATCGTCGTCACGCCCGGCCAGCTCGCTGGTGAAGGCGGCGAGGGACTGGGCGTAGCCGAGAGTCGACCCTCTCAAGGTCTGCTGGGTTCCCAGCACGGGTTGGGCAGTCCTGATGAGCGACGTCGTGACAGCCAATCTCTCCTGCGCCAGGGCCACGAGCTTCTCTGCGTCATCGATGGCGCCCGAGAGGTCCGGACCGCTGCCACCGAGCCCTTCGTCGATCTGGTCCAAGACCCTCCGCGTACGGGTTTCCGGCACGGACTCCAGAAGGCGGTTCGCCGACTCGAGGACGGGCCCGATCTGCGGCATCTCGACCGTGCGCGACGCCGGGATGACGTCCCCTTCCTCGAGCCTGCCCGCCTGCTCCGCCCCCTCGACACGATCTTGTGGAGGCACCAGGTCGACGTACTGCTCGCCGATCGCCGACGTGCTGTGCAGCTCAGCCACCGCGTCCGCTGGGATCTCGTGCTCATTGTCAATGCGCAGCACGGCGACCGCGCCCAGCTCATTGATGTCCAGGCCGGACACCTCCCCGACCGCAACCCCCTGGTACGTCACGAGGGCTCTCGGGTAGAGGCCGCTCGCGTCCGCGTACTCAGCGCGCACCTCGTACACGCCGAAACCGAGCAGCGCCGGCACTCGGGCGTAGACCACGACAGAGAAGAACAGTGCCGCGACCGTCAGCACCGCGAAGATGCGCAATTGTCGCTTGATCAAAGTGGTCAGGGCCATCAGCAGTCTCCCAGCAGTCCCAGCAGGCACGGGCCGTCTGACTCGTCCGCGTCATCAGTCGGGGCAGGATTCGGCGAGGACGGCGGTTCAGGCGGCGTCGGATCGTCGCCCGCCTCCTGGCCGCTGCTCGGCGGCTGGAGAGGACCGAGGAGCGGGTCCCCGGATTGCAGGGCTGGGCCCTGGCTCGTGCCCAGGAGAAGGTCGACGAGGCTGCGCCGGGACACGTCGATCGTGGCGAAGAGGTTGGCGAAGTCACCTCGCAGGGTGTTCTCCGTCGTCATCGCCGGGAAGGGGACCGTGATGGCGATCTTCAGGGCCTCGGGGAGACGCGTAGCTGCCTTGCCCAGGTTGGTCAGGATCGGGCCGAGGGATGCCAGGTTGGCAAGGATCGCCTCCTGGCTCGCCTGGATCACACCCACGGCGCGAGTGCTGGCCCTACCCGACGTGGTCACCGCGTCGACCAGTCGCGCCCGTTCCTCTTCCAGGGCCTCCAGTCCGGGCCCCACCTCGTCGATCGCCCTGGCGATGACCTGCCGGTCCTCGGCAAGCCCACTGCTCAGACGCTCCAGGGACTCGAGGGCGCTGATGATCTCGCCCTTGGTGTTGTCGAGCACCGCCAGCAACTCGTTGGACCTGTCGACGAGGGCGCGCGCATCGAGCTGCCGTCCATCCAAGGCGGACGTCAGTTCCCCGGTGATAGTGCTGATCTGGGAGAGTCCGCCGTTGTTCAACAGCAGTGCCACGCCGGCGAGCACCTGTTCCGTGCCGGGCGCCTGTCCGGTGCGCTCGACTGGAACTTCATCCCCCTCAGCCAGCAGGTCCGAGGGCTTCGCGTCGGAGGTCTGCCCCGGGACGACCTGCACATACTGCGCCCCAAGGAGGGTCTTCTGTCCGATGGAGAAGCGAGCGTCTCGACCGATCTGAACCGAATCGAGGAGACGGATGTCAGCCACCGCCTTCCAGTCCTCGACCCTGATGGCAGTGACGGTCCCTACGACCACGTCGTCGAGGAGAACCTGCGAGTTGGGCACGAGGTTTTCCACCGACTCGAAGGTCACCGAGACGCTGTAGCCGTCGGATCCGGTCGCTACTTGCCCGGGCAGGGTGTTCTCGTTGGGCTGCAGTGAACAGCCGGTCACCAGAAAGAGCGACACCAAGCCCGCTGCCACGCCGGTCACGCGACTCCATCTCGTCATCACGTTCATCGATCGCCCCTGGTGCTTCCGGTGAGCAGACTTTCGAGTGTCTGGAGGAGGTCGATCTCGATCCCCGCGAGACCAGGCACGGGAAGGTCGTCCCCGTCGCCGGGCTCGCCCACGTTGATGCCGGGGACCAGACCTTGGTCCAGGCTGTCCAGCCCCAAGCTGGAAAGGATCGGCCCGATGAGGTCAGCACACTGTTCCGCGGTGCCCCCGGCACCGAGGATCGCCCCGCACAGCAGTTGGGGCAGGCTGTCGAGCGCGCTGAGAGTGGCTCGTCCCTTCAGGGCCGAACCCTCGACGATGTTGGCGAGGTTGATCAGCGCGTTGGTGCCGATGTGCAGCGACCCGGCCAGCTCGTCGGAGCGGTCGGCGAGCGCCGCCGACAACAGGTTGACTCGCTTCACAGCGGTAGCGATGCCGGTCCCGTTGGCGTCGAGGAAGCCTCGGGCCGTGCGCAACGTCCCCGCCAGATCCCGCAGCACCGCGGTCAGCGCGAATCGGTTCCTCTCCAGGACTTCACCCACCGCGTCCAATTCCTGTGCGAACCCGCGCACCGCCTCGTCGTTGACCGCCAAGGACCGGGTGAATGTGTCGAGGTTCTCCACGGTTGTGAAGAGATCGGACCGTGGATCCGACAGCGCCGCCGCGGACGTCCGCAGCCCGGCGAGCGCCCGTCGCAGGTCGGTGCTGTTGCCCTCCTTCAGGTTCTTGTCCAGCGCAGCCACGGCGCGCGCCAGCGCTCCTTGGCGTCGGCCCTGTGGGCCCAGGGCCCCGGTCAGATCGCTGAGTTGCTGTTTGACGTCGTCGAACGCCACCGGGACAGCGGTCCTCTCCAGCCCGATCTCGGCGCCGTCCTCCAATCTCGGTCCGCTCGTGTAGACAGGCTCGAGCTGGACGAACCTCCCACTCACGAGGCTCGGTGAGACGATCGCGGCGCGGGCATCGGCGGGGATGGGGTGATCGTCGTCGATGGTGAGCCGGACCTGCACCCCGCTCTCCCCTGGCGTGATGCGGGTGATCGTGCCGACCGGCACGCCCAGAACACGGACGTCATCGCCCTCGTAAAGACCCTCGGCACTGCTGAAGGACACCTCGACGACGGTCTCGCCGCCGCGCGAGACGACGATCCCAGCGGCCACCAGCAGGCCGAGGACGAGCAGCACGGGCAGGCGACGGAACAGACCGCCGAGCGGAGACAGGTTCACGGGAGGATTCCAGACAGGACAGGGACGAGGGTGACCGGATCGGTGAGGTTTTGGATGTAGGCGTCGAACCAAGGACCTGTCGACGCAGCGTCACCGAAGGCGGTGGCATAGCCGCGGAGTCCTGTGATGGTGTCCTGGAGTGCCTTGCGGTTGCGGTTGAGGACTTTGACGATCGTGTTCAGCTGATCGAGAGCCGGACCGATCACCTGCGCGTTCTCCTCCAGCACGGCCGTCAACTGAGCTGCCAGGGACCGCGCGCTGCTCAAGAGCTGATCAATGATCTGCTGACGCGCATCCAGCTCGGAGAACAGCGACTCACCAGCGGTGAGCAGTGACGCGATCTCATCGTCGCGGTCGGCGAGGACGTCGGTCACCCGCGCGGCGCGGTCGAGCAATGCAGACAACTGCTCGTCGTTCGCCGCGATCACCCGGGAGATGTCGGTGATGCCCCGCAACGCCGGCCCGATGGAGTCCTGCGATCCCTCCAGCACGCTGGCGGTCCGGTCGAGCGCACGCTGGAGAGCGTCCTTGTCGATCTGGCCGCTCTCGGTCGTCAGTCGGTTGAGTGCGCTGGTGAGGCTGTACGGCGACGAAGTGCGCTCGACGGGTATGACATCACCGGCCACCAGTTCGCCCGAGCCACCGGGCACCAGCTCGACAGCCGCGCGCCCCAGGAGGGTGGTCGTGACGATCCGAGCCTCGGTCTCCTCGCCCAGGACGACGTCGTCGTCGGTCAGCGCCAGGTCGGCAGTCACGGCGCCGTCTTCCAGCCTGACTTCTCGTACCTTCCCGATCTCGGCACCCGAGACCATGACCGAGTCCCCACCTCTCAGACCACCCGCTTCGGCGAACCTGGCCCCGATCACGTCGCTGTTGCCCACGAGAGGCAGCCTGTTCAAGTTCAGGCTCGCCAGGACCACGGCGGCGATGAGCACCGTTCCGATGAGGCCCTGGCGCGCTCGCCCGGTCAGCACGCTCATGCTTGGCACCTCTCAGCGTCGGAGTTGATCCACGGTGTCATGATCGGCGGGCCTGCCACGTCGGTCTGGATACGGACACCGCAGAGGAAGAAGTTGAAGAAGTTGCCGTAGGAGCCCGCGTTCTGGAGCTTGCGGTAGTGACGGGGCAGCTGGCGAAGAACCGCGACGAGCTCGTCCTTCTCCATGTTCAGACCACGAGCTGCCACTGTCAGCGCGCGCAGATCTGGCGTCAGATCTCCTCGAGCATTCCGGATCAGGTCCGAGGCGTCCCGGGCGAACTGGTCGATCTGATCGGCTGCGACCAAGATCTCCGTGTCCTGTTGATCGAAGCGCGTCAGCACGACGTCCAGACCGTCGATCAGGTTCGTGAGCTCGTCTCGGCGTCCGTCCACGGTCTCCAGGACCTCGTTCAGATTGCCGACCACTTGCGTGACCAGCTCTTCTCGCTGGGCGATGGCAGAGGTGAACGAACCGATGCGCGTCGTGAGTGTCTCCACCGCCGACTCCTGGCCCTGCAGCACCTGCACCAACTGTTGTGACAGCTCGTTGACCTGCGACGGGTTGAGTCCGGCGAACAACGGCTTGAAGCCGTTGAGCAGCGTGTCCAGGTCCAGTGCTGACGCGGTGTTGGCCAGGGCGATGGTCTCACCGGGAGGCAGCTCCCGCCCGTCCTCTTGTGCGCTCGTCGCGAGCTGGACGATGCGGTCTCCGATCAGGTTCCGGTACTCGACTGTCGCGGTGGTGGTGTTTCGCAATGTGATGCTCTCATCGACCTCGAAGGTCACGAGAACCGTGCTGTCGGGCCGCACCGAGATGTCAACGACCTCCCCCACCCGCACTCCTGCAGCGCGAACCTGGTCGCCCGTCTGCAGACCAGACACGTCCTGGAAGGCGGCCTTGTAGGTGGCAGTGGAGCCGGAGCGGTACTCGTCGGTCACTGCTGCGACCCAGAACGTGACCACGGCAGCGACCACGAGGAAGACAGTCAGCCGCACCAAGTCGGCTCTTTCGCGCAGGCGCTCAGGGCTGCTGACCACGTCAGCGAACCTCCAATCCAAGGAGCTCGAGGGGCTTGAAGTCGTTCGACGGCGCGTTCTTGAAGGGGTTCACGCCGGTGTCGAAGGTCGGGTCGTATGTGAGTGGGGCCTCTGCCGGGGTCACGTAGGGCAGACCGAAGCAGTTGGGTCCGCGATTCTCACCCAGGAGCTTGAGGTCGGTGGCGTACTGGTACGGCTCCCGCCCGCGAACGACGTGCGTGAAGGTCGTGATGCCCGGGTTGGTTCCCCCCACGGCGATCTCGGCGAGCTCGTTGCCCTTGGCCAGCCCTTCGATCAGGCAGGGCAGCTCTGGGGAGTAGCGGGCCAACGTGCCGGTGACGGGGTCGAGCAGCCGGAGCGACCGGCTGAGCCCAGGACCGCTCTCGCGCAGCAGGTCGTCCCCCTCGCTGCTGAAGGAGGTCAGGCTCAGCTCGAGCGCGCGCAGCGAAGCCTGCTGCTGCACGACCGTCTCGAGCGTGGTGGCAGCCCCGTCGAAAGTGGTGATCAGGTCGCGGCGGGCGAGGTCGTAGACGGCGGCGACATCGTCGACCCGGCGCAGGTCCTCACTGAGTGCAGGGAGCGAGGGATTGAACGACGTCAGGTAGGTCTCGGTCAACGTGATGAGCTCTCCCAGCAGCTCACCCCGCTGGTCCAAGGCTCCTGCGACAGCGCTTAGTGCCTGGCTCAACTGAGCCGGTCTGGCGGCCTCGAGGACGTTCGTGAGGTTGGTGAAGGTCTCGTCGACCTCCACCGTCGTCGCCGTCGCAGTGATCACCTCCCCCTCCGAAATGGGCTCCGTCGCTTCGGAGTCCGGCACGGTCAGCTGCACGTACTTAGCGCCGAAGGCTGTTGGGGGTACCAGTTGAGCCGTGACCCCGCGCGGAACCGCATCGGCCTTGTCAGGGTCCAGCTCTAAGCCGATGTCGACCCCGCCCTCACGGACGTCGACGGAGCCGACACGACCGACCACCACGCCACGCAACTTGACGGGCGCTCCTGTGTCCATCGTGATGCCTGCACGATCGGCCGTCACCCTCACATCCACCGATCCAGCGAAAACGCGGTTGTACTGCAGCAGAGTTCCGACGAGGACCGCTGCGACGATGATCACGAGTCCCAAGCCAGCCACCACTTGCCTGTCGATGCGCAACGAGTTCAGCATTCCCTTCACCCCGCGATCCGGACAGAGGGCTGACCCCAGATGGCCAGCGCGAAGATGAGGTCCACGAACATCGTGGCGATCAGGGCGGAGCGGACGGCACGACCCACGGCCTGACCAACGCCGGCGGGACCCCCGCTCGCCCGGAAGCCATGGAAGCAACACACCGACACGATGACCAGGGCCATGATGAGGACCTTGATCGCTGCCAAGAACAAGTCCGTGGGCACGAGGAACGTGTCGAAGTAGTGCTCGTAGGTGCCGGGGGCCTGACCGTAGCCGACCGTGACGACCAGACGTGTGGCGAGCCAGCACGACATCAAGGCGATGGCGAACAGGGGCACCACGGCAATAAGGCCGGCGATGATGCGCGTGGTGACGAGGAAGGGGATAGGCGGGACAGCCATCACCTCGACGGCGTCGATCTCCTCGCTCACCCGCATCGCGCCGATCTGGGCGGTGAAGCCCGCACCAACCGTGGCCGTCAGGGCGATCCCAGCGATAATGGGCGCGACTTCACGTGTGTTGAAGTAGGCGGAGAAGAACCCCGAGAGCGCCGAGACCCCGATGTTGTCGAAGGAGGTGTAGGCCTGCAGACCTACCTCGATGCCGGAGGCGGCTGTGAGGAAGCCGATCACCAGCACGGTTCCGCCGATGAGGGCCAATGCGCCAGAGCCGAGCGAGACCTCGGCCAGGAGCCGGACGATCTCCTTGGGGTAGTGGCGGATGGTGCGCGGCACAGCCTTGTAGGCAGCGGCGTGGAACCCGAGCTGGTCACCGAGGTTGCGCAGGCCCCGGGTCGGCCGCCGGAGGAGACCGGATGCCCGTGGGCCCCGCCGTGTCCCCACCGGGGAGGCATTCACCGCCATGTCAGGCTCCCAACTTGATCTGCAGGAACAGGGCACTGATCACGCTGTTGGCCGCGAAGAGCAGCATGAAGGCGAAGACGACCGTCTGGTTGACCGCATCGCCGACCCCCTTGGGACCACCCTTGGCGTTGAGCCCCAGGTAGCAGGCGGTAAGGCCGGCGAGCATGCCAAACACGGCGGCCTTGATCTCCGAGGTGATGAAATCGGACAGGCCCACGAGCAGCGTGAGGTCAGCGACGAAGAGGCCAGGTGTTGCCCCCTGCAGGACGACCGAGAAGACGTACCCGCCCACCAGTCCCACCACCGTCACCATGCCGTTCAGCGCGACCCCGACCAGCATCGAGGCGAGGACCCGTGGCACCACCAGACGTTGGATGGGGTCGATGCCGAGGGTGACCATGGCATCGATCTCGTCACGGATCTTGCGGGACCCCAGGTCTGCGCAGATGGCTGTGGCTCCAGCCCCGGCCACGACCAGGACGCTCACGATCGGCCCGATCTCGCGCACGACCGCGACGGCAGCGCCGGCGCCGGCTAAGTCCACGGCCCCGATCTGAATGAGAAGCTGGTTGACCTGGAAGATGATGACGACACAGAAGGGGATGGCGACCAGTAGAGCGGGCGCGAACGACACTGTGGTGATGAACCAGGCCTGGGACACGAACTCCCGAAACCGGAACCGTCGCGTGAACATCTGCTTGAAAACATTGCCGGAGAAGGCGTAGAAGTCGCCGAACGTCGTGAGTGCCTGCACGAAGACGCTCGAGCTCATGGCAGCCTGGGCGATCTTCTGTGAGTTTGGCGTCATCCCGTCCGGCATGGCAGGGGCGGGACTCGCCGACGGAAGGGTCGAGGTCACCATGGCGTGCTCCCGGAGCGTGGGGCGCCCCACGGGCGCGCAGTGCCCCTCTGTCGCGGAGGCGCCACCGCCGTCACGCGGTCCTCATCTCTGACGGCCGGGGCTCGCGAAACTGCCCAAGTCGTTGGCATAGCGCCGAACCGATCCTCGATGACGTGCTCACCCCTCAGGACTAGATGTGAGCGCCATTACACCTATTCCGGCTCGACGCCGTCTCGTTCTCTGTGCCTCATGACACACGTTCCTTTTGTCACTTTGCACAAGTACTGTGAGCGGCGGGGGCCACACGCTAGCCAGTGGACGGAGTTGTTGATGGCGATCAAGCCCTCGCGATGGGCGCGAGACTGGGTTCACGAGTTCGTGCGCGAGGAGTCGTCGCCGAGTCGGCTCGACGCCTGGGTGGAGAAGACCACGGCAAGCATCGTTGAGGAGATGCCGGACCTGAACGCCAGGCCGGGACTTCCTCAGCAGCTCCGCGAGGCCATCAGCGAGCACTGGATCTGCTTCCTGAATCAGCTGGTGCAGCCTCAAACTGACTTCCGCTTAGTCCCCAAGGCCTACGAAATAGCCCGGGAGTCCGCGCAGACCTCGCTGCCACTGGAGACCCTCAATCGCATCTATCGCATCGCACAGAGGAGCACCTGGAACTACGCCACCGAGCTCATCGCTGCGGTGGATGACCCCCAATCAGAGCGGATTGAGTTGCTCATCTACCTGTGGGATCGGGCCTCGGACTGGATCGATCGATCGGTCAACGAGACCAGCCGGATCTATCACGAGGCACGCCGACACATCGATGTCGGGCGCAATGCCCTGTGGTTGGAAGAGGTCTCTCGGCTCCTCAAAGGCGAGACACTGGACAGCCGCAGGGTCTCGGCGGAATTGGGCGGGTATCCGATGGCAGATCACCACACTGCCTTTATCGTGACGCCGAGTGAACCGTCACAAACGCTGGAGGATCTCGAGGAGGCCTATCGTCAGATGACCGCTCACCTCGCTCTGCTCCAGGCGCTCGTGGTGCGCCCCGGTGGGCGGCAGATCTGGAGTTGGGCGGCGACACGACGACCCATGCAGCTCGACCCGGGTCTCACTTCGTCGGAAGCCACTGCACACGGCATGAGGATCGCCGTGGGAATGAGCAAGCCCGGACTCCTCGGATTTGCAGCCTCGCATCACCAGGCTCGCCGCACGCTGGAGGTCGTGCATCCCCACAGGAAAGGCTTGCACCGATACACCCAGATCGAGGCACTGGTCCTTCTCGGTTGCAACGAGGCAGTGGACGACTTCGTGCGCCGAACACTGGGTGGTCTGGGCGGCTCCCTCGATCACGAGGTTCGACTCAGGAGCACCGTAGCGACGTACTTGGCATCGGGTGGCAGCGTGGACCGGGCCGCAAGCGAGCTCTCGGTGCATCGCAACACGATTAGGTACCGCCTCCAGCAGGCAAGCGCGCTGCTCGGTCGCGACCTGCTCGCGACAGACAGTGACGTCGCCCTTGCCCTTCGCCACCTCGACTTGACCCACGACGGGAGGATGCCGTGACGGAGCGTGGCAGGCGGCCCACCTATCCCCGGGGCCACGCCAGAGTCGTCAGATCTCCACGACCTCGAGGGCTCCTTCCGCGTGCCGCGCGCGCAGGAGCTTCTTGTCGAATTTCCCTACGGACGTCTTGGGAACTTCCGGCACGAAGCACCATCGCTCGGGCAGCCACCACTTGGCCACCTTGCCATCGAGGAACTCCTTCAACTGCGTGGGCTCCACCGAGGCTCCATCGCGCACCACGACCAAGGCGAGGGGACGTTCCTGCCACTTCTCGTCGGGTACGCCGATCACGGTGGCCTCAAGCACCTCGGGATGGCCAGCCAGCAGGAGTTCCAGCTCGACGGAGGATATCCATTCCCCTCCAGACTTGATCACGTCCTTGGCCCGGTCCGTCAACGTGACGAAGCCTTGCGGATCAACTCGTCCGACGTCACCCGTCCGCAGCCAACCGTCGTCGAACTTCTCGGTGTCCTCGTCACCGACGTACGATCCGGTGATCCACGGGCCGCGCACCTGGATCTCTCCGACCGAAGCGCCGTCACGGGGCACTTCGTGCCCCTCGTCGTCCACCAACCTGAGTTCCACGCCGGCGACCGGCCGTCCCTGCGTCGCCCGAAGTCGCCAGTGCTCCGCGTCACTGGCCGAGGCAGGCGGGCGCGCGATAGCAGCCAACGGCGAGGTCTCCGTCATCCCCCATGCCTGGACGATTCGCACGCCGTACTTCTCCTCGAAGGCTTGCATCAGGTGGAGCGGGACAGCGGAGCCTCCGCACGCCACCAGACCCAGGGACGAAACGTCATGACCAGGGTTGGCCTCGAGATAGTTGAGCACGTCACTCCAGATCGTCGGCACCGCCCCCGCGATCGTCGGGCGCTCCTGACCGATCAGCCGCACCAGTGGTTCGGCCTGGAGGAAGCGTTCGGGCATGACCAGATCGGCCCCAGCCATCAGCGCTGCGTACACCAGACCCCAGGCGTTGGCGTGGAACATCGGGACGATGGCGAGGATCGCATCATCGCCGGTGACGCTCAGACCGTCGGCCGCGCACGCTGCCATCGAGTGCAGGTAGGTGGAGCGGTGGCTGTACGCGACGCCCTTCGGGTTCCCTGTCGTCCCGGAGGTGTAGCACATGGCCGCCGCCGAGAACTCATCGAGCTCGGGCCACTCGAAGCTCTCGGGGTGCCCCGCAAGGAAGTCCTCGTAATCGATCACTGCCAGCCCCTCGCGCTGCAGGGGTGCGAGATCGACGCCGCCCGTCACCACCACCGTGTGCACCCTGTCGAGCGAGGGAAGGATGGCGGCCAGAAGGGGAGCGAGGCTGCCGTCGACGATGACCACACGGTCGTCGGCGTGGCCAGCGATGTAGACTAGCTGCTGAGGTGTCAGTCGAGGGTTGAGCGTGTGCAGCACAGCACCCATCGACGGGACCGCGCAGTACGCCTCGACGTGCTCCTGGTTGTTCCACATGAGCGTCGCGACCCGCTCGTCCCCTGTGACCCCGCACGCGCGCAGCGCGTGCGCCAGCTGGGCCGAGCGGCGCCCGACCTCGGCGAACGTCCCGGTCTTGGTCGATTCGTCGGCTTGGAGGGTACGCACCCGCGCCGTGGCATGGACCCGCTCGCCGTGCCTGAGGATCGCTGCGGTGGTCAAGGGGACGTCCATCATGGTGCTGCGCATGTCATTCCTTCGATTCGGGCTCAATGCCACGGGCGAGCAAGGTGCCTCGCGTCGAGTGGCGGGGGGTCAGGAGGCGAGAAGGTTGGCAAGGTCGACTTGTTCGATGTGGAGGCCCTTGCTCAGCGCTTGCTTGACCCTCATGAAGTCCCTGGGACGGTTTACACAGTCGGCAGCGAGCAAGCGACCACGTTGGAAGTAGTAGCAGGAGAAGTCCCGGTTGCGGGCGGGATCTCCATCTACCACAACTTGGTCGTACCCGGCGTTGAGACCAGCGATCTGCAGTTTGAGGTCGTACTGGTCGGACCAGAACCAGGGCAGCGCGGCGATGGGACGCTGCCGATCACACAGGGTGGCGGCCGCCGCCTTGGCCTGCTCGCTGGCGCTGGGCACGGACTCCAACCTCACCAGCCGGTCGTAGCGGGCCATGCGGTGACTCGCGCAGTCGCCCGCGGCCACGATGCGATCGTCACTGGTACGGGCGAAGTCGTCGATCACGACGCCGTTGTCCACCAGCAGGCCCGCGTCAGCGGCGAGCTGGGTGTTGGGGACCAGTCCTACGCCGATGATCACGAGATCGGTGGCGACGCACTCTCCGCCCGCCAGGACCACTTCCCGGGCCCGGTCTCGACCCCCGATGGCCTCGACCTGCGCCCCCGTACGGATGTGAACACCCGCCTCGCGATGGGCCCGTTCGTAGAAACGGGACACATCAGGGGCCGTGACCCTTTCGAGCACGCGGTGGCCGGCCTCCAGCAACGTCACCTCCATACCCAGGGCACGCAGAGACGCGGCCGTCTCGAGCCCGATGTAGCCGCCGCCGATGATGGCCGCGTGGAGACCGGGCAGCGCGGAGGCCCGGATGGCCTCCACGTCGGAGAACGTGCGGAGATAATGCACTCCCGCCAGATCTCCTCCCACGAGGTCGAGCCTTCGGGCCAGCCCCCCCGTGCAGAGCGCCAGACCGTCGTAGGTTCGGGTCTCGCCCTCGCTGGTGGTGACAGTCCGCGAGCCGCGGTCGATTCCGGTCACCGTGGCACCCACCAACTCGATGTCGTGCTTGTCGTAGAACTCCGGCTTACGGATCGCCAGATCCTCGAGGCTGCACTTTCCCGCAAGGTAGGCCTTGGAGAGAGGGGGGCGCTGATACGGCAACGCCGATTCGTCGCCGATCAGGACCACCTCGCCCTCCCACCCTTCCTGCCGCAGGCTGGCCGCCACCTGGGCGCCGGCGTGGCTCGCCCCGACCACGAGCACCGTACGACGGGTCACTCGGACGTCTTCGGGGTCAACTGAACCATCAGGGTGCTGATGCCGCGCACGAAGTTGGATTGAACGTACCCGGGCTCCCCTACCACCTCGATCTTCTCGAAGCGGGGCAGCAACTCTTCCCAGAGGATCCGCAGCTGCATCTCCGCGAGACGGTTGCCCATACACCGGTGGACGCCGAAACCGAAGGAGATGTGGTTGCGGGCGTTGGCGCGGTCGATGATCAGGTCATCGGGTCGATCGAAGACACGCTCGTCGCGATTGCCCGATGCGTACCACATGACAAGCTTGTCGCCCTTGCGGATGAACTGGCCGTTGAGGATGGTGTCCTTCTTCGCAACGCGGCGCATGTAAGCGAGCGGTGTCTGCCACCGAATGATCTCTGAGACCATGTTGGGAATGAGGTCGGGGTTGGCCTTGAGTTTCTCGAACTGGTCGGGGAACTGATTCAGCGCCAGAACGCCTCCGCTCATGGAGTTCCTGGTCGTGTCGTTGCCCCCGACGATCAACAGCACGAGGTTGCCGAGGAACTCCATCGGACGATCGATCAGGTCCTTGGTCTCCTCGTTGCTCTGCAACATGGTGATGAGGTCGAACCCCGGCTCCTCGCCCGCTTCGAGGCGAGCCTTCTTGTCGTGCCACAGCGCGCTTAGCCCTCGAGCGGCATCGACAAACCCGCGGAACACCTCGTCGTTGTCGGACGGGCCTCCGTTGGCCTGCTCCATCGAGCTGGCCAGATCGGACCACTCGACCAGCTTGCGTCTCTGCTCGTAGGGGAAGTCCAGCAGTGTTGCGAGCATCCGTGCGGTCAACTCGATCGAGACGAGGTCGACCCAGTTGAACGGTTCGCCGACGGGGAGGTTGTCGAGAACATCCACGACACGCGAGCGGATCAGCGACTCCATCTCACGCAGGTTCTTAGGGCCGACCACTCCCTGTACTGCCGCGCGCTGGCGGTCGTGCTTCGGCGGGTCCATCGCGATGAACATCGCGACATCCATGAACCGCGGCGGCTCGCCGATGATGATGAACGGCTCGGCGGAGAAGGTCTCGTGGTCCTTGTCCACGGCGATGATGTCCGCGTGCCTGGTCACCGACCAGAACGGACCGAAGGGGCTGTTGGCTTGGAAGTGGACTGGTGCCTCGTTGCGGAGGCGCTCGAAGTAGGACTGCCACCTGCCCTGCCGATAGAGGAACGGGTTGCTCAGATCAATATCCGCGAGCGCGACCTCCTCCACCGGGGGGATCGGCTTCTCCTCGAAGATCTTCTGCCCGTTGGTGCGGGTCACGAAGCGGCGCGTTCGGTCGTACAGGTGGGCCCCGCGGATCTGGAGCTCCATGGGGACCAGGGACTGCGCCCGCTCCGTCAGTGCATCGGTCACGTGTGCCAATGTCGTCATGCTGCTGCCGCCCTTTCCTCAGTCACATCTGGAATTCCGGGAGCCGCACGATCAATCCGTCGCAGCTGTGATCGATGGTCATCTGACAGGAGAGTCGAGAGTTGGGCTCGCGCTCGGGGCTCATCGCCAGCATCTCCTCCTCGCCGCCGGTGGACCGGCCCACGACATCCACCCACGAGTCATCGACGATCACGTGGCACGTGCCGCACGCCGCTTCCCCCCCGCAGTCACCATCGATCCCCGGCACTAGATTGCTCACCGCTGCCTGCATCAGCGATTCACCGTCTTCGGCGTCCACTTCGTGCTTGATGCCGTCGTGGGTAACTAAGGTGATTCCTGTCATCGTGAAACTCCTCCAAGTGAAGACCTGCTTCAGTGTTGGCGCGGTTCCAGCCCTGTGGCTATGGTCACCGGCGTCATAATGTTGTGACTTCGGCTCAGGAGATTCCGTTGAACACAGGCGCTGGCGTGCCCCCTCTAGCGTTCGTTCAGCTCTTGAACAGCGCCGCGCTCAGGCCCTCCGCCGTCGCGCATTTCCGGCGGATCATGGCTCGCGAGGGTTGCTCGGAGCTCGAGCTGGTCAGAGCTGACCGCCAGGTACCAGTCCAGTGGTTCCGTGAGGTGCACCCCTCGCTCGACGCTGAGGCAGCAACACGATTGGGCCTCGCCTTCGCCGAGCAGGCGCAACTGACGTCGTTCGGTCCCCTGAGCCTCCCTCTGGTCAGCGCTGCCTCCGTTCGCGAGGTCTTCGAACTGTTGGACTACCTGCCGGTCATCTCGGCTGCCCTGAGACCGCACTTTCATCAGAACCGGACCAACTTGACGGTCGGGCTTACGGGCCATACGGGCGACCTCGCCCTCGACCGCCTCGTCATCACGTACGGCGGAGCGGCGCTTCTCAGGTTGCTCGACATGCTCTCGGGACCGCAGAGCTCCGTAACCCTGCATCTCGCCTGGGCGACTCCATCGCAGCCGGCCCCAGGACTTGATGCGATGCCAATGCGGGTGGTTTTCGACGCGCCGACCTCGTTCATCCATGTACCAAATGAGGTCCTCGCGATGCCCTGTCGTTTCCCCGACCCGGTCGCCTACCGACTGGCTATTGCCGAGTTGCGTCGCGCTCTCGAGCGAAACAAACAGCCTGGCAGCATCACCGAGAGTGTGCGCCGCGCCATTGAGAACGACCCCGGTAATGCCGACCGCTACATCGTGGCGACGACACTCGGTCTCTCAACCAGTACCCTCAAGCGACGACTCGAGGAAGAGGGAACGACATTCCGCGAGGTGCGGACCTCGCTCCTCCGCGAACGCGCGATCGTCCGCCTCCTCGACCACACGCTCCCCATCAGCCAGATCGCCGTCGACCTCGGATACAGCGATCACACCAACTTCTCGCATGCCTTCAAGCGTTGGACCGGGCAGTCTCCTGGCGAGTTCCGACGAGCGGGCAGCCGCATCCGCACGGAATGAAGCACGAAAGGGGTCTGCTGCACGGATAGGTGACAGGTTGGGTCACGCAGCCTGGGTGGCTGGCGTGGTCATGATTGTCTCGTACTCGATGGGGGTCAATCGTCCGAGAGCGGCCTGTCGACGACGTCGGT
>Ga0208328_1000243_pt1 | contig 28057 bp, 27 predicted proteins | sample DeeseametaMP2633_FD_184170 | JGI IMG/M metagenome (GOLD analysis project Ga0208328, IMG submission 184170) | Marine microbial communities from the Deep Atlantic Ocean - MP2633 (SPAdes) | ecosystem: Environmental > Aquatic > Marine > Unclassified | place: Northeast of Antigua and Barbuda, North...
GTACTCGGGCTGCGACAGCATCTGCACCGCTTCCATGCGGTTGGCGTTGTCGTTCTCGTCCAGCCACATGGCGGCGCGGATCAGCGCCTTGACGACGGCCCTGGTGGTGTTCGGGTTCTCTTCAGCGAATTCCGCCGTGATGCCGAAGACCTTCTCGGGGTTGTTCTTCCACAGCTCGTAGTCGGTGATCACCGGCACGCCGATGCCCTTGAACACGGCGGCCTGGTTCCACGGCTCGCCCACGCAGTAGCCGTAGATGGTGCCGGCCTCGAGGGTGGCGGGCATCTGCGGCGGCGGGGTCACCGAGAGCAGCACCTCGGCGCCGATCTGGCCGGTGACGTTCTCGGGCGAGTAGTAGCCGGGCTCGAGCCCGCCGGCGGCGAGCCAGTAGCGCAGCTCGTAGTTGTGGGTCGAGACCGGGAACACCATGCCCATGTTGAAGGGCTTGCCCTCGGAGCGGTACTTCTCGACCACCGGCGCCAGCGCGGAGGCGCTGATCGGGTGCTGCGGCAGGCCGTCGGCATTGGTCGGGATGTTGGGCTTCATCGCTTCCCAGACGGCGTTCGACACGGTGATGCCGTTGCCGTTCAGGTCCATCGAGAAGGGGGTGATGATGTGCGCCTCGGTGCCGTAGCCGATGGTGGCCGCGAGCGGCTGGCCGGCCAGCATGTGCGCGCCGTCGAGCTGGCCGCCGATCACGCCGTCGAGCAGCACCTTCCAGTTGGCCTGCGCCTCGAGCGTCACGAAGAGGCCTTCGTCGAGGAAGTAGCCCTGCTCGTAGGCCACCGCGAGGGGCGCCATGTCGGTGAGCTTGATGAAGCCGAAGGTCAGCTCGTCCTTTTCGAGGTCCTGCGCGAGCAGCGGCGAGGACAGTGCCGTGGTGGCGGTAAGTGCGAGGAGAAGGTTCTTCATTCGTCCGTTCCGTCCCTGGGTGCTGGTCCGGATGTTGCGTCCCGGACCGAAAAAACAAAAAAGCCGCCGACTGGCCACGACGGAGGAAGGTCGCGGCAGTCGAGCGGCTTTGCTCGGATATCCCAAACGCTGGGAGAATTTCGGGAAGCAGGCGCCATTGCGTGCTTCGTGACGCTTCTATGCGGGTGAATCGGCGCGCCGGGCAAATGAAAACGCACGCAAGGCGTTTCTTTTACCGGGTGGTAAAACGGTTCATGCTGCGGGTGCACAAAAAAGTCGCGTCAGTTCCGCGAGGGCTCGAAAATGCGGCCGTCGAAGAACGAATCCGGCCCGAGGAAGAGCCGGCCCCCGACCGAGGCCACGGCGGTCTCGTCGCTCAGCGCGCCCTCCATTTTCGAGGAGGCGCCGGGCAGGTCGGCGCGGGTCGGGCCCAACGCCTCGCGGTAGAGATCGCTGCGGAACACCCCTCGCGCGGCGCGCGCGGCGGCGGTGCGGTCGAGCCCGGTGCGGGCGGCGAGCTGCATGCCGATCCATTCCGCCTGGCTGCGCCACGGGAAGTTCGCGGCACCGCGGTGGAACTCGACGAAGCCCTCGACCGAGCGTTCCTCGCCCTGCGACGAGATCACCATGCGTCCGGTGAGCGCGCGGTCGAGGATCTCGGGCGGCAGGTCGAGGTATTCCTTGCGGCTCAGCAGCTCGGCCGCGAGCGTCGGCGCCCCGGGTTCGGCCAGCCAGCGGCCGGCGCGCCAGGTCGCGCGGATCAGCCGGCCCAGCAGGTCGGGCTCGGCCGCGGCCCAGTCGCTGCGCACCGCGAGCACCTTCTCGGGGGCAAACTTCCAGATCGCGTTGCCCGGCAGCAGCAGCGTGCCGACGCCGTTCTCGACCGCCATGCTGCCCCAGGGCTCGCCGACGCAGAAGGCGTCGATCTCTCCCTCCTTGAGGGCGTCGGCCATCAGCGAGGGCGGTACGGTGCGGATGTCGACGCTCTGCGGGGCGGGGAGCCCCAGCGCCGAGAGCCAGTAGTAGAGCAGCTCGGCATGCATCGAGAACGGGAAGGGCACGCCCAGCCGGAGCGGCTGGTCGCAGACCGCGATCAGCGCCTCGCCGGCGGCGCGGGCGTCGCGGAAGCCGAAGTCGTGTCCGTGCGCGCGCAGCTTGGCGGCGAGCGTGTTGCTGACGCCGATGCAGTCGCCGTTGACCGACAGCACCGACACCGCCGAGAGCGCCGTGCCGGTGCCGCCGAGCCCGAGCGCCGCGGCCACGGGAACGGGCGAGAGCATGTGCGCGGCGTCGACCCGGCCGAAGGTCAGCAGGTCGCGGACCGAGGACCACGACGGCGCCCGCCGCAGGTCGAGCGCGATGCTTTCCTCGGCGGCGAAGCCCATCTCGTGCGCCACGATGAGCGGCGCGGCATCGACCAGCGGCAGGAAGCCGACGGAGAGCTGCGCCGCGATCATCCCAGCAGTCCCGCTGCGGTGACCAGCGCCGCCGCGACCTCGGCCACCCGGCGGCCCTGGTCCATGGCGGTCTTGCGCAGGAGCGCGTAGGCCTCGTCCTCGTCGATGCCGCGGGCCTTCATCAGCATGCCCTTGGCGCGGTCGATCATCTTGCGTTCTTCCAGCGCCCGCTTGGTCTCGGCGAGCTCGGTGCGCATGCGCTGGAATATGCGGAAGCGGGCGATGGCCGCGTCCATGATCGGCTTCACCCGCTGCGGTTTCATGCCGTCGACGATATAAGCCGAGACCCCGGCCTCGATGGCGGCCTCGGTGAGGCCGGCGCCGTCGCGGTCGACGAACATGGCGACCGGCCGGTCGAGCGGACCCGAGGCCAGCGCCAGCTCTTCGAGCATGTCGCGCGACGGGCTCTCGATGTCGATGAGCACCACGTCGGGGTTCAGCGCCTGGATGCGGCGCGCCAGCCCGGTGGGTTCGGAGATCACGTGAATGTCGTAGTTTCCGGCGTCGCGGAGGCTGTCGACGATCAGCAGCGCGCGGTCGCGGTCAGGTTCGACGACAACGATGGAAAGTGCGGCGGTCATGGCGCCAGAAAAGGCCGGGCGGTGGGCGGAAGTAAAGCAGCCGCCCGCGCCGGGGCCTGTCAAACGGGCAGCGTGCCCGTTTCTTGTGCAGCGCGTCAGCCGAGCTCGAGCGTCGCAACCGCATAGAGTGTGTCGGCCGCCTGCGGGGGCGTGCCGCGGTACATCCGGGCGGTCTCGAAGGTGGCGACGAAGCCGCGCGCCTCGAGCGCCGCGCGGAAGCCGCCCTGCGCCGAGGGCACGTCGATGATGAAGGCCTCTGCGCCGAGCGCGGCGGCGGCCGCATCGGCCAGCGCCAGCGCGGTCTCGCCGTCGGGCGCCACCACCGGGCCGATCTTGCAGCCCTCGCGGCAGAGCCGGGCGGTGGCAAAGCCCGCGGGGCCCTCCGGCCCGTCGAGCACCAGCGTGCGCCGGGTGTCGCAGTCGGCCAGCCACGCCCCGAGGAAGCGCGGGCGGGTGATGCCGTTCGCCATCTCGTCGAGCGCCGCGAGCGCGGGCAGGTCCTCCGCCGTGGCGCCGCGCAGGGCAGGGGCGGGCCGTGCCGCGCCCTCGAAGCGCGAGGTCGCGCCGGTCAGCGCAAAGCCCGCGCGGGCGTAGTTGGCCTGCTGCTCGGCGACGCCGTCGAGCCCCACGGTGCGCCCGCCCGCATGCCCGAGCGCGTGTTTCCAGAGCGCGAAGGCCACGCCCTTGCCGCGCCAGTCCGGGCGGCAGAGATAAAGCCCGAGGAAGGCGAAGCTGTCGGAGTGGTTGACCACCGAGATCGCGGCGACGATCTCGCCGTCCTCCTCGGCCACGAAGAACCCCTCCGGGTCGGCGGCGTGAAACGCCCGCGCGTCGTCGAGCCCCGGGTTCCAGCCCTCGTCCGCCGCCCAGTCGATGATCAGGCCGACCTCTTCCGCCGTCGCAGTCCGCATCATTCCGACAGTGCCTCCCTGAGCGATTGCGGCACCGAGCCGCGCTCGCGCAGGTCTAGCGAAGTGAGCAGATCGAGCAAGTGGCTCTTCATCAGGTCCTCGGCCAGCGTGCCGTCTCCGGCGGCGAAGGCCTGCAGCAGCGCGTGGTGGGCGTGGCTTTCGCAGAGCGCCGCGCGGCGCTGCCAATAGAGCGCGATGATCAGGGACGAGCGCGAGACCAGCTGGGCGATGAACTCCTCGACGGTCTTCTGGTCGGCGATGCGGGCGATCTCGACATGGAAGAGCCCCGACAGGTGCAGCGCGCGGCCGGTGTCGCCCTCGTCGAGCGCGCGGTGCTCGTCGTCGATATGCGACTGCAGGCGGGCGAGGGCGGTGGGCGTCATGCGCTCGGCGGCAGAGCGGGCGGTGCGCGGCTCGAGCAGGGCGCGGGCCTCGAACACCTCGCGCGCCTCCTTGACCGTGGGCTGGGCGACGAAGGCGCCGCGGTTGCGGCGCAGGTCCACGAGGTGCATGTGCGCCAGCTTCTGCAGCGCCGCGCGCACCACGGTGCGGCTGACGCCGTAGACCTCGCCCACCTCGTCCTCGTTCAGTTTCATGCCCGGCGCCAACCGGTGTTCGTGGATCGCTGTCGCCATCCTGTCGACGATGCGCTCGTCGCCGCTCTCGGTTTTCTGCGCTGCCCGCACCATGGTTCTCGTCCCGTCAGCTTGTCCGCCAACTGTGGGGCGGAGGGAGCGATTCTCAAGCCGAAGGGAAGTACTGGTCGTTTGTGAGCATGATTGTATACGATTCTTGCTTCAATCATGTGCGCAATCCTGTCGCGAATGCTGAATTGCCGGGCATTCCCGGTCTGGCACCGGCGCCGGTGCGAAAAGCCTTTTCCTGCGAGCCGGGTGTTGCCGCAGCGTGAGCACAGATCGCAACAGGGGGCCTATGATGCGGACGGAAGACGATCTCGAACTCGTGCATCTGACCAAGCGCTACGGCGACACGGTGGCGGTGCGCGACCTCAACCACGTCTTCAACAAGGGCACCTATGTCTGCCTGCTGGGGCCTTCGGGCTGCGGCAAGTCCACGACGCTGCGCATGATCGCCGGGCACGAGGACGTGAGCGACGGCTCGATCCTGCTGCAGGGACAGGACATCGCGCACCTGCCGCCCGCCAGGCGCGGCACCGCCATGATGTTCCAGAGCTACGCGCTGTTCCCGCACCTCTCGGTGCGCGACAACGTGGCGTTCTCGCTGCGGATGAAGGGCGAGGACAGGGCCACGCGCCACCGCGCCGCCGACGAGATGCTCGAGCTGGTGGACATGGGCCACCTCGCCGCGCGCCTGCCGGCGCAGCTTTCGGGCGGGCAGCAGCAGCGGGTGGCACTGGCGCGGGCGCTGGTGACAAAGCCGCGGGTGCTGCTGCTCGACGAGCCGCTCTCGGCGCTGGACCCGTTCCTGCGCATCCGGGTGCGGGCCGAGCTGAAGCGTCTGCAGCGCGAGCTGGGCATCACCTTCATCCACGTCACCCACGGCCAGGACGAGGCGCTGGCGCTCGCCGACGAGATCGTGGTGATGAACAACGCGGTGATCGAGCAGGCAGGCCATCCGCGCGACGTCTTCGCCGCGCCGCGCACCGAGTTCGTCGCCCGCTTCATGGGCGGGCACAACGTGCTGTCGTGGAACGGCGGCCGCTACGCGCTGCGCGCCGACGACGTGCTGCTGGCGCCGCAGGGCCAGGAGGCGATCGTGCGCACCGTCGAATACCAGGGGCACCACGTCGCGATGACCGCGGCGATGGGCGAGCAGGAGATCCTCGCCTACGTGCCCGAGGCTGCGTTCTTCGCGGATCCGAAAAGCCCCGGCGATGCGGTCAGCCTCGCCTGGGAAGAAGGGCGGCTGCACCGCCTCGAAGCCTGACGGACGCGCAACGTCCGCACCACAGACCAGACCCGTCCAACGGAGAGAGGACCAATCATGGCCAAAACCGGATACACCCGCCGTGCGCTGCTCAAGGGAGGCGCCGCCGCGGCCGCCGCATCGGCGCTGCCCGCCCCGATGCTGTGGGCGCAGGACATCAAGAACATCACCCTGCGCCAGTTCGGCACCGGCGTGTCGAACCTCAACGAGGTGGGGCAGAAGGTGAAGGAGGATCTCGGCTTCACGCTCGAGATGACCGCGCTCGATTCCGACAGCGTGACCCAGCGCGCCGCGACCCAGCCCGACAGCTTCGACATCGCCGACATCGAGTACTGGATCTGCAAGAAGGTCTGGCCGACCGGCAACCTGCAGGCGATGGATGTCTCGAAGATCGCCAACTACGACAAGATCGTCGGCATCTTCAAGGACGGCAAGCTGACGCCCGAGTCCGAGATCGCGCAGGGCACCGCGCCGCACACCGTGGGCTTCGTCGAGGGCGAGGGGTCGACCACCTTCGCCACCGAGCAGACCAACTGGATGACGCTGATCCCGACGATCTACAACGCCGACACGCTGGGCATCCGCCCGGATCTCATCGGCCGTCCGATCAACAACTGGTCCGAGCTGCTGAACCCCGAGTTCAAGGGCAAGGCCTCGCTCCTCGACATCTCGTCGATCGGCATCATGGACATGGCGATGGTCTGCGAGTCGATGGGCGAGATCCAGTACGGCGACAAGGGCAACATGACCCGCGAGGAGATCGACAAGACCTTCGCGATCTTCACCGAGGCCAAGCGCAACGGCCAGTTCCGCGCCTTCTGGAAGACCTTCGACGAGTCGGTGAACCTGATGGCCTCGGGCGAGGTGGTGATCCAGTCGATGTGGTCGCCCGCCATCACCGCGGTGAAGTCGCGCGGCATCGACTGCGTCTACCAGCCGCTGGAAGAGGGCTACCGCTCGTGGGGCGGCGGCATCGGTCTGTCGAAGTCGCTGACCGGCATGGAGCTGGACGCGGCCTACGACTACATCAACTGGTACCTCTCGGGCTGGGTCGGCGGCTTCCTGATGCGCCAGGGCTATTATTCGGCTGTGCCCGACACCTCGAAGGAGTTCATGTCCGAGAACGAGTGGGGCTACTGGTTCGAGGGCAAGGAAGCCACCGGCGAGATCACCTCGCCCTTCGGCGACGTGCTGGCGCAGGCCGGCGACACCCGCGACGGCGGCTCGTTCTACGACCGCATGGGCTCGGTCGCCTGCTGGAACGCCGTCATGGACGAGAACCAGTACATGGTCCGCAAGTGGAACGAGTTCATCGCGTCGTGAGCGTGACGAGCGGTTTCGCCGGCTGACGCCGGCGACCGGCCGGGGGGCTTCCGCCCCCCGGACCCCCCGAGAGTTTAGGGGCAAGATGAAGACAGGGACCATGTGCCGAGGGGCTGATCCGAAATGCTGAAGAACCGCCATGTGACGGGCTGGCTGCAGGCCGCGCCGCTATCGCTGATCCTCGCGGGGTTCCTGATCCTGCCGATCGCGACCATCGTGACGGTGAGCTTCTGGCAGGCCACCGAGTTCTCGATCATCCCGGCGTTCTCGATGGAGAACTACGCGTTCCTGTTTGGCTCGGACGTGACCTACCGGGTGTTCCTCGCCACCTTCAAATATGCCGCGATCACCTGGGCGCTGACCCTGCTGATCGGCTTCACCGTGGCCTATTACCTGGCCTTCCACATCCGCTCGCAGACGGTGCAGATCGCGCTCTTCCTGCTGTGCACCATCCCGTTCTGGACCTCGAACATCATCCGGATGATCTCGTGGATCCCGTTCCTCGGGCGCAACGGCATCGCCAACAGTACTCTGATCGATCTGGGGCTGATCGACGCGCCGCTGGAGTGGCTGCTCTATTCCGATTTCTCGGTGATCCTTGCCTTCGTGCATCTCTACACGCTGTTCATGGTGGTGCCGATCTTCAACACCATGATGCGCATCGACCGCTCGCTGATCGAGGCGGCCTACGACAACGGCGCGAGCGGCTGGCAGACGCTGGTGCACGTGATCGTGCCGCTGACCAAGCCCGGGATCATGATCGGCACCATCTTCGTGCTGACGCTGGTGATGGGCGATTTCATCACCGTGCGCTTCATGAGCGGCTCGCAGAAGGCCAATGTCGGGCGGCTGATCTCGAACGACATCTCGCTGCTGCAATACCCCTCTGCCGCCGCCACCGCCGTGGTGCTGCTCTGCACGGTGCTGATCGTGATCGGCATCCTGCTGCGCTTCGTCGACATCCGGAAGGAGCTCTGAGCCATGCCCCTCATCGCAGCCCGCGCCGCGCGCCCCCGCAAGGAGAGCTGACATGGAAAAGCGTTCCCGGTCCTTCTACGTGCTGACCGCCGTCTTCGCGCTCTTCATCCTGTTCCTCTACGGCCCGACGCTGACCATCGGCGTGCTGAGCTTCCAGGGGCCGCAGGGCGGGCTGACCTTCCCGATGAACGGCGTCTCGCTGCACTGGTTCCGCGATCTCTTCGAGGAACAGGCGGTGGGCGACATCTGGGGCGCCTTCCGCCGCAGCCTCGCGCTGGGGTTGATGGTCATGGTCACCACCGTCGTGGTCTCGGTGATGGGCGGGCTTGCCTTCCGCAAGCGCTTTGCCGGGTCGGGGGCGCTTTTTTACCTGATCATCGCGTCGCTGGTCATCCCCTCGATCCTGATCTCGCTGGGCGTGGGGCTGATCTTCAACCAGTTCGGGCTGCGGGTGCACTGGGCGACCTCGGGCTTCGGCTCGCAGCTGACCTGGACGCTGCCCTTCGGCCTGCTCATCATGTTCGCGGTGTTCAACCGTTTCGACCGCTCCTACGAGGAGGCCGCCCGCGACCAGGGCGCCAGCGCCTGGCAGACCATCCGCTTCGTGGTGCTGCCGATCATCGCGCCCTCGCTGATCGGGGTGGCGCTCTTCGGCTTCACGCTGAGCTACGACGAGTTCGCCCGGACCCTGCTGACCGCGGGCAGCTACAACACCCTGCCGCTCGAGATATTCGGGATGACCACCAACGTCACCACGCCGGTGATCTACGCGCTGGGCACGCTGACGACGCTGTTCTCCTTCCTCATCATCGGGGCCTTCATCGTCACCGTCTGGGGGCTGGGCAAGCGGCGGGCGCGGCTCGGGTCGGACGCGGGCAAGGGCGTCTGAGGTGATCCTCTTCATCAACCCCAATTCCTCGGCCCACATGACCGAAAGCATCGTCGCCGCGGCGCGCGAGGCGCTGCCCGGGGTCGCGATCGAGGGCTGGACCAACGCGGAGGGCCCGGTGGCGATCCAGGGCGCCGAGGATGGCGAGGCGGCGGTGCCGGGGCTGCTGGCGCTGCTGCCGGCGGCTAAGGCGGCGGGAGCGCGGGCCATCGTCATCGCCTGCTTCGACGACACCGGGCTGGCCGAGGCGCGGGCCGCGGCGCATTGCCCGGTGATCGGCATCGGACAGGCGGGCTACCACGCGGCGACGCTGCTCGGGGCGCGCTTCGCGGTGCTGACCACGCTCGCGGTCTCGGTGCCGGTGATCGCGGGCAATATCGCTGCGCAGGGCTTTGCCGGCGCCTGCACCGAGGTGCGGCCGAGCGGCTACGGCGTGCTCGCGGTGGAGGAGGGCGCGCCGCAGGTGCTGGCGGACCTGCGTCAGGGGCTCGCCGAGCTGGGCGTGGCGGGCGCTGAGGCCGTGGTGCTGGGCTGCGCCGGCATGTGCACCCATCACGGGGCGCTGCAGGAGGGCATGCCGGTGCGCGTGGTCGACGGGGTGCGCGCGGCGGCGCGGCTGGCCGAGGCGCTGGCCGGGCTCTGACGGGCTTCTTTCCGGCGGCTGCCCGCACAGCCCCTGTGCGGCGGCTCACGCTTTCACTCGCGTCGCGGCGGGCTATGTTCCCCGCCGAACAAGGAGCGTGACATGGAAATCGGTCTCTACACATTCGGCGACGTCGGCACCAACCCCGTCACGGGCGAGCGCATCGACGCGCGGCGGCGCCTGAAGGACCTGCTTCAGGAGATACGGCTCGCCGACGAGGTCGGGCTCGATGTCTTCGGGCTGGGCGAGCATCACCGGCCGAACTACGCGATCTCGTCGCCCTCCACGGTGCTGGCGGCGGCGGCCTCGGTGACCAAAAACATCCGCCTTAGCTCGGCCGTCTCGGTGTTGAGCTCGGACGACCCGATCCGGGTGTTCCAGCAATTCGCCACCGTCGACAACCTCTCGGACGGGCGGGCCGAGCTGATGGTCGGGCGCGGCAGCTTCATCGAGAGCTTCCCGCTCTTCGGCTACGACCTGAACGACTACGACGCGCTTTTCGAGGAGAAGCTCGCCATGCTGCTCGCCATCAACGAGCAGGAGCGGCTGAACTGGCCGGGCACGGCGCACACGCCCAAGGTCGACCGGCAGGGGGTCTATCCCCGCCCGGTGGACGGCTCGCTGCCGGTCTGGGTGGCGGCGGGCGGCACGCCGCAGAGCATGGTGCGGGCGGGGGCGCTCGGCTGCCCGCTGGCGCTGGCGATCATCGGCGGCGAGCCGCGCCGCTTCGCGCCGCTGGCGGATCTCTACCGCCGCGCCGCCGCGCAGGCGGGCAACGAGGACAAGGCGCGGGTGTCGCTGAACGTGCACGGCTTCGTGGGCGAGGACGGCAAGCGCGCGGCGGACATCTTCTTCCCGGCGCAGAAGGCGGTGATGGACCAGCTCGGGCGAGAGCGCGGCTGGGGCCCGCAGAGCCGGGCGCAGTTCGACGCGGGCATCGGCCCGGAAGGCGCGCAGTTCGTGGGCTCGCCGGCGCAGATCGTCGACAAGATCCTGTCGCTGCGCGAGGACCTCGGTTTCGATCGCGTCACCATCCAGATGGCGATCGGGGTGATCGAGCAGTCGGAGATGTTGAAGGCGATCGAGGTGCTCGGCACCAAGGTCGCGCCGGAACTGCGCAAGGCGGGCTGAGGCCAGGTCTGGGCGCTGCTTGCTGCGGTGTCGTGGCGGGAGCTGGGCGCGCATGAAGACCTCGACGACGGGGCTGGGGCGCCACGAGTGAGACATGGGAAGAGGGGGGCTCTGCCCCCTCGGCCTGCGGCCTCACCCCCGGAGTTTGCCTTGCAAGATGAAGGGCGAAGGCCCGCGCGGGGCGGCATGTGTCTTCATCTTGCCGAATAAACTCCCGCCGGAGGCATCCGGCGCTGGCCGCCCCGCGCAGGGGCTGGCGGGTCAGCGGATGCTGCGGATCGAGCTGTCCAGGAGGTGCTTCGTGTAGCTGTGCTCGGCTTCGAGGGCGCGCATCTTCTCGACGTCCAGAAGCTCGACGATCTCGCCGTGCTGCATCACCGCGATACGGTCGCACATGTGGCCGATGACGCCGAGATCGTGGCTCACCATCAGGTAGGTCAGGCCGCGTTCGGCGCGCAGGTCGGAGAGCAGGTTGAGGATCTCGGCCTGCACCGAGACGTCGAGCGCCGACGTGGGCTCGTCGAGCAGCACGATGCGCGGCTCGGGGGCGAGGGCGCGGGCGATGGCGACGCGCTGGCGCTGGCCGCCCGAGAGCTGGTGCGGGTAGCGGAAGCGGAAACCGGTGCCGAGGCCCACGTCGGTGAGCAGCCGGTCGATGCGGGCGTCGATGTCTTTGAAGCCGTGCAGTTTCAGCACTTCGCCCAGCACCCGGTCGACTGTGTGGCGCGGGTGCAGCGAGGCGTAGGGGTCCTGGAACACCATCTGCACGGTCTTGAAGAAGGCCGGCGCTCGGCGGCGGCCGAGCGGGGTGCCCATCACCGACATGTCGCCGCTCCAGCTGTCCACCAGCCCGGCCAGCGCGCGCAGCACCGTCGACTTGCCCGAGCCGGATTCGCCGACGAGGCCGAAGCTCTCGCCCTCGGCCACAGTGAAGGCGGCGCCTTTGACGGCGAGGACCTGCTCGGCACCCTCGCCGAACCAGACGTTCAGGTCGCTGATCGAGATCGCGCTCATAGCAGGGCGCTCACGGAGGCGGCCTCGCGCCATTGCGGATCGCGGCTCAGCACGTCGAGGCGGGGGCGGGGGTGTTCGAGATCGGGCACGGAGTTGAGCAGGCCTCTGGTGTAGGGGTGGGTCGCCTCGTGCAGCCGACCGGCCTCGCAGACCTCGACGATGCGGCCCGCGTACATGATCAGGATGCGGTCGCAGAAGTTGGAGACGAGGTTGAGATCGTGGCTGATGAAGATCAGCCCCATGCCGCGGTCGGTGACGAGCTTGTCCATGATCTCGAGCACCTGCAGCTGCACCGAGACGTCGAGGGCGGAGGTGGGTTCGTCGGCGATCAGGATCTCGGGGTCGGGGATCAGCATCATGGCGATCATGATGCGCTGGCCCATGCCGCCCGAGACCTCGTGCGGGTAGAGCCCCATGACCCGCTCGGGGTCGCGGATCGCCACCGCGTCGAGCATGGCGATGGCGCGGGTGCGGGCTTCGGCGCGGGAGATCTTCTCATGGGTGAGCAGGGCCTCGGTGATCTGCTGGCCCACGGTCATCACCGGGTTCAGCGAGAACTTGGGGTCCTGCATGATCATCGAGGCGTGGCGGCCGCGGATCCTGCGCATCTGCTTTTCGGAGGCGGTGCGCAGGTCGGTGCCGCCCATCTCCATGCGGTCGGCGGTGACCTCGCCCGGCTTGCGGATGAGCCGAAGCAGGGCGCGCCCGGTCATCGACTTGCCGGAGCCGGATTCGCCCACGATGCCCAGCCGTTCGCGGCCCAGCGAGAAGGAGATGCCGCGCACCGCCTCGAAGCGGCCGGAGCGGGTGGGGAAGCTGACGCGGAGGTTTTCGACGTCGAGGAGATTGGTCATGGCTGCTGCCCGTGGTGGCCGGGGTCGGGGGCGCTGCCCCCGTCGCCCGGGGGGCGACTCCCCCGGAGTTTGCCCGGCAAGATGAAGGGGCGGGGTCGCGCGGGGGCGGTCATTTGCCGGCCTCCTTGGGGTCGAGAACGTCGCGCAGACCGTCGCCCAGCAGGTTGAAGGCGAGGGAGATGGTGAAGATCGCGAGGCCGGGGATGGTGGCGACCCACCAGTGATCGAGGATGTACTTGCGCCCCTCCGAGACCATGGCGCCCCATTCCGGGCTCGGGGGCTGGGCGCCGAGGCCGAGGAAGCCGAGCCCCGCGGCGGTCAGGATGATGCCGGCCATGTCGAGGGTGACGCGGATCACCAGGCTCGAGATGCAGAGCGGCCAGACGTGGCGGGTGATGATGCGGATCGGGCCCGCGCCCTGCAGCTTGATGGCGTGGATGAAGTCGGAGTTGCGGATGGTCAGGGTCTCGGCCCGGGCGATGCGGGCGTAGGGCGGCCAGGCGGTGAGCGAGATGGCGAGCACCGCGTTCTCGATGCCGGCGCCGAGGGCGGCCACGAAGGCGAGCGCGAGGATCAGCCGCGGGAAGGCGAGGAAGATGTCGGTGAAGCGCATCAGCACCACGTCGACGATGCCGCCCATGTAGCCCGCGACGGTGCCGATGATGAGCCCCAGCAGCGGCGCCACCAGCGCCACCAGCGCCACGATGTAGAGCGAGATGCGGGCGCCGTAGACCAGCCTCGACCAGATGTCGCGGCCAAGGCTGTCGGTGCCGAAGAGATGCCCGTCGGTGCCCGGCGGCAGCAGCCGCGCGCCAAGGTCCTGCACGAAGGGATCCTGCGTGGCCACCAGCGGCGCGAGGAGCGCCGTGGCAATCAGCAGCACCAGCACGACGAGCCCCGCCATGGCGAGCGTGTTGGCGCGCAGCTTCAGCCAGCCGGCGTACCATGCGGCGGCGCGGGCCTGCCGGCGCGAGCTCGGGGCGTCGGAGAGCAGCCAGGCGCGCAGGCCGGGGCGGGGGGAAGGGTTGGGAAGGTCGCTCATTTGGCCCTCGGGTCGAAGAAGCGGTAGAGCAGGTCGGAGAAGATGTTCAGCGCCACGAAGATGGTGCCGATCACCACGGTTCCGCCCAGCACCGAGTTCATGTCGTTGGAGAGCAGCGAGGTGGTGATGTAGCTGCCGATGCCGGGCCAGGCGAAGATGATCTCGGTCAGCACCGAGCCCTCGAGCAGGTTGGCGTAGGCCAGCGCGATCACCGTCACCAGCTGGATGCGGATGTTGCGGAAGGCGTGGCGCCAGACCACGTGCCATTCGCTGAGCCCCTTCACCCGGGCGGTGGTGATGTACTCAGAGTTCAGCTGTTCGAGCATGAAGCTGCGGGTCATGCGGCTGATGTAGGCGAGCGAGAAATACCCGAGCAGCGCGGCCGGCAGGATGATGTGGCTGAAGGCGTCCTTGAACACCGTCCATTCGCCGGCGATCGCCGCGTCGAGCAGCAGCAGGCCGGTGCGGGTGGGCACGATGCCCTGGTAGAAGACGCCGAGCCGGCCCGGCCCCGCGACCCAGCCGAGGATGCCGTAGAACACCAGCAGGCCCACGAGCCCGAGCCAGAAGATCGGCATCGAGTAGCCGACGAGCCCCACGAGGCGCGCCAGCTGGTCGATCCAGGTGCCGCGGTAGACCGCCGCCAGCACGCCCAGCGGCACGCCGATGAAGACCCCGATCAGGGTGCCCAGCGTCGCCAGTTCGAGCGTCGCGGGGAACACCCGCCGGATGTCGTCCGAGACCTGCTGGCCGGTGCGGATGGAGGTGCCGAAATCGCCGTGCAGCACGTCGTTCACGTAGATCGCGAACTGCGCCAGCAGCGGCTTGTCGAGGCCGAGCTCGAGATAGACGGCGTTGTACTGCGCCTGCGTGGCGCGCTCGCCGATCACCGCGAGCACCGGGTCGATGGGCATGACGCGGCCGATCATGAAGGTCACGAAGAGCAGGCCAAGCAGCGTGACCGCGATGGTCAGCAGCGTGCCGAGCAGCTTTCGCGGCCAGCGCGGCGCGAAGGGAGAGCGCCGGGCATAGGGCGCGGGGGCGTTGTTCTGGGGCAAGGGAGGTCGGTCCTCGGGAATTGGGGGGCGGGCGCCGTGGCCCGCCCCTTGGTCTTTACTTCGTCACGACCCAGTAGGACGCCGCCGTGGTGGCGCCGCCGGAGATGAAGTTCTGGACGTTGTCCCGCATCGCGTGCTGTTCGATCTGCTGGAACATGATGCCGAAGGGCGAGACGGTCTGGTGCTCCTTCTGCAGCGCCAGGTACATCTCCTTGCGGGCCTCGGTGTCGTTCTCGGTGACGGCGGCGAGGGTTTTCTCGCTCATCTCCGGGATGCCCCAGGCGTTGCGCCATGCCAGCAGGCCGGTGGCGCCGGCCTCGTCCGAGTTCTCGGGGTTGTAGGCGAAGGTGCCGGCGTTGGTGTTGGGGTCGGGATAGTCCGGGCCCCAGGCGCCGAGGTAGATGTCGTGCTCGCGCGCGCGGTAGCGGTCGAGCGTCTGCGCGCCGGTGCCGACGATCAGCGACACGTCGCAGCCGAGCTGGGTCCAGGTGTTCTGCAGCGACTGGGCGATGTCGATGCGCTCCTGCGCGTCGCGCACCGAGATCTCGATGGTGCCGCAGTCGGGGAAGCCGGATTCGGCCAGCGCCGCCTTGGCCTTCTCGATGTCATACGAGAACGGCTTGTCCTCGAGCGCACCGAGGAAGGTCAGCGGCAGGAAGGCCTGGTGCACGGTGTACTGGCCGTTGAGGAAGCTGCCCGACATGCCGGCGTAATCGGTCGCCCACTTGAGTGCCTCGACCACCTTGGGATCCGAGAGCATCTCGTTCTTCTGGTTCGCGGACCAGTACATCAGCCGGCCCTTGAGCTCGTCGACGACCTGCAGGCCGTCGGTCTCCTTCACCGCGGCGATGTCCTCGGGCGAGAGGTTGCGGGCGATGTCGATGTCGCCGCGCTCGAGCTGCAGGCGCTGGGTGGCGGATTCCTGGATGTGCTGGACGATCACCCGCTCCATCGCCGGCTTCTCGCCGCCGAAGTTGGGGTTGAGGTCCATCAGCACCGACTCGTTGGGCTTCCAGTCGACCACCTTGTAGGGGCCGGAGCCGGCGGTGTTGGTGCGCAGCCACTCGGCGCCCATGTCGCCGTCGGTCTCGTGCTCCATCACCGTCGCCATGTCGACGATGCCGCCGATGGTGGCGGTCAGGCAGTTCAGCACGAAGGAGACCGCGTATTTCTGGTCGAGCTTGATGACCAGCGTCTTGTCGTCGGTGGCGACGATGGTCTCCTCGACGTTCTCGGGGGTGAAGCCGAACTGGGTGAGGATGAACGACGGCGTCTTGTTGAGAATCACCGCGCGGCGGAGCGAGAACTCGGCGTCCTTGGCGGTCACCGGGTTGCCCGAGGCGAAGACGTGGCCGTCGGCCATGGTGAAGGTGATCTCGGTGCCGTCCTCGGAGATCTCCCAGCTTTCGGCGAGCTGCGGCTCGAAGCCCGCCTCGAGGTCGAGCGGATCGAAGTTGACCAGCTTCTCGTAGACGTTGCGCGACACGTCGGCGCCCGCGAACTCGAAGCTTTCCGCCGGGTCGAAGGTCTTGATGTCGTCGATCCGGTTGGCGATCACCAGCATGTTGGGCGGCGTCTCGGCCATGGCGGGCAGGGCCACCGAGCCCAGCAGCACCGCCGTGAGCGCGGCGGCGCGGAAGCTGCGTGAAGTTTTCATGGTTGGGTCTCCCTCTTGGTTATCCTGTCGGTTCTGCGGCCCGCTGTTACGGTTCCGTTCAGTCTTGTGTCGCTCGCCCTCAGTCGCGCCAGGTCCGGCGCAGCACGCGCAGCCAGTTCCCGTAGCAGAGCTTTTCCATCAGCGCGGAATCGATGCCGTGGGACGTCATCGCGGCGCGCAGGGCGGGCAGCCCGGCGCAGTCCCTGATGTCCTTCGGCACCAATGCCCCGTCGAAGTCGGACCCGAAGCCCACCCGGTCCTCCCCCAAAAATTTGATCAAATGGTCAATATGCCGGAGCATCAGGTCAAGGGAAAAGTCGCTGTCCATCTGGCCGTCGGGTCGCAGGAAGGCAGAGGCGAAGTTGACGCCCACCATGCCGTCGCTCTCGGCAATTATCCCGAGTTGCCGGTCGGTTAGGTTGCGCGAATGCGGCGTGACGGCCCAGGCGTTGGAATGCGTGGCGACCAGCGGCGCGTCCGAAACGGACGCCACGTCATCGAAGCCCTGCTCATTCAGGTGGCTCAGATCGATCATGATTCCGAGCTTGTTGCACTCGGAAACGAGTCGCTTTCCGTCTTCGGTGAGCCCCGGACCGGTGTCGGGCGTCGAGGGGAATCGGAACGGAACGCCGTGGCCGAAGATGGTCGGGCGCGACCAGACCGGCCCCAGCGAGCGCAGTCCGCGGGCGTGCAGCTGGTGCAGGGTCTCGAACTCGGGGTCGATGCCCTCGGCGCCCTCGATGTGCATGATCGCGGCCATCCGGGGGCCATGGATCGCGGTCTCGAGCTCGGCCACGGTGCGGCAGATGGTGACCGCGCCCGCGGCCTCGAGCGCCTCGAGCGCCTCGGCGCCGCGCAGGGTGGTCTCGAGCCCTTCCTCGAAGGGGATCATCGGCGGCAGGGGCAGGTCGTACTCGGCCCGCGTCATCTCTTCCTGCCGCTCGGCGCGGTTCGAGGGCGAGGCCACGAAGATGGCGAAGAAGCCACCGCCGAATCCGCCCTTGATGGCGCGGGGCAGGTCGATGTGGCCGTCGGGAAGGCCCGCCGCCACTCCTTCTGCCGTGGCGGCCCCGCGCAGCAGGCGCAGGATCAGGTCATTGTGGCCATCGAAGATCGGCGGGGTCGTGGGGGCGGCGGTCATTCTGTGCGGTGCTCCGGTTTCCTGTACTGACAGGAGACTGGCATCGCGACTCGTTCGCCTGCAAGCGGGTTCAGCTCAGCAGGTAGGCATAGGCAAGGACCCAGAGCGGAAGTGCCACCAGACAGACCAGCATGTAGGTGCCGTTCCAGCGCAACCCGACGTGGCGGGCGCTGACGTTGCCAAAGGAGCCGATGAGCAGCGTCGTGGCGGTGAAGGGCGAGCTGATGCCGCCAAGCGCCCAGCCCGCGCAGATCGCCGAGACCAGCACCGCGGGACTCACGCCCAGCTCGGCCGGCGTCGGCAGCAGCGGGGCGATCAGCGTGACCGCAAGGATCGGGTTCATCGCGAACTGGCCGCAAAGCGGGATGACCCAGATGAGCCCGGCCAGCACCAGCCAGTGCGGCAGGTCCTCGGGGTGGAAGCCGCTCGCCTTGACCAGCGGTGCCAGCAGCGGCGCGCCGACGGTGCCGATGTAGCCCGCCATCATCAGCAGCAGCACCTCGGAGCGGTAGCCCGGCATGTCGCGGAAGGTGTAGTCGCGCAGGCGCTCGCCCAGCGGCGTGCCGCCGTTACGGGCCTGCAGCCATGTCCAGACGAAGGCCATGATCGGCACGATCACCAGCACGAGCCCGACGACGCGGATGCCGGTGATGGCGCCGAGAAGGACGACGCTGGTCGCGAGGATCGCCAGCAGGGCCAGCAGCGGCAGCATCAGCGCCCACGAGCCCTCGGGCTTGCCGCGCGGCGGCAGCGGGTGCGACAGCCGCGGCTTGAAGAGCGTGTCGAGCCCCCAGCCCAGCAGCGTCATGATGACGGCGGTGATGAAGCAGGGCACCAAGACGCCACCCCAGCTTGCGCCGGGGATCAGCGCGGTCGAGATGGCGACCGAGAAGGACAGCGGCGACCACGGCAGCGAAACGACGAAGCCGCGCTGGATCGCCAGCAGCATGCGGCGGCGGCGGTGGTTGCGGATTTCCTCGTCCGGCTCCTCGTGGGCGGCGGCGGTGGCCAGCGAGCCCAGAAGCGCGATGGAGCCGTAGTTCAGCAGCAGCGCAAAGGCGGTGCCGCCCAGCGTCAGCGCGAGATAACGCTTGCCCGGCGGCTGGCGCGACAGGAACGAGCCGCCGGCGCGGATCGCCTCGGACGGCTCCGCGGCGGCGCGCAGCGTGGCCAGCGCGGTGAAGAAGGCGGCGATGAAGGTGCCCGAGTGCATCGCGGCGGTGATGGTGCCGCGCCAGTCTCCGCCCTTCATGATCAGCGCCGCGGTCAGCGCCAGCGCTACGTAGACAAAGCCCTTGCGACCGGGTTTGACCTGCAGGAACAGCGCCCCCACGAGGATCACCCAGAGCAGGTAGGCCAGCGGATCGAGCGCATCGGTGCGCCCCCATTCGCGGACCGCCACGAGCGCCGTCACGGATATCAGCAGGAGCCCGGTCAGGCGGTGAAGAAGGGGGGCGGTCATGGCCGGGCCGCGCTCCGGGGATTGTCGCATGGGGCGATCCGGGGCCTTTGCTGTGTCTGTCGCGTCCCGCGCGTCGGGCCGGGGCCGGGCACGGGGCACGGACGGGGCCCGATCGGTAAGGACTCGTGACCTTTTAGACCAGCATTCGCCCCGGGCGCAATCACCTCAGGTCAAGGGCGGCGCGCGGGACTGTCGTCAAAGCTTCATCCGCCGGTGACGTTTTCGACATGCCCGCGACACGAAGCCGATACCTGCGGGCGCCTATACGGCTTCCCGGAACAGGACACGCAGGGGGACGCATGCTCGTCGTAGACCAGCTGACGAAGCGCTTTGGCGCCAATACGGCCGTGGACAACGCGAGCTTCACCGTCGACCGCCCGCTGATGATCGGCATCATTGGCCGTTCGGGCGCCGGCAAGTCGACCTTCCTGCGCATGATGAACCGGCTGACCGACGCCAGCGAGGGCGAGATCCGCTTCGAGGGCCGCAACGTGCTGGCGCTGAAAGGCGCCGACAAGCGGGCGTGGCAGTCGGACTGCGCGATGATCTTCCAGCAGTTCAACCTCGTGCCGCGCATGGACGTGGTGTCGAACGTGCTGCACGGCACGCTGGCCAAGCGCCCGGTGCTGTCGACCATGTTCAACCTCTACCCGCGCGAGGACATCCACCGCGCCATCGACATCCTCGAGCGTCTGGGCATCGCCGCCCACGCCGCCAAGCGCGCCGAGGCGCTGTCGGGCGGCCAGCAGCAGCGCGTCGCCATCGCGCGCGCGCTCATGCAGGACCCCAAGGTGATCCTCGCCGACGAGCCCATCGCCTCGCTCGACCCGATGAACGCGCAGATCGTGATGGAGGCGCTGCGCCGCATCCATGACGAGGACGGCCGCATGGTCATCGCCAACCTGCACACGCTCGACACCGCCCGGCGCTACTGCGACCGGGTGATCGGGATGCGCGACGGGCGCATCGTCTTCGACGGCACGCCCGCGCAGCTCACCACCGGCGTCGCCCGCGACATCTACGGCGCGGGCTCGGATTTTTCCGAGGACGCCACCTCCACCGAAATCCGCGAGCCCGTGGCCGTGACCGAGATCCGGCACGCCGAGGTCGCGGTCTGATCCAGCTTCCATGGGGCCCAACAGGGACGGGTCCCTCAATGTCAAAAGGGGAAGAACCATGAAGAAACTCATCGCGGCCGCTCTGGCCACCACCGCCCTCTGCTCGGCCGCTTCCGCGCAGGAGATCACCGAATTCCGTCTCGGCATCCTCGGCGGCGAGAACGCCCAGGACCGTCTGGCCAGCAACCAGTGCTACGCCGACAAGATCGCCGAAGCGCTCGGCGTCGAGGTCAAGGTCTTCACTCCCGCCGACTACAACGGCGTGATGCAGGGCCTGCTCGGCGGCACCATCGACGCGGCCTGGATGGGCGCCTCGTCCTATGCCGGCACCTACATCGCCGACCCTGAAGCGGTCGAGCCTGTGCTGGTGAAGCAGAACGAGGACGGCTCGATCGGCTACTACTCGATCGGGTTCGCCCGCGCCGACAGCGGCATCACCTCGCTCGACGACCTCAAGGGCAAGAACTTCGGATTCGGTGACCCGAACTCGACCTCGGGCTACCTGATACCGTCGATCGAGATCGACGCCGCGGGCTACTCGATGGAGCCGGGCAGCTACTTCGGCGACGTCGTCTTCACCGGCGGCCACGAGCAGACCATCGTTGCCGTCAACAACGGTGACGTCGATGCCGGCGTGACCTGGGCCGACGGCCAGGGCGCATGGGAAGACGGCTACAACTCGGGCGCGCTGCGCAAGGCCAGCGATGCCGGTCTCGTCGACATGAACGACCTCGTGCAGATCTGGCAGTCCAAGATCATCCCCGAAGGTCCGTTCGTGCTGCGCAAGGCGCTGCCGCAGGACGTCAAGGACGCGGTCACCGAGCTGACCGCGAACCTCTGGGAAGAAGACCCCGACTGCGCCTACGGCGTGGCCGCGGGCGACGCCAAGGACTTCATCCCGGTGACCCACGCCGAGTACGAGTCGATCGTCGCTGCCCGCCAGTCGAAGATCAACTGATCGAGCCCTGTGGCAAGGCCCCGTCCGCGTGACGGGGCCTTTTCGCGCCGCGTGACCGATGGCGGTGAGCTTACCGCCGCACACGCCTCCGTCGCAGATGCGGGCCCGCCGCCCGTTGCCGCGTCCGCCATCGCCGCGCAAGCGGGGCCTCTCGGGGCCCGCCGCGTGGCGCGCCTGCCGTGCCCGGACCCGAGCCTCCGACCCCGAGTGCGGCCCTGCTGGATGACTTGCCCATGACCCACACCGACGCCAGTTTCGACACCCGCGCGCATTACATGGCGCTGATGGCGCGCAAGCGCCTCTACGGCGGGCTGGTCCTGACCGTCTTCGTGGCGCTCATGGTCTCGGGCTTCATGCTCGCCGACGACCGCAACGCCGGCGGCTTCTGGAGCGGCCTTCCGCAGATCCTCGATTTCCCGGCCAGCGTGATCGACGACACGCTGCCCAAGCTCGACCGGCTGCCCGGCCACGTCGTGCGCTACGTCCCGGCGCTGCTCGAGACCGTGAACATCGCCGCCGTCTCGACCCTGATCGGCGCGCTTCTCGCCATGGTGATCTCGCTGCTCTCGACCCGGGGGCTGGCGCGCTGGCCGCGGCTTATCGCGCTGTTCCGCCGGATCATGGACATCCTGCGCGCGGTGCCCGAGATCGTCATCGCGCTGGTGCTGATCTTCGTTCTGGGGGGCGGGCCGGTGCCGGCGATGATCGCCATCGCCTTCCACACGGTGGGGGCGCTCGGCAAGCTCTTCTCCGAGGTCAACGAGAACGCCGACCTCAAGCCCGTCGAGGGGCTGCAGTCGGTCGGCGCCACCTGGCTCCAGCGCATGTGGCTGGGCGTGGTGCCGCAGGTCTCGCCCAACTACTTCAGCTACGCGCTGCTGCGCTTCGAGATCAACATCCGCGCCTCGGCCATCCTCGGCTTCGTCGGCGCAGGCGGCATCGGCTACGAGCTCAAGAACGCCATGGCCTGGGGGCAGGGGCGCTTCGACGAGGCTGCGGCGATCTTCCTGCTGCTGTTCGGCACCATCGTGATCTTCGACCAGCTCTCGAGCCACGTCCGCAACGCCATGATCGCGAAGAAGGGAACCCACTGATGGCCGACGCCGCTCTCTACGCCTCTGCCGACCGGCTGTTCCTGCGCAAGCGGCTGCTGGCCTTCGGCCTGCCCGCCGTGGTGCTGGCCTATCTCGCCTACGTGTTCTTCGCCTTCGACATCGCGGGCCTCGCCGAGCGGGCGCGCATGGACAACGCCCGCACGCTGCTCGCCGACGTCTGGAGCTACAAGACCCATGTCACGCAGGACAACCGCACCGGCGAGGTGGTCGTCGCCATCGAGGGCGAGCGCAAGGGCACCTACGCCCCGGGCACCGAGCCCGACTGGGTCGAGATGGACCCGGGCGGCACCGTGGTCGAACTTGGCGACGGCCATGCGGTGACCTTCCTGCCCGCGGGCGGCTTCCGCTACGACGTGCCGGGCTACGGGCCGGTCGAGGTGCGGGTCGAGGGCCGCGAGGTGGTCTCGAAGCTCGAGGGCGAGCTGCCCGACTGGGTCTCGGCCTCGGGCACGAGGGTGCAGATCGAGACCTCGCACGCGCGCATCTCGGTCACCCGCAACCGCACCGAGCTGTTCCGCTACTTCCCCGGCTGGGAGCTGTTCTTCTTCACCCTCGACAGCCCCTACCACGGCCACGGCGCGGGCGGGATCCTGTTCGGCGACCGCATCGACCCGACCCGCTCGAACCTCTCGGGCGCCTGGCAGGATTTCTGGGGCAACGAGATGTGGCGCCACGCCGATGTCGCTTGGGCGCTGTTCGAGACCGTGCTCATGGCCTTCCTTGGCACCTTCGGGGCGGCGTTCGTAGCCTTGCCGCTGGCGTTCCTCTCGGCCCGGAACTTCGCGCCGCTGGTGGCCGTGCGCTTCGCCGTGCGCCGGGTCTTCGACTTCCTGCGCGGGGTCGACGGGCTGATCTGGACCATCGTGCTCAGCCGCGCCTTCGGGCCGGGGCCGCTCACCGGCGCGCTGGCGATCCTGCTGACCGACACCGGCACCTTCGGCAAGCTCTTCTCGGAGGCGCTGGAAAACGTCGACGGCAAGCAGATCGAGGGCGTCTCCTCAACCGGCGCCAAGCCGCTGCAGCGCTACCGCTTCGGCGTCCTGCCGCAGATCACGCCGGTGCTGATCTCGCAGCTCTTCTATTACCTTGAATCCAACACCCGATCCGCCACCATCATCGGCGCGATCACCGGGGGCGGCATCGGGCTTCTGCTGACGCAGGCGATGATCACGCAGAAGGACTGGGAAGAGGTGAGCTACTACATCATCCTGATCGTGCTGATGGTCATGGCGATGGACAGCCTGTCGGGCTGGCTGCGCCGCAAGCTGATCCGGGGGGCGTGATGGCGAAGCTCGGCGAGACGCCCTTCCTCCACCCCGATTGCAAGATCGCCGAGTGCAGCTTCGGCCGCTACGTCGAGATCGGCGCGGGTTCGATCCTCGCCTTCTCCGAGCTCGGCGACTACAGCTATTGCGACACGCAGGCGGACATCGCCAACACCACCGTCGGCAAGTTCGCCAACATCGCGAGCCACACCCGCATCGGGCCCACCGATCACCCGATGCAGCAGGCCTCGCTGCACCATTTCCTCTACCGCTCGAACGACTACTGGGACGACGCCGAGCCCGATGCCGCGTTCTTCGCCCATCGCCGCGCGCGCCGGACATATGTGGGCCATGACACCTGGATCGGGCATGGCGCCATCGTGCGGCCCGAGGTCACCATCGGCCATGGCGCCGTGGTCGGGGCAGGGGCGGTGGTCACAAGGGACGTGGCGCCCTACACCATCGTGACCGGCGTGCCCGCCACGCCGATGCGCCCGCGCTTCCCGGCGCAGGTGGCCGAGCGCCTGATGGCGCTGGCGTGGTGGGACTGGGATCACGCCACGCTGCGCGCGCGGCTGGACGACTTCCGCACGCTGTCGGTCGAGGCGTTTCTCGAGACGTACGAGTAGGGGCGCGGGGCGGGGGCCTTCGCAGAGGTGGTTGCCGGAGTGAGTGTTCTCGGGGCCGGCGCAGGTTCCGCCGCTGTGTGACGGCCGTCTGCCCGGTCATCGTGAGCGCGGGGCGTCCGCGGCCGGTCTTCGACGCCGGGAAACGCCTTAGCACCGGTGCTAACGTCGCACCGGAAACACCAGCGGGTCCGATGCAGCGTTTCCGCCCACGGCCAGCGGCCAACGCGCCCCCGAACTGAACAGGCCCCAGCGCACCCGATCCCCGAACCAAACACCCGGCCCGCCGCCGAAGGCAGAGCCCGGCGGCTCAGCCCCGCCGCAGCAGGTAGGTGTCCATGATCCAGCCGTGCCGCTCGCGGGCCTCGGCGCGCATCGTGGCGATCTCGTCCGAGACCTCGGCCAGCGGGCCCGTGCACAGGATCTGGTCGCCGCTGCCGAGATAGGCACCCCACCAGATCGTCAGCCCCTCCGGGTCGAGCCCGCGGAAGCTGCACTCGCCGTCCAGCATCACCACCAGCGTCTCGGCGCCCTCGGGCCAGCCGCCGTCGCGCAGGCGGCGCCCGGTGGTGATCCTGACCTCGCCGTTGATGGTGTTGAGCGGGATGGCATGGGCCGCGGTCAGCGCCTGGATTGCGGTGATCCCCGGCACCACCCGCACCCGCGGCTTCGAGGGCAGGCGGGCGGCGATGCGCAGGGTGCTGTCGTAGAGCGACGGGTCGCCCCAGACCATCAGCGCCACCGGCCCGGGAACGCCCACGGCGTCATGCGCCGCCTTCCAGCGCCGCGCGATCTCGTCATGCCAGAGCGCCACCCGCTCGGCATAGGGCAGCGCGGGGTCGCGTTCGGGGTAATCGAAGGGCACCACGCGGGCGAGACTGCCCGAGGCCTCGAGGATGCGCCGCCGCAGCGACACAAGCTTGTCCTTGTCGTCGCCCTTCCGCGGCATCAGCACCACCGCCGCCTCGCGCAGCGCCTGCACGCCCTCCAGCGTCAGGTGCGAGGGGCTGCCGGTTCCGATACCCACCAGCCACAGATCGCGGATCATGTCCGACCTCCCGTCATGTCTCGGCGAGCGAACCGTAGAGGATCAGGGCAACCCTGTCCCGGGTTTCGTTCTTCAACTTTGAAGCGAGTCCGGCAACCGTGTCCCGTGTGATACGCTGGTCCGCGGTGCTGACCGCCTCGGCCAGCAGCGCGGGCGTCTCGGGCGGCAAGCCGTGGTCCATCAGCCGCTCGGCGAGCGCGGGGAAGGTGCGCTTGCCCATGAACACCACGGTCGAGGCGTCGGGATCGGCGAGGGCTGCCATGTTGACGTCTTCGGGCAGGGCGCCGGTGACGTCGTGACCGGTGACGAACTGCACCCGCCGCGCGGTGAGCCTGCGGGTGAGCGGGATGCCCGCCGCCGCCGCCGCCGCGCAGGCCGAGGGCACGCCGGGCACGATCTCGTAGGGGATGCCGGCGGCCTTCAGCGCGACGAGCTCTTCCTCGAGACGGCCGAAGATGCCGCCGTCGCCGGACTTGAGCCGCACCACCTTCTGGCCGCTGCGCGCGTAGTCCACCAGCAGCCGGCTCACGTGGTCCTGCCTGGGCGAGGGGCGCCCGGCGCGCTTGCCGACGCCCACGAGGTCGGCCTCGGCGCGGGCGAGCTCGAGGATCGGCCCCGAGGACAGGTCGTCGAACAGGATCGCGTCGGCGTTGCGCAGCCGGTCGGCGGCCTTCAGGGTCAGAAGCTCGGGGTCGCCGGGGCCGGAGCCGACGAAGCTGACGAAGCCGGTCATGCGGCCTCCTCCTCTGCGATGAGGTGAAAGAACGTGCCGGTGACGTGGCCCCGGTGCGAGCCGGTCTCGGGCACCGGGTTGCCATCGGCATCGGCGACCCTGGCGAGCGGCGCGTCGGGCTGTTCGAGGATGGTCGAGTAATGGAACTCGTGGCCGCGCAGCGCGGTGCCGGGCGCGTGGCCGGGCAGCGCGGCGTCCAGCACCGCGCGGCGGTAGCCGAGGTGGAAGCGGCGCGTCTCGTACGAGGTCACCAGCCCCAGCAGCCCGGCCATGGCGTGGCGGGTGCCGTCCTTGTCGATCAGCGCCTCGCCAAGCGCCATGTAGCCGCCGCACTCGCCATGCACCGGCCGGGTCTCGGCGTGGCGGCGCAGCCCGGCGCGGAAGCGCTCTGCCGCCGCAAGTGTGCCCGCGTGCAGCTCGGGGTATCCGCCGGGCAGCCAGACCAGATCGGCACCCGCGTCGGGCGCCTCGTCCGCCAGCGGCGAGAACGGCAGGATCTCGGCGCCCGCGCGGCGCCAGCCCTCGAGCACATGCGGGTAGGTGAAGGAAAACGCCGCGTCCTGCGCCAGCGCGATCCGCTGGGCGGGCGGGCGCGGCAGCGCTCCGTGGGCGGGCAGAGCCACACCTTTGGCGGCGGAGCGGAGGGCGGCAAGGTCGACATGTTCGCGCAGGAAGGCGGCATAGCCCGCGATGGCGGTCTCGAGATCCGGGTGCTCGACCGCCTGAATCAGCCCGAGATGCCGCTCGGGCAGGGTCAGGTCGCCGCGCCGGGGCAGGGCGCCCAGCACCGGCAGGCCGGCGCGCTCCATGCCAAGCCGGGCCAGCCGCTCGTGCCGTGGCGAGGCGACGCGGTTCAGGATCACCCCGGCGAAGGGCAGGCCGGGCAGGTAGTCGCGGAACCCCAGCGCGGTGGCGGCGGCGCTCTGCGCCTGTCCGCTCACGTCGATCACCAGCACCACCGGCCAGCCCATCGCCTGCGCGGTCTCGGCGCTCGAGCCGAAGCCCTGCTGCCCGCGCGTGGCCACCCCGTCGAAGAGCCCCATGGAGCCCTCGGCGACGCAGATCCCCGCGCCCTCTGCCTGCGCGGCGATGGCCTGCCAGAGCGCCGGTCCCATGGCCCAGCCGTCGAGGTTGAACGACGCCCGCCCGCTGGCGGCGCGGTGGAAGGCCGGGTCGATGTAGTCGGGCCCCGACTTGAACGGCTGCACCGCGAGCCCGTCCTCGGCCAGCGCCCGCAACAGCCCCAGCATCACCGTGGTCTTGCCGGTCCCCGAGGAGGGGGCCGAGATCAGCAGGCCCGGCACCTCAGCCATTGCCGCCGGCCTCCGCCTCGGGCGTCCAGCCCTGCCACGGGCTCTCGGCGCTTTGCGGCCGGTAGCGGCGGTCGTAGCCGGCGGAATAGAGACAGCTCTCGGCAAAGCCCTCACCCGAGAGCGCCGGGCCCACGAGGATCAGCGCGGTGCGCTCGACACCGGCGACGCGGCCTTCGATGTCGGCCAGCGTGCCGCGGATGATGCGCTCGTCCGGCCAGCTTGCGCGGTAGACCACGGCGACGGGGCAATCGGCACCGTAGTGGGGCGCGAGCTCGGCGGTGACGTGCGCGAGGTTGCCGATCGAGAGGTGGATCGCCAGCGTGGCCCCGGTGGCGGCGAAATTGGCGAGCGTCTCGCCCTCGGGCATCGACGAGGCGCGGCCCGGCGTGCGGGTCAGCACCACCGATTGCGCGATGCCGGGCAGGGTGAGCTCGGTGCCGAGCGCCGCGGCCGCGGCGGCAAAGGCGGGCACGCCGGGGGTGACCGAGACCGGGATGCCGAGCTCGCGCAGGCGGCGCATCTGCTCGCCCATGGCCGACCAGACCGAGAGATCGCCCGAATGCAGCCGCGCCACGTCGTGACCCGCCTCGTGGGCGGCGCGGATCTCGGCGATGATGGCGTCGAGGTCCATGGGCGCGGTGTTCACGATGCGCGCGCCGGGCGGGCAATGCGCGAGGATCGCCTCGGGCACCAGCGAGCCGGCATAGAGACAGACCGGGCAGGACGCGATGATGTCGCGCCCGCGCAGGGTCAGCAGGTCCGGAGCGCCGGGGCCGGCGCCGATGAAGTGAACGGTCATGGGTCTTGTCCTTCTTCCGGCGGGGTGCCGGGCGTCAAGCTGGAAAGGGTGGCGAGCGCGCAGCTTGCCATGCGGTCGGGCGACAGGCTGCGGGGGCCGAGCAGGCGCGCCCCGGGGCCGG